>JACKQG010006322.1_pt2 | contig 10382 bp, 8 predicted proteins | sample 8237621 | NCBI WGS metagenome assembly JACKQG01 (sample SAMN15677084, study PRJNA649215) | marine metagenome | biome: marine; feature: Black Sea; material: saline water; isolation source: suspended particulate matter (SPM) from the Black Sea western gyre | collected 2013-06-09/2013-06-10 | depth...
TTTTTCGGGTACTATGAATCGGAATTTGATCAGATTAAGATTGAAGAGAACACGTACAATTTCGGTTATAATAAGTTTCGATTGGATATGGAAGCACGTCCATCCGAGCAGATATTGATCGGTGCCAACTTGAATGTCCAGCAGTTTTTTGGTAAAAAAACATGGGATTTGTTTGATTTTGTCCCTGATGGGGTTTGGGAAAAAACGTTTGGAGATACTTTGATAAGTGAGTTTCCATATCCCATCCTGGATACTCTTTTTTTAGATAACGTTTATCTACGGGCTAGCTTCTCCAAGTTTGATGTAACCGTTGGGAAGCAGCAGATTGCTCTGGGGACCGGCTATGCCTGGAACCCAACCGATATTTTCAATCAGAAGGATTTGTTAGATCCGACATATGAAAATCCCGGTATTAATGCTGTGAGAGTGGAGATACCTCTGGGATCAAGATTACTGGCAGATCTGATTGTTACTCCGGGATCCGACTGGAATATCTCTCGGCGATTCATTCAGCTCAAAATGGGTCTTGGTAGTTTCGATCTTATGTTAATATCTGGAACATTTCAATGGGACAGAACTGGTATTGAACTTGATACTATGAATATATTCATGCCAATTCAGGAAAGTGTGATACCCACAGAACGACAAATAGTAGGGGGAGCCATAGTAGGAGAACTTTTTGGTCTGGGATTGTGGGCAGAAGGAGCTTGGAATAAGCTGAAAGAGGAAGATGATTATGTTGAATTTCTCACAGGATTCGACTATACCTTTGACTTCCAGACATATCTAATGGTAGAGTATTACCATAACGGTAGTGGGATTTCTGGCGGAGAAGAGCTTCGATTTAACGATTATATCTATTACCTCAATGGCGAGACTCACAGTCTCATGCAGGACTACTCCTTTGTTTATCTAAATCATCCTCTTGCAGATCTCTTAACCATAGGGGTTTTTGGTATTGTGAATTTTAATGATGAAAGTTTCGTGATAAATCCACAGTTGGAATGGAACGCTTTTGAAAATGTGAACGTTACTTTATTGATAAGTCAGTCTTTTGGTGACGATAAAACAGAATTCGGTGTGCAGGACAGGGCGGTCAGATTGCGTTTGAGAGCATATTTTTAGGTTTTGCCGCAGAGATCGCAGGGAAAAAAAGGGGGAATAAAATGAAAAGTATATTCATATTAGGTGGTAGTGGAAACACGGGTGAAAAAATCGCCCAACTTCTGGTACAACATACAGATGTTCACATTGTTTTAGCAGCAAGAAACGAAGATAAACTTCGCCAATCTGCTGAAAAGTTGGGTCAGCCTGATAGAGTGAGCTGGAAGACTGTTGATGCATCAAACAAAAGTTCGTTGATGAATGTGTTTGATGGTCAAGACATGGTTGTCTCTGCGGCATCCACCGCACAGTTCACGGAAAATATTACCCGTGCCTGTCTGGATGCAGGATGTGATTATTTGGACGTCCAGTATTCATCGGAGAAAGTGCGAATTCTGAAATCCATGGCAGACGAGATAGAATCTACTGATGGGTGTTTCATCAGCGAAGCGGGGTTTCACCCGGGATTACCATCCGCATTGGTGCGTTATGCAGACAGTCAATTAGATGACTTGGAATCGGCTGTGACTTACAGCGCCATCAACACGGATATGAAAAACGTCGAACTCACGAATGCCACCAAACAGGAATTCATTCAGGAACTTCAGGATTATGATGCCACGTTTTTTCAGGACAGCCAGTGGAAAAAAGCCAGTATGTGGACGACGAAAGATTTTCAGACAATTGACTTTGGTAAGCCAGCCGGAAAAAGAACATGTGTTCCTATGTTTTTTGAAGAGATTCACGACCTGCCAACATTGATTCCAACGCTGCAGGAAACCGGATTTTACATTGCCGGTTTTGGGTGGTTAATGGATCTGTTAGTGATGCCATTTGTTATGCTCATGGTAAAGCTATTTCCAAACATGATGGCGAAACCGATGGGGAACCTCTTTGCATGGACATGGGGAAAAATCTCCAAACCGCCGTTTTACGTTATCATGAAATTGAGGGCAAAAGGGAAAAAGGATGGACAGGAATCCACTTTTGAAACAACCCTTTTCCATGAAGATGGATACTGGTTCACCGCCATTCCAGTGGTAGCTTGTCTGTTGCAGTACCTGGATGATTCCATCCGGAAACCGGGTTTACACTGGATGGGGCAGTTAGTAGAGCCGGAGAGGTTGATGGAAGATATGGAAAGGATGGGGATACAAATTTGGTAACTGGTGAATGGTAACTGGTAACTGGTGATTGGGTATTGGGTGAAGAGTAGAATTAAACCACTTATCTTTGCGCCTTTGCGTTAAAACCTTGAACCTTGAACCTTGAGAGTTGATACTTAAAACCTATTTCATATGAGTACTTACGTTCTGATGAAGATTCTGGAGTCAGCCCCCAGCCGGTACGATGCGGGGATTCGGATGCTGACGTTGGGGCAAATTGACAGAATCTATGAGCGGATAGCTCTCCTGGTTGAAAAGGATCAGAAAGTTCTGGATATCGGTTGTGGTACGGGTGCGCTCAGCCTTAGATCTGCTAGAAGAGGTGCATTTGTTAAGGGAATTGACGTCAATTCGGAAATGCTGGAGGTAGCGAGAAGGCGAGCTAAGAAGGAAGATTTACAAAATATAACATTTGAAGAAACGGGTATTGCTGAAATGGAGAAGGAAGGCAGCGATAGTTATGATGTGGTGATGAGTGGACTGTGTTTTTCTGAACTAAGCAAAGGCGAGATAGCATTTACGTTGGAAGAAGCAATGAGAATTTTGAAACCTGGAGGTAAGCTAATTATTGTTGATGAGGTACTGGCTGTCAGTTTGCCCCTGAGAATACTACAGCTAGCCGTACGGATTCCACTCGTTGTCATTACGTATCTTTTAACCCAGACAACAACCCATACAGTAAAAGGACTTGCACAATCACTTGTTTGGAGTGGGTTTCAATTGGAGTCAAGCCAGACTTACCAGATGGGTACTCTTATTCAGATGGTAGCTCGAAAGCCCAACGGGGAATAAAAATGGAATCTCTTATATACATTTTCATCAACACGGTTGAGACCTGCCTGAGGATGGCTCCGTTTCCAGCCAAAACTGGTCTCATCAGGATAGGCAATCCAGACAGGAACTCACCGGTGCTTCTCACCTGCAATTATCATCTGACGGTGCAGAGGATGAAACGGGCACTGCGGGGACTTGATGCCTTTCTGTTGGTGGCTAACAGCAGAGGAATTAATGTCTGGTGCGCTGCTACCGGAGGGTTATTCACCAATCACGATGCTGTTTCTGTTCTGAAGACCAGTGGTATCGAAGATCTTGTAGATCACAGGGAGGTCATACTTCCTCAGCTCGCTGCCACAGGTTTGGAGAGAAAGGTGATCAAAAAGAAGACAGGATGGAAAGGCATCTGGGGCCCAGTTGAAGCTATGGATATTAAGGAATTTTTAGCAAACGGTGAAACTAAGATAGAGTCAATGAGACAAGTGGAGTTTCCTATGGTGCGGCGTTTCGAAATGGCAGTGGCGTGGGCGTTTCTTATCTCCATTTTTTTTACCGCGATTCTATCTGCCTTCTGGAAGGGAGCTATTATACCGGTTGTAATGCTGACGTGGGGTGTGGCACTGCTCGTCTTCCTTGCTTTTCCGCTCTATGAACAATGGCTCAATCCGAAGACGGAGAGGGTGGGGTTTGTGTTGTTCGATTTCGGACGTGGCGGATTTCAGCTCATTCTATTGGCTGTTGTTCTGGTGGTCCTGGTGGGACTGAGCATGGGACCTGAGAGCTTCGACTGGGGGTTCTTTCTCAGATGGGGGATTGTCTGTTCCATAGTGATTCTCTTGGTGAGCATTGATCTCATGGGCAGCACACCCGTCTATAAGAGTGGCCTGCATAAGGACAGGATGTTTACAATTGAGCTGGATGAGAAAAGGTGCCGGGGAGCCGCTTTCTGTGAGCAGGTGTGTCCACGGAACTGCTATGAAGTAGATCAAGAAAAGCATCTGGCAACGAGGCCCAGGGCTGACCTGTGCGTCCAGTGCGGAGCGTGCATTGTGCAGTGTCCTTTCGATTCACTTTTTTTTAAGAGTCCAAAGGGAGAAATAATACTACCGGAAAGTATTAGAAAGTTCAAACTAAATATGATGGGAAAACGGACAATGAATACAGGAGACCGCTAATCAGTCAGGAGCCTGACAGGTTAACGCGAATGAACGCAAATCAGTAGGATAAAGATATGAGCAAATTATTGGAAAAGGAACTGGTTTACGAAATTGTCGGATATGCAATGAAAGTACACAGTGGAATTGGACCGGGCCTTAGAGAGAAAACATACGAAAGGGGGTTGTGTGTTGAGTTCGGGCATGGGGAGTTGAGCTTCGAGGATCAGAAGGAGTTTCCAGTTCATTATCGTGGGGAACTTATCGACAAATATGTTCCTGATTTGATAGTAGCAGGCAAGATCATTGTGGAAGTCAAGACAGTAGAATCGATACTAGACGAGCATCGGGGCCAGCTGTTGAATTACCTGAGAATAACCGGATTGAAGGTTGGGTTGATTCTTAATTTTAAACCCATGAAACTTCAATGGGAGAGACTCGTTTTTGACACAGCTCGTGAGAGCACAACCGCGAATAACCGCTAATGGACGCGAAGAGTTTTACGAGAGAGGTTGTGGTGACCAGGTTTTTTCATTGTTCTTACATTAGCGATAATTGGCGTTAATTAGCGGTTGAGAGTGTTGAGAAGGACCGCCAATGAACGCTAATGGACGCGAATAGTTTTATGAGAAAGGTTATGTTGACCAGGTTTTTTCATTGTTTTTTCATTGGCGATAATTGGCGTTAATTAGCAGTTAGAGTAGGAGACATTATGAGAGATAAAGTACTAATCAAACTGGCAGATTGGTCAGTGAACAAAACCCGATGGATGATGGCAGCGGTCATTATACTGACGCTGTTTTTTGGATATATAGCTGAACATATTCAATATACCACAAAGTGGTCAGATATGCTTCCTCGAGGAGACAAACGTACGATTGAATTTGACCGCATATTAGATGAGTTTGTTTCCGCTTCCAATATTGTAATTGTTGTACAGGGAGATGAGAAAAAGATAAAAGCTTTTGCAGATGACATAGCGCCGAAACTGCTACAGCCTCTTCCTGTTCCCGGAAAAGACGCTGAGCCAAGAGTGTTTGTCCGACGGGTGGACTACAAGCAGGAAGTAGACTTTATCCGCAATCACGGATTCATGCTGATGAAGGAATCTGACCTGAAGAATATAAAGGACATTTTTCAGGATCCGGCGCTTATTCCGCTCTTAACGAATATCAACAACAGCTTTGAGAAGGAATATATCCAGACGGAAGAATCACTGAGCACCCGCGAAAAGGAAGACGGCGCCTATATGTTCTTAGATGGAATTGAAACCTGGCTGCAGGTGATGGAGCGTTATCTTGCGGGGGAAAAAGTAGATATTCAGGAAACTCGCGCTGCCACGGATAAGCTATTGATAGGTGACCCGTATTTCATCTCCTACGACCGCAGGGCACTGATTTTGAATGTAATACCAAATTTTAGTATGATGGATATGGAATTGATGGTTGATGGGACGGAAGCAGTTCAAGCACTGGTGGATGAGACGCTGAGGAAGTTTCCAAGTGTGCAAGCTGGGCTGACCGGCAGTATCCCCTTGGGGCATGATGAAATGGTTTACAGCATGCAGGGTTTACAATATACTTCCACGATTGCGATGATTGCTATCGGTGCGCTTTTGTTTGTTTCTTTCCGAATGTGGGTAGCGCCAATTCTTGCGCTTGTAAATCTCATTATCGGCTTGATCTGGGCAGCCGGAATTTCACTGTTTTTTGTCCCGGTACTTAACATGATGACGATGATGTTTGTGGTTGTGTTGATAGGATTGGGTATTGATTTTTCGATTCACATCATTTCTGCCTTTACGGAAATGCGAGCTCTTGGTTATCCATTAGACAGTGCCATGAGAGAAGGGTTGTTAAAAACTGGAAAGGGAGTAATGACAGGAGCTGTCACCACCTCTTGTGCCTTTTTTGCGTTAATGATTGGGGATTCCAGATTGATGAGCGAATTGGGTCTGGTTACTGGAGTGGGGCTGTTGGCTGTGGCGGTTGCTACTTTCCTGTTCCTGCCGGGGATATTGGTGATCCGTGAACGTCGCAGGGAAAAGAGACTTTTGAAAAAGGGCAAAGAAAAGTTATCAGAACCCAGGGATATTTCTTTTGTTGCCTTGGGTCGAGCGTGTGAGATTTTGAAAAAACGCTACGTCTTTACCATCTTGACTGCTATCGTTCTTACAGGATTACTGACGTGGTCGGCATTCAACATCACATTTGATTACAATTACATGAATATTGAGGTGGAAGGCATTCCCAGCATTACCCTGCAGGACACGGTTTTGGACAAGTTCGACCTGAGCATGGATTTTGCCTATCTGGTAGCAGAAGGTACGGAAGATTCAAGGGATCTATCGGAGAAGGCAAGAGATTATTCTTCAGTGGCGATGGTTGAAGATATCTCGCTGTATCTTCCATCGACGAAAGAGCAGCAGAAACGACGACCTCATATCGAAGAAATTAAAGGTCTAATTTCAGGCGCTAAACACCAGCCGCTGCACACAGAAAATGACATAGATAAATTAAACCAGGAAATAGACCGATTGGAGATGAACATAATGGAATTGCAGGACCTGGCTTTTCTGGGTGGGCAGGATAAAGTTGATAAAAAATGCGGTGAAATGGTTGGAGGTCCGGACTACAAGAGGGGTGAAACTATTTTCAACAGATTGAAGTCAATTCTACAAAGTAATGACAAGAATATTCTGGCCGGAGCTGATGCATTTCAAAACGATTATGCTGATTATTTCAAAAACAGTGTGTTAAAGATGACCAATATGAATCCAATTCTTCTGGAAAACTTGCCGGAGTCTATTGTTAATCGCTATGCCAATGAAGACCAAAACCTGTTTCTTGTAACGGTACTTCCCGGCGATAATATCTGGCAGGATGCAAGGTTTTTAGATCGTTTTACCGATGATCTGGAGAAAATGAGTAAACGTGCTACAGGTTTTCCTCCTGTTTTCAGGGCATTGATCGACATTGTTGGCAGAGATGGTCGTAATGCTGCGTTGTTGACATTGTTGGTTGTTTTTATTCTACTCTTGGTTGATTTTCGTCATCCTGGTCACGCCCTCATGGCGATGATTCCGCTGGCAGCTGGAATGGTATGGATGGTTGGAATCATGCACCTTGTTGGTCGACAGCTGGATGTGGTTAACGTTATGGGGATCCCCATGATCCTCGGTATTGGGATTGATGATGGTGTACACATTATTCACCGCTGGCGCAGGGAGGGCGCTAATTCTGTTAAAACGGTCTTTTCCAGTACCGGCAAGGCAATTCTTTTGACGTCGCTCACAACAATCCTGGCTTTTGGTTCGATGGTGTTTTCTATCTGGCGTGGGTATGGCAGTCTGGGTATTGCGCTTTCGATTGGTGTTAGCGCCTGCTTCCTAACGACTGTGCTGATCCTGCCGGGGATTATTGGCTGGATAGAACGAAGGAAATAATGAAAGATGGATGATGTTTGATGGTTGATGTTGGAGCGAAGCGGAAATCCCGATTCATCGGGAGTTGATGGTTGATGTTGGAGCCCCGATTTATCGGGGGAGCAGTGAAGTAAGGGGTCTTTTAGTTGGATAAAACCACAGGTTAAGTTCCGATGACTAAGAAAAAAAAGAAACATAGAAAAAAAGGGATTAAGAAATCGCTGAAGAAATCTACACACCCGATACCTACTGAAAAAGTAGAGCCTGATAAAACCAAATATGACCGCAGGAAAGAGAAGGAAAAGATCCAAAAACAGATTAAGAATCAAATAGGAGAAGATACGGATAAAGATGAATAGAACTGTAAAAGTCCTTTTTATATTTCTTTTATATCTTTCAAGCTGTGCATACCATTTGGGTCTGCAATTCCCATCTGACGAACATACTGTTGGTACCGTAGTAGCGTCTCATCAGATTGCAGTGAACATCGGTATGGCTGTTTTAAAATCCGGGGGGAATGCCGTTGATGCAGCTGTGGCAACCGGTCTTACACTGGGTGTGGTAGACCAGTTTAACTCTGGTATTGGCGGAGGAGGATTTATCCTGATTCGACTGTCAGATGGTACCGTTTACACCATTGACGGTCGTGAGACAGCACCAGCAGAAGCTACTCGGGATATGTACATCCAGAACGAGGAATTCACCCCACAGATCAGTCAGTTGGGTCCTCTTGCTGTTGGTGTGCCGGGAATTCTTACTGCGTATGAAAAGGCACTGGAACTGGCAGGGACAAAACTTATCAGTGAGCTCATTACTCCCTCCAGTGAGGTGGCAAAGCAGGGATTTGACGTGGATGCCTATTATCTATCCCGCTACCGGGATGTCATAGAATTATTAAAGGAAAATCCTGAGTCACGGAGAATCTACTTCAGAAAAGATAGGTCTCCGTTGCAGGAGGGAGATATATTGATTCAACCCGATCTGGCTGAGACATATGAGAAGATTAAAAAAGAGGGAATAAATTATTTTTACTGCGGTGAGTTTTCGAAACAGTTAGCGAAATTTATGGCGGAAAATGGGGGATTGATAACTGAGAATGATATGGCAGGCTATTCGGTAAGATTACGGAATCCCGTGATTGGACGTTTTCGTGATTATGAAATTATTGGTATGGCTCCTCCCAGCTCGGGAGGTATTCTCATCCTGGAGATTCTGAATATGTTGGAATCATCGGGAGTTTTAGAAGGGAAGAACAACTGGGACGAAGAGACAGTTTACTGGACCACCCTTTTTATGCGGAAGGCATTTGAAGACAGAGCTCTTCATCTCGGGGATCCCGATTTTTATTCAGTACCTGTTGACCATCTTATCAGCAAGAGTTACGCCGATTCGAGTGTACAAGCAATTATGAGCGAGAATTCAGAGATTTCAGAAAAGGTCCGCTCCAATGTGGAAATTGATGGACATACCACCAGTTTTTCGGTCGTGGATAGATGGGGAAATGTGGTTGTGGTGAATCAGACGCTGAACCTCACGTTTGGGTCAAAAATAACGCTGCCGGGGACGGGTGTCATTCTCAATAATGAGATGGATGATTTCAGCGCTCAACCGGGTGCTCCCAATGTATTTGGACTTACTGGCAGTAGGGCCAATGCCATTGCTCCGGGAAAGCGCCCTCTCTCCAGCATGTCTCCTACCATCGTAGTGAAGAATGGGAAACCGATTCTATTGTTGGGAGGTGCCGGAGGACCTACCATTATCAGCGGTGTACTTGAGACAATTATTGGTGTGACGGCTTTTGATTTATCTTTAGAGAAAGCAATGGCTGCTCCACGTTTTCACCACCAGTTTCGACCGGATGTTGTGATTATGGAGAAAACCATGCCAGAAGAGATTCAAAATTTTGTGAAGGAAAGAGGACTTCCTGTTGTTCTAAAGGATCATATTGCTCGAATTCATGCCATTGCATGGGAACCGGACAGTAGATCCTACATTGCCGTGTCTGAACCTCGCTATTGACCAATGTATAACAATCATCCTGATTGTGGATTTCCCCAACCAAGATGGTTGGGTTACTTTACTTTGCAATTCGGCAATGCGATTTGGGTAAATTCTTTGGGTTATCGCTAATGTATTTTCGAATCCGTTGTAACTGTTCAGGACTTCTGACAATGTGGTCAAACGATTCATGCATCCATAATTGTCCATTTCTTCCCAATATTTTGTTTATTTCATTTGCAGTATAAAATTTCCATGAATGTGTGATTTTTGTAAGTGACCAATTTTTTATTGGTTTAACAAGAATATGGACATGATTAGGCATGATAACCTAATGGTCAATCTGATAGCGCTCGCCATCAAAATGTTCAAGCGCTGTTAGGACAATTAAGGAGATTTCAGGATTTCTTAAGACACAAGAACCATGACCGTTATCAAGCAAATCATCAATCCGCTTGGAGAACAACCGATGATATTCTATCTTTTTCTCAATGTTGAGATTGTGTAAGTCTACATCATTCACAATTTTATTTAACCGTTTCCATTCTTCCCGTTCATTTTTAATTCTTTCAGCGGCTTCTTTAGGGATTGAATCCCATAAACGGAAAGTTACAAAATAAGTGACTCCTCGCTGTTCCCAGTGTGGTAGATTTCTTCTTCGTTGTGCAGTTAAGCTTTCATAATCAAAGTAAATAAATACTGTATCGTAATCGTTTTGCATATCTTTCATCAATCCAACCAGGATGGTTGGATTACTTTTTT
>JACKQG010008063.1_pt1 | contig 10381 bp, 11 predicted proteins | sample 8237621 | NCBI WGS metagenome assembly JACKQG01 (sample SAMN15677084, study PRJNA649215) | marine metagenome | biome: marine; feature: Black Sea; material: saline water; isolation source: suspended particulate matter (SPM) from the Black Sea western gyre | collected 2013-06-09/2013-06-10 | depth...
GCATTGGTGACCGCCTGCCTCCTCGCGGGCTCTCCCACTAGAAGCTGCCCCTCCTTCGTCAACGCCACCACGGAGGGGAACATTTTCCCCGCCACTGTGGGTCCCTCAGCGCTGGGTATGATGGTGGGCTTGCCCCCCATCACCACTGCGGCCGCTGAATTGGTGGTTCCGAGGTCTATTCCAAGAATCTTCTCACGCTTCGTTTCACTCATCTTCATTTTCCTCTTTAACGTCGTTCGAGCCGGAGTTTTTCGCCACTTTGACCATGCTTGCCCTGAGCACCCTGCCCTTGAACTTGTAGCCTTTCCTGATCTCCTCAACTACGCAGCCGTTCTCGACCTCATCGGTCTCCACCTCGAGTACCCCTTCGTGGAGGTTTGGGTCGAAGGGTCGCTCAAGGGCGTCGATGGGGGCGAGACCCTCGGCATCGAGGAGCTTCCATAGCTTCCCCCGGACCATCTCGACCCCTTCGATTATGTCAGCCTTTGAGTTTGTAGCCACGGAGATGGCGAGATCGAGTTCGTCGAGGATCGTGAGGAGCTGCATCACGATGCGTCCGGTGGCTTTCTCTTGGGCTTCGTCGATTATTCTCTGGGTCCTTTTCTGGAGGTTCTCCAGGTCGGCCTTGGCGTATTTCAATTGGCTCAGGTATTTCTCCGAGGTCTTCCTCTCATCCTCTAGACAGTTCTCTAGCTTGGATATCTTCTCGAGTATCTTCGCTTCGGATTTCCTTGGAGACATGGTAGCACTCGGCTCAATTTTCGCTCTCAGAATCGGGATTGCTATTTATTTCTCTTCCGGAAAATCTTAAAGAAAAGCCTCTGCTAATCGCTCGATAATCGAGCGAGGGGCTAGATAAAGCGTCAAGCTTAGCTATTTCACCATGAGTTCCCTCGCCTTCTCGCTCTAACCCTAGACAGCTACGTTCCGCCTCTCGCCTTCAACTAGGTAGACCACCTGCTGCTCTTGTCTCAGATTCACGCGTGCCTTCTTCCGGATTTTTATACCACCGTGAGCCAGTTGATAGGAAGTCCTTTGGAAGGGGGATAGGAAATATGAGCGAAGGATTGAATATCATCGTTTGCATCAAGCAAGTTCCTGAGACAACGGAAGTCGATTTCGACGAGGAAACGGGGAGGCTCAAGAGGGAGGGAGTCGCAGCGGTCGTCAACCCCTTCGACGAGTACGCGATCGAGGAGGGAATAAGGCTCAAGGAGAAATACGGAGGCACAGTCAACGTACTGTCAATGGGCCCACCCCAGGCGGAATCAGCGCTAAGAGACGCAATCGCCATGGGCGCTGACGAGGCTTACCTAGCCACCGACAGGGCTTTCGCCGGAGCAGATACCTGGGCCACAAGCTACACATTGGGGCTAAGCATCAAGAAGCTGGTTCCTTATGACCTCGTGATCTGCGGAATGAAGACCACCGATGGAGACACGGGCCAGGTCGGGCCAGAGCTAGCCCACCACCTAGGCGTCCCTCATGTCTGTTATGTGAACGAAATCCAAGAAATAAAAGGGGGCGAAATCAGGCTAACGAGGCTCCTCGACGATAGAGTAGAGACTCTCGGAGCCTCTCTTCCTATAGTCGTCTCAGTCAGTAAAGACATCAATCAACCCAGATTGGCGACTCTCCGGGGAAGACTCAAAGCGAAGAAAACTGAGATTCATACAATCACTTCGAATGATCTTGAAGCGGATCCCATGAAGATAGGCCTGAATGGTTCTCCGACCCGCGTCGTGAAGATATTCACCCCTGACAGACCAACTGCCGGAGATATCGTCGAGGGATCCCCAGAAGAGCTGGCGGAGAGGGTCCTCCAGAAGCTCGTGGAGTGTAAAGTGATCTAGATGAGCGAGCTACCAATATCCGTCGACAAGGAGAAATGCATCAGCTGCTCTCTGTGTGAGAGTGCGTGCGCCTTCGGGTCTCTTGTGATGGAAGAAGGTTATCCCCGTTTTCTGGACGACTGCAGGCTATGCGGCGAATGCGTCACAGAGTGCCCTACGGACGCGATTCTTATCGAAGAGGCGGGGACAGAGGTTAAACTCTCGAATTACAAAGGCATCCTTGTCTTCGCTGAGCAGTGGAACGGGAAGGTTCACCCGGTCTCATATGAGCTCCTCGGTAAGGGAAGGGAGTTGGCTGATCAGCTCGGGGAAAAACTCTTCGCAGTGATCATCGGGAGCGAGCTTAGCGATGCTGTTAAAGAACTGACACTGAGAGGAGCGGATAAGATCTTCGTCTTCGATCATCCAGAACTGGAGGTCTTTAGGGACGATCCCTACTCTGCAATCCTTGAAGATTTGGTAAATGAGGAAAAACCAAGTATATTCCTCATCGGAGCAACCTCTATAGGCCGCTCTCTCGGCCCCAAAGTGGCGGCTTGCCTCGAGACAGGCCTCACGGCGGACTGCACGAGTCTTGACATCGACCCCGATAGTCGACTTCTCCTCCAGACCCGCCCCGCATACGGGGGCAACATCATGGCCACCATCATCTGCACGAACACAAGACCCCAGATTGCCACTGTCAGGTACAAGGTGATGAAAGAAGCTGAAAAGGACCCCACAAATGAAAGCGAGATAATAAAAAAGACTGTAGATATCAATGACATCCCTGATCGTGTCAAGATTATCGATTTCAGTCCGGCCAAGGAACTTGTGAGCATCATTGATGCAGAAATTATTGTCTCAGGGGGAAAGGGCATGGGGGATTCCAAGGGATTCGAGGTCATCCAAGAGCTGGCTGAGGCCCTCGGAGGCGCAGTAGGAGCGAGCAGGCCAACGGTGGACGAGGGATGGATAGAGTACCCCCACCAGGTGGGTCTGAGCGGCCGGACGGTCCGCCCCAAGATATACTTGGCCTGCGGCATCTCAGGGGCCGTTCAGCATCTGGCTGGCATGAAGACTTCCGATGTAATCATCGCGATCAACAAGGACGCTGAAGCCCCAATATTCAGCGTCTCAACACTGGGAGCAGTCGGAGACCTCTACGAAATCATCCCCCGCCTCGTGGAGAAAATCAAGGAGCGAAAGAAGAATGTATGAGTACGGCCTCTTGACACAACAGATAAGGAGAGAACTAGAGGCCATCGTAGGAGCTGAGAATGTTTCCAGCAGCTCCGATGACCTGGAGAAACATGCGATAGACGAGAGCCTCGAGCCCCCCCATCCTCCACACGTCGTCGTAAAGCCCCGTAGGACCTTGGAAGTCTCTGAGATAATTAAAATAGCGTACAGAGAAAAGATCCCAGTCACCCCCCAGGGATCGAGAACGGGGCTCAGCGGAGGCTCCCACCCGGTTCAAGGTGGAATCGCCTTAAGCCTTGAGAGAATGAACGACATCCTCGAAATAGACGAGGAGAACCTCATGGCGGTCGTCGAGCCCGGAGTTCTCATCATGGACCTTCATGAGGAGACGGAGAAACTCGGTCTCCTATACCCTCCGGACCCCGGACAGGAGTCAGGTAGCCTCGGAGGAAACATATCCACTAATGCAGGTGGAGTTCGCGGCATGAAATATGGTGTCACCCGAGACTTCGTCCAGGGCCTCGAGGCGGTACTCCCCAACGGGGAGATAATTAACGTCGGGGGCAAGCTGGTCAAGGACTCAACAGCTTACAGCCTCATTGACCTCATTATAGGTTCCGAGGGGACCCTGGCGACAGTCACGAAGGCGATTCTTAGACTGGTCCCGAAACCCAGGCATACAGCATTGTTATACGTACCTTTCGAATCGACAAAAGACGCAGCCAGAACGGTCTCAGAGATCGTTCGAAGAAAGGTGGTCCCATTCGCCCTCGAATATCTTCCCCGCCACGCAGTCCTTACAGCTGAAAAGTACCTGAACAAGACGCTCCCAGATAACAGCCACCCCGCGTACCTGCTGATTGGGATCGAGGGCAATAGTGAGACTGAGGTCGAGGAGAATCTCGAGACAGCTGGAGAGGTCTGCATAGAGATGGGTGGAGTAGACGCTTTCGTCGCAGACACTGCCCAGCGGCAGGAGCAGCTCTGGGAGGCCAGGAAATGCCTCTTCGACGCCTACAAGGCATACTGGGAGATAGACGAGGTCGACGCCTGCGTCCCCCGGAACCGCATCCCCGATTACATCGAGGGAGCCGATAGAGTCGCGCAAGAAAAAGGAGTCATCGTCTCCACTTTAGGGCACGCCGGCGACGGCAATGTCCACAGTCTAATAGCTAAAGGCGAGCTCCCTGAAGAAGAATGGCCCACGACACTTGAGGCCGTCATTGAAGAACTGATAGACATCGCCCTGAGTCTGGGGGGCACCATCTCAGGGGAGCACGGGCTGGGGCTAGCGAAGAAACGTTATCTTACTCGCCAAGTGGGAGAAACTCAAGTTGAGCTGATGAGAGCCATCAAGAGGGTATTCGATCCCCTTAACATCATGAATCCAGGGAAGACATTCGATCTGCTCTGATCGGATTATCTGAAGTAAATCCAAGACTGCAAATAAATTATGTAGAAAAAAAGTGGAGGTTAGTCTCCTGCGTAGACGTCCTCGAGAGGCAATATATCCTTGGCCTTCTCGAAGTAATCGAGTACCTGTTCGCCTTTCTCTGTGATCTGGTAGCGTCTCTTTGACTGCCTGCTGTCTGTGTTAAGTACTTCCAATAGGAGGCCTTGCTCCACCAGGTGAGACAGTATCCGCTGGACCGGCTTCCAGGACATGTTCGCCGCGTACATGATGCGGGTGGGTTTATCCACCCCTTGCCTGACAGCGGCGAGTATTTTCAAGCGTATTTCCAGTTTCGATCTTCTAGGAGACATCTTCGTCCTCCAGATACTGTTCGTTGGTAGGCAACGCTGTCAGCCATCCCACTACTGCGTGGTGGCTGACTCGACGTTTACCTCGGTTATGTACTGAGCGTTGTTCGTGTGCACAGACATGCTCACGGTTGTGCCTATGTCATCCATCTGGATATTGTCAGGATCTTTGATGTACACCAGCAGCTCCCCGCCGGAGATCAGCGGAATATCAGCCGAAGAGGCATTGTAATCTTTACTGTCAATGGTTACACCGTCGACGAGAAGAGTGTAGCTCGTGACGTTCATGTCGCCGGTGATACTATCACCCGAAGGCACACGATAAACGAACACATCTGCCCATTCAGACGCGACACCTCTCACAGTGAACTTGTCTATTAGAATGTCCCTGCCACCTAGATTCTGCAGTTTGAATGCGGCGATGGCACCGGAGCTGTTCACCCAGACGTGTGCTGTTGAGAACTGCAACGCCTCGGTTTCAGTCCTTGTAGTTGTGATGTTGGTGGCATAGTATGCGACGACGCCTGCTAGAAGTACGGCGACTACGAGTAGTATGAGTGTTGATACGACTTCGCTCAGTCCTTTCTTTTTCATTAAGGGTATTACCACTTTTCGAACCCCATTACTTTGAGCCCTCCAGCGCGGATATGTTATTTTGTGTGTAGCATATGTCTACAAATCCGTATCATTAATCGCGATCAATGACACACACGCGAAATAATCTGAGACATATCGACATGGTTTGAGAGGATCAATGAGTTTTCCGGATTCAGAACGATGAGGTGCGGGGTTTTATTTTCTCCGATTTAAAGTTACCGGCTATTTTTAAGTTGTATATAGGTAGTACACCATCTTGTTTAAATTCCGATATTTCGTAACCAAGTAGATACAGCTTGTTTAGGCGGAAAGAGCTGTCCACCTCAGATGTGAGGGAACTCGTCTTCGAGGCGATTCTTCTCGTGGCTGAGACCCAACGGGAGTTCGATCTGCCTATATGCCCAAATATAGAGATGACATGGCGGATTCTCAAGGCTGGAAAATTCAGGTCTACTCATCTGACCAAAAATCGAGTGGGTTCTTATCGTATGGACTTCGGAGCTTTCGAGCCCCCCGCCACGATTATTATGGATAGCAGGATACCTTTCTGCGATCGGCCTTTAAACATCCCCGAGGTTCCTCACACTCTCCTCAGGTACACCGCCACTCATGAGGTAATCCATGTAGACGACCATCTGGGAGGTGACGCTCTATATAATGGAACGAAGGAGCATATCCTCTGCGACCATGGGGACAAACTTGAGAAAGGAATGGAGTTCATCGAAAGGGAGGGACCCTGTGACCAGATCGGTGACCAGAGCGATCTCGCGAGTCTCTGGGCGGTGCAGTACGTCGATATGGTGACGCACTACAGAGCCTACGTGACCCTTCGAGCGCGAAGTTTCCCTCGGCTCGATCTTATCTGGAACATGATGCAGGACATGTTGTTCCCTCCGGGAATGCTCACCGAGATCGAAAGGGAGAAGGGGACAAGATACGTCTTCGAGTCGATCCGCCATGTGGGGGAATACTGCCTCATCGACGCACTCATGGAGTCCTCGAGTATCGGGAATAAGGCAGCCTGTAAATACGCAGTCTGACCCCCCCTCGGAAAAAGTATTATTACTCGTAGAGTCAATCCTGTAGACTGGTCTATATGCTGTATTCCACCCTCGTCGAGTTCTATGCGAGGCTCGAGGCCACTGCCAAGAGGTTAGAGATGACGGATATCCTAGCTGAACTCTTCGGAGTAGCGGAACCCGATGAACTGGAGCATCTGATCTATCTGACACAGGGGAAGATCCACCCCGATTGGACGGGAGAGCCAGAGATCGGGATGGCTGAGAAGATGGTTGTGGAGACCATCTCGAGGGCTTCAGGTCAAAGGAAAAGAAGGGTGGAAGCCATCCTTTCCGAGAGCGGAGATGTGGGACTGGCAGCGGAGAAAAGCCTCTTAGATAAACGCCAAGCGATGTTAGGTGAAAAACCGCTTTCAGTCTCAGACGTATATAATGCGTTTGACCAGATCGCAAACGAGTCCGGAAAAGGGAGCAGCAGCAGGAAAATCGATCGTCTTGTAAGAGTTATAGTGAATTCCTCGCCTCTCGGGGCTCGTTACATCGCCAGAACCGTGGTGGGAACTCTCAGGCTTGGCGTTGGAGACATGACAATACTCGATTCACTGTCTCTAGCCTTCACAGGCTCCTCGGAAAATAGGGGTCAGCTCGAGAGAGCTTATAATCTCACCAGTGACTTGGGCGCGGTTGCTAGGACTCTTGCAGAGGAAGGGCTCGAGAGCGTAGCCAAAGCCCAGATTGTCTTGGGAAAACCCGTACGTATGATGTTAGCTCAGAGGCTCTCAACGCCAGAGGAGATAATCGAGAAGCTAGGGGCTTGCTCCGCAGAGTATAAGCTGGATGGGGAGCGGTTTCAGATTCACAAGGACGGCGACTCGATCCAGATCTTCTCCCGTCGGTTGGAGAACATCACGGCAATGTATCCGGATGCAGTGAGAATGGTTTCAACCCAAGTGAAGGTCAATCACGCTGTACTCGAGGGGGAGGCGGTCGCCATTGACGCTGATTCGGGAGAGATTAAATCGTTTCAGACTCTGATGAAGCGAAGACGGAAGCATCGCATCGAGGAGATGGCCGAGAGGTTCCCCATCGCCGTGTTTCTCTTCGAGTGCCTATACGTGGACGGGGACGATCTGACTCCCGAGCCTTACACGAAGAGGCGGGCGAAGCTCCAAGATATCGTGGAGGAGACCGAGCGTTTCAAGCTAGTCAGGGCGCTCCAGACATCGGAGGTCTCGCAGCTCGTAGACTTCTTCGAGGAAGCCATCTCGGATGGCACCGAGGGGCTCGTCGTGAAATCCACGGCGGAGGACTCGATCTACCGGGCGGGGGCCCGCTCCTGGCTCTGGGTAAAACTCAAGGCCAGTTATCAGAGCAAGATGGTGGAACCCGTCGACCTCGTCGCGGTGGGGGCGTTCCATGGTCGAGGTCGGCGTGCCGGGAGCTATGGTGCTCTGCTCATGGCGTCCTACGATCCCGATGAGGACATGTTCCGGACGGTGTGTAAGGTGGGTTCGGGGTTCACTGATGAAGATCTGTTGAGCTTCCCGGAGCTGCTGGATGGAGAGCGAGCGGAAGATAAGCCCAGAAACGTGGACTCGATGCTGGAAGCCGAGGTCTGGTTCGAACCAAATGTTGTGATGGAGGTCCTAGGGGATGAGATTACCCTGAGCCCTATCCACACTTGCGCGTTTGGGAGACTCAGGGAGGAGTCTGGGCTCGCCGTCAGGTTCCCCCGCTTCCTGCGTCTGAGGGAGGACAAGGCTCCTGAGGACACTACCACAGTCGAGGAGATTGTGGACATGTACAGAGCTCAATCGAGGACGCAATAGGAAGAAAATAGATGATTGACGAAATATTAGACAAGCTGGACTGCTCCTACACCCGCCGAGTTCTCGAAGAGATGATAAAGATAAACTCGGTCGTCGGGCGTGAAGGAGAACTCGCTTTATATCTAAAAGAGGAGCTCGAAGCCATCGGGCTCGAATGCGAGTTACACGATGTTGAGCCCGATAGGCCAAACATCTATGGGAGAATGATGGGTGAAAGCCCGGGAAGGAGGTTGAATTTCAACGGGCACACGGACACCGTGCCCATCGTGGAGGGCTGGGACATGGACCCCTTCACTCCCATCGTGCAGGAAGGTAAAATGTATGGCCTGGGGTCATGCGATATGAAGGGAGGCATTGCCTGCACCCTCAACATGTTGAGGGCGGTCTCCAACTCAGGGCATACAATGCAGGGGGAACTCTCATTCTCAGGAGTAATCGATGAAGAGGCATACGGGAAAGGGGCCAAAGCGATGCTCGAGACCGACTTTGCTGGTGTCGACGCCATCGTCCTCGCCGAGCCGTACCCGGGGGACGAGACGAAGCCCATCCCTCTGGGTATAACGGGGAAGATTCTCTACGACATCAAGGTGAAGGGTAAGGCAGCCCACGGATTCAGGCCCCAGTTAGGGATCAACGCTGTGGAGGATGCGGGAAAGATTCTCGCAAATTTAGACAAACTCGAGTTTATGGATCATCCAGACTTCGGCACGGGTAATTACAGCACTCTGAAGATTGAGGGTGGCTACGAGATATACTCGGTAATTGTTCCTGCAAGTTGTCGGTTTGAGGTGAATAGGCTCATTGTACCCGGCGAGACGGTTCAGTCAGCTATCGATGACATGCGGAGGCTCGTCGAATCCCTTGAACTGGATTCGGAGGTAGAGGTTGGGATTAAGCCTCCGCGTTACGAGGCGTATGTCATGAGCAAGGATGAGGAGATAATCGGTGTCTTCGACCCAATCTACCGTGAGGTGATGGGGAAAGCGCCTTGCTACGAGTACGCCTACGGCATCACCGACGCCAACATTTTCGCAGGAGAAGGGGGCATCCCGTGTCTACACCTTGGCCCCCAGCGAGGAGGCGCTCATCAGAAAAACGAATATGTCCACTTGGATTGGCTTCCGCCTGTATCGGAGATGTTTACACGGATTGCTGTCGAGTTCCTCAAGGGTTGAAAACTTAAAAGCGTGAAAGGGATGGATGGTGCAAGGCGTCCGATATGAGCGAGGAAGTCTCGTTTAAAGATTTTAAGAAGCTGAACATAAGAATCGGAACAGTCTCCGAAATTGAAAAAGTCCCTGGTTCTGACAAACTCTACAAGATGCAAGTGGACCTGGGAGACGAGACACGACAGATCGTCACGGGGCTTGTAGACTACTACACACCGGAGGAACTCGAGGGAAAGGTGATCGCGGTGGTCACGAATCTGAAACCCGCCAAAATATTCGGGCAGTGGTCCTATGGAATGCTCCTCGCCGCAGAGAAGGATGACAAATTAGCGCTATTAACAGTCGACCGTGACATATCTAACGGTGCCAAAGTAACCTGAGAAAGGGTCCCTGTAGTAACTTAATATCAGACCTCACGCGCGCGTGGGGCTTTGTACAAATTCTGGAAGGGATTAATTTTTTTTTAAAAAAGAAAAGATAGATATAGCGACCAAGAATTACTATGATTGACTATCTGATAGGTGAGATGTATGAAAGCGTTCGTCCTTATCAACACGGAACTCGGGCAGGAAGCTACCGTAGTCGAAGCTCTGAACCACGTCCACGGAATTAATGTGGTCCAGGCTCTTTACGGGATCTACGATGTCATAGCAGAAGTCGAAGCGGAATCCATGGACAAGGTTAAGGAGATCGTCTTCAACAACATCAGGAGGCTTGAGAGCGTCAAGACCACCATTACTTTGATCACCTACGGTGAGGGGATCGAAAGAAGCTAAATTCAGAATACCTCATCACCGCACTTGTGACTACAGGCTCTCGGGTTCTGTAACAACAAAGGGAAATATCATTTTTCCTTGGGATCATTGGGAGCCAGGGATAGATGTGAACCCCCCTTCGACTCATCTCTGGCATCCCATCATTATTTGAAAGAATCAACAACCTGTTTCTCAGACTAGAACCACATATTTACA
>JACKQG010008064.1_pt1 | contig 10381 bp, 9 predicted proteins | sample 8237621 | NCBI WGS metagenome assembly JACKQG01 (sample SAMN15677084, study PRJNA649215) | marine metagenome | biome: marine; feature: Black Sea; material: saline water; isolation source: suspended particulate matter (SPM) from the Black Sea western gyre | collected 2013-06-09/2013-06-10 | depth...
TTACATGTTTTAATGCATGTTTTTCTATGGAAGGTGAATGCAAAAAAGGAATGAATACGCCGGCAAGTAGGACTATAAGGATAATGCCCGCCTTTTTCATAACATTTTCCTTATATAACTTTTGGTGTCTGTTAAGAAAGTTTTTAGGGTTGAGCCAGCGACGACGCATCACAATTATACCTTATTGGAAGAGTTGTGGGAAATTTCAGGTGTCGGGGGTGCAATTTTTTGATTAGGTGTAATTACATGCAGAATAATGGCAATAACAGCTGCAGCACCTATCAACACTATGCCGGTTTTTATGTTCATATTTAATCCGAGCTTAGAGGCTTCGATCCAATTCAATACTATTGGCTTGATTATAATGTAGTTGCGGTTGGATTGCTATAGATTTGTTAATTTTTTGGTAGCAGGCCTTACTATTCTTTAGCTAGTGCAATCAAATCATAATCTTGATAACGACGATAATCAGCATGGCCAGAGGATAATAACTGGCCATGTTGAAAAGGGCCATTGCATAGGCAGGTTCATTGGTTTTATAAAGCAGGGAGGCGGGTAGTATAAAAAGGCATAGCCCTGTTGCGACGGAAGCGACCGCAAAAGGAAACTCAAAAGGTATTGGAGATAAATAGAGAACGACACCAGAAAGAATAACCGTAACAATAAGAGCCCCTAAAATAATAACGTTAGCAGATTCGAGACCCAGCCGCACAGGAATCGTCCGGGCGGAAAGACGCCGATCTTCATCGAGATCGGTGCAGTCATTGGGAACGTTCTGGCCGCCGATTTCCCAGCAAAATAGCCAGAAAAACAGAACCATTAAAAACAGCGGTGAGGGATGCGGATCTACGGCAAATACACCGGCAAGGGCTCCTGCGGTTTTAACGCCGCCGCTGACCAGGGTGCGCAGATGAGTTACTTTGAGCAGTAAACAGTATATTATTTCCAGGATGCAGCCGGTTAGGAAAATAGCTATACAGACGGGATTTAAGCTATAGGCGCCTATCATCGCCACGGCCGACCAGGCTGCAGTCCATAGCAATCCTTCGTAAAAGCTCAAATATCCCTGAGCCATGGGATGTCGGACCATAACGGCATCCAGGTCACAAGCGGTGTCAACAGCTGGGCACAGTTGTATTTTCTCTTTATCGACCCGATAGTCGATAACATCGTTGAGGGCGTAAACCGCTGTGTAACCGGCAAAGGTTGTGATCAGGCCGATAACAATTAATTCGAGGGAAGGGAATCTGCCGAGCCACAGCAGGGCACCTAACGCCGGGGTGGCCATGTCCAGCAAACCGTGGGGTGTTCTGGAAAGGGCCCAGAAAAGTTTTAAGCGGGAAAAACCGGTATACCGGCAGGCAAGCTGTGTCATTTTGGTATCCTAAGCCGGATTAAACGTATTAAATGATTAGCTAATTAACACGCAATCAGCATTTACGTCAAGGCATACCAATATCTTCGGCTATCAAGATACAAGGATTCTTGGATGGGCACTACTTAAATAGAGGTGTGCTCAAATATCGTTCCCCGGTGCTCGGCAGGATAACAACAATACGTTTGCCGCTTGATTCGTCACGTTTTGCCATCTCAAGCGCCGCCCAGACGGCTGCTCCGGATGAAATACCGGCAAGCAGTCCTTCCTTTAAGGCCAGCTGCCGTGCGGTTTCAAAGGCATCATCATTGGTAACGGTTATAACTTCATCAACCAGCGACAAATCCAGGACGTCGGGGACAAAGCCGGCACCGATGCCCTGTATTTTGTGGGGACCGGCGGTCCCGCCTGACAAGATCGGTGAATCCGCCGGTTCCACGGCAATGGCCTTAAAAGCAGGATTTCGCTGCTTTATGACCTGGGCCACACCGGTGATGGTGCCGCCGGTACCAACTCCTGAAACCAGCATATCCACCCGGCCGCCGGTGTCTTTCCAGATTTCTTCTGCCGTGGTTTCTCGGTGAATTTTTGGATTGGCCGGATTCTTGAACTGGTCGGGCATATAGGCATCTTTTTTTGAATCGACTATATTTTGGGCCTCTGCGATGGCTCCCTTCATCCCTTGGGCCCCCGGTGTCAGAACAAGTTCCGCTCCCAGGTGTATTAGCAGCTTTCTTCTTTCTACACTCATGGTATCCGGCATGGTGAGACAGAGACGATACCCCTTGGACGCACACACAAAGGCCAGGGCGATCCCGGTATTGCCGCTGGTGGGTTCCACGATCAGTGTGTCCGGGCCTATCAGGCCGCCGGCTTCCGCTGCTGCAATCATGGATACTGCAATGCGGTCTTTAACGCTTGCCAGGGGATTGAAAAATTCCAGCTTGGCCAGGATCTCAGCCTCCAGTCCGTCAGTGATGTTGTTCAAGCGTACAAGAGGGGTTCTGCCGATAGTAGTGTTTATGTCAGGAAAGATTTGCATGGCTTATACCTTTTGATTATGTTTGAATATCAACCGCGGCGTCTCCATAATTACCTTGGTATCCGCAGGCACCGATTCTGTTAACCAGACATTACCCCCGATGACGGAACGGGCACCGATAACGGTATCGCCGCCCAATATGGTGGCCCCCGAATAGATAATAACGTCATCTTCGATGGTGGGATGGCGTTTCTTGCCTCTAAGCTTTGCGCCGGCATCCTTGGGCAGGGAAAGGGCTCCAAGGGTTACCCCCTGATAGATACGTACATTCTTTCCGATCTCGGTGGTTTCACCGACTACGATACCTGTTCCATGATCGATACAAAAACTTTCCCCGATTTCAGCTCCCGGGTGGATATCAATGCCGGTTAAGCCGTGGGCATGTTCGGTCATGATGCGCGGGAGCAGCGGCACCTTAAATTCATATAGCTTGTGGGCGATCCGGTATACGGTAATGGCAAAAAGTCCCGGATAGCAGAAAATAATTTCATCATGGCTTTTGGAGGCGGGGTCCCCTTCATAAATAGCCCGGACATCTGTTGCCAGTGTTTGTCGCAAAGACGGAATCGAGGCCAGAAAGTCGAGAGCAATTTTCTGGCCCTGCTCCTCGCAGTCGCTGCAGGACAGGTCGTACCTGAGGCATTCATGCCGAATGCTGTGGGCAATCTGTTCGGAAATCATATCAAAAAGGACTGAAACGGTCTGGCCGATGTTGTATTTCAGATTGATCGCATCGACCTTGCCCCTGGAAAAATAGCCCGGAAAGAGAATTTCTCTTAACTTATCGATGACATCGATAATATATCCCTCGGAAGGGATAGGGTCATGGTCGCTATGGGTATGGGTAAAGCCTTCTGAATCATAACAGTTTGCAATGATGCTTTCGGTAATTTCCGGAAGTTTGTTTCTGCTGTGGGACAATTCGTCAGCCTCTGTTTTGCAGGACTGATCCAGTTTTTTTAAATCTCTCTCCATGGTTAGATCTCCATAGTTGTAGTTAGGATCATGATAAAAGTGGAAAGTAAATGCACGAAATTATTTATTTTGTAAAATTAAAGCAGAAAAGATGTTTTGTCAAAACAAAACTGTCACAAAGTGGCATGCCAGACAATGTTTATTTAGGGGAACCGTTATAAAATCAAAACCTAAATAGCAATAACGATGTAAACATAGTGTTAAAGATGTAACAATTTGGCAAATGTCTAAAAAAACTCTTGCATAACGGACAAAGTAATGTCAATTTTATTTAAATATATTTTATTGCAATTCGTGCTTTCGTGATAATTAAACCTGCTCCCTTGGGCTTGTTCGCATTAAGTTCATTTTAAAATTATTTCCCATACATCTTTTACAGTTTCGTTGCTTGACTCTCTGAATTCGCCTGAGGGATAGTTGCGGTAACCAATGAATTTTTGCGAAATAATTTTGAGGATATTATTATGAAAAAGTATCTTGCAGGAATTGTCCTTATTATTTTCGGCATTTTCATCGCATTCCCGTTGTTCAGCATGACCTACTACACCATGATCCGCACCTCTACGCCAGGCTTTTGTGCCACGTGCCATGAGATCCAATTCGCTTACAACACCTGGAAGACTTCGACACATGTCAACAATTCTCAGGGATTTGTGGCGGACTGCATGGATTGCCATCTCCCTGCTCCTGAAGACACCTATGATTTCTTTTATGCCAAAACCGTTCACGGCATAAAGGACGTGATTGCTCATTTTAGGTTGGACGAATACGATCACGAAAAAAATCGTCAAAAAGCATATGCTTCTTTTAAGAACAAGCAGTGCCAGAAATGCCATCGTAACATCTTGTATATCCCTGATAAGCGGGGTGCTATGCTGGCACACCGAGCGGTCGTCTACGCCAGACCCGGCTATGAAAAAAGATGTGTCGATTGTCACAAAAATTTAGTTCACAACAAAAGAGATCTTTATCATTATAAACAATATCAAGATTCCTATAGAGGTATCGGTGCTTAATTTATTTATTTCGGCATAGAAAGCGCGGCATGAACGCCCAATAGTTTCCCTTAAAGCTCGGCACGTTAACGAGCAATAGATTATTCGCTGTTGAATCAGTGGTAATCTTTACCAGGCTCAATCGCTGCATAGAGTATTCGACAACAAAAAAACAAATTAAAGGGGGCAAATTATGAAAAAGATTGTATGCGCTTCGCTTATAGTAGGGCTGGCGTGTTTTTTGGCAACAATGTCTATACCGACGAATGTCTGGGCGACAGGAAACCTTCCCAAGGCAAAGGAATTCCGGGTTGAGCGCAGCATGCCGAAAGAAGCCGTAGCCTGCATCGAGTGCCATAAGAAAGAACATCCGGGTTTGTTTGCCGATTGGGCTAACAGCCGTCATGCCAACGCCAACATTACCTGCTATGACTGCCACAAAGCCGAGGAATTTGACCCGGATGTGAGCAGGGAACATTATAAACAATACGAGCGTTCGGATCTGAAATACGGAACCAGAGAATACAAAGTTCCGATTGCAGCCGCAGTTACCCCCAAGGACTGCTCCCGCTGCCATCCGGATGAGGCTAAGCAGTACAGTATGAGCAAGCACGCCAACACCATTGAAATCATCTGGAAAATCGATCCCTGGCTGAATAAAGGCATGAACAGTGATTTTGAACGCGCATCAGGCTGCTTTCACTGTCATGGCACTGTTCTAAGAGAAAAGAACGGTGTTCTCGACCCTGAAACCTGGCCCAATGTCGGGGTTGGGCGCATAAACTTTGACGGCAGTAAAGGGAGCTGTACAAGCTGTCATACCCGCCACCGCTTTTCGGTGATGGAAGCCAGAAAACCCGGAGCCTGCGGTCAGTGCCATTTGGGGCCGGATCATCCCCAGATCGAAATCTATACGGAATCCAAACACGGTGATATTTACGCTGCTTACGGAGATGAATATAACTGGAATGCAGCTCCCGGTACCTGGACGCCCGGTGTTGATTTCAGGGGTCCCACTTGTGCTTCTTGTCATATGTCGGGAGCCGGTAATGTCATGACCTCCCACGATGTCACCGAGAGGCTTTCATGGGAAATTCAGGCACCCTTGACGATTCGCCCGGAAAATTTCAAACCCTTTCCGGCCAAGACCAATTGGAAGACCGAACGGGCAAAAATGACGGAAATCTGTACCCAGTGCCATGGGAAAACATGGGTGGATGGTCATTATGTTAAACTCGATAAAGTTGTCCAGGAATACAATGACGTTTATTTCAAGCCGGCCAAAGAAATGCTGGACGACTTATATGCAAAAGGGCTTCTGGACAAAAGCAAGTTCTTTGATGAACGGTTGGAAGTCGAATATTATGAACTATGGCACCATGAAGGTCGGAGAGCGCGTATGGGCACGGCCATGATGGCTCCGGACTATTCCTGGTGGCACGGCTTTTATGAGCTTAAAAAACGATTCAGTAATTACATGGAGGAGGCTCGGGAGTTGATTGAGCATAACAAGAAAGCCTATAAAGCACTCGATTTTCCTAACGCTACAGGTAGTACAACCAAGCCGAAAGAAGTTTTCCCGAAATAACGACCATTCGATTCGAATCTGCCCTCTCACATCCCCGCGGCTTCCACCCAAGCAGCGGGGATTTTTTCTTTATAGATATTGATTAATATGTTAAAGATAGTTTTTTATCAGGTTTTAATATTTTTTTTAACATCTTCGTCACAGATAGGACTCACGGCGATTTCTATAAATATATTCCGATTGAATCGTTTCCTTTAATAATTTTCAGTAAGCCGTTGGATAATTTCGTTTGGATCGGTCCCGCTAAACAGCGGGATGAGTTTTTGTCGATTTAAACGAAATTATCCAGCGGCTGAAACGGAACGTTATTTTGGCAACTGCTGCTATAAAAGACGAACATAGAAAACTCTATACTTAATCTCTGGAGAGGATTGCACTGATGGCAACGGCAAAAGATGTGATGTCCACCAGTTTCCATACGCTTGATCCTGACATTTCGATCAGCGAAGCGGTAAGGATGTTTAAAAAGGCCAGTGAAGAAGAAAAGCAGAAAGTCTTCGGAATGATGGTGACCGATGATGACGGGCGCCTGGTCGGCATGCTTTCCATGTACGATATTCTTTTATTTGTCCGCCCCAAGCATATTCATGTTTGGGGCATGATGGACGATATTGATATTGCCGGATTGATCGAAAATACATGTGAAAGAGCCAAATCGATCCTGGTCTCAGACATTATGACCACCGATGTGATCACCGTTGCCCCGGACACCCATTTGATGGTAATACTGGATATCATGATTAAAAAACATATTCGGCGGATACCGGTTCTGGAAGACGAAAAGGCCATCGGGATCGTATATATATCCCACTTTTTTTATCATCTTCTTGATCGGTTGACTTAATAATGGATGGAGAAAAAATTTAATCACGAAAACACGAATATCATGGGGGCCTACTACGCAAGTTTGCCGCTTGAAACTTCCCTGGATAACACTATGAGTTCTCCTCCGCTTTTTTGCAGGCCCGACGATTCTCTCGACTCTGCGCTGGACATAATGCGATCAAACGGAGTCTACCGATTGTACGTTGCGGGTCTTGCCATGCCTGTGTCAGCAGTCGTATAAAGGTTGATGAGCATGACCGCTATTGACCTCTATTAAACCAATTCCACTCAAATTTGATACTACTATTGACTTAAGTCAATGACTTCCGGGTTTTAAAAATATACGGTTTTGATAATTCCGAGGATGTTGGCCCCCAAAGGAAAAACAGAATCGGCAGAAAAAAAGCTTGCCGTGGAGTTGATGTTTTTTAGTGCTGTTTTATGTTAATTGACTGAGCCCCGACATTTATTTAAAATAAGGGAGTATAAGATGAGGTGAAAGATGGAAGCATATTTGAATAAAGGAATCAAAGAGATCATCGATCAATTCCCCGAAGTAGAAGAGATCCTGAATGAATATGATATTGGCTGTGCTCCCTGCAGCGTGGGCACCTGTCTATTAAAGGATATTGTGGAAATACATAATTTGTCCGCGGATAAAGAACAAGAGCTGATGGCAAAAATCGCTCAGGCTTTATACCCCGGCAAAGAAGTAAAGATACCCCGGATTGAGAGGAAAACCGAGACTGAACCAAAAGGACTAAACTACTCCCTGCCAATGCAAATGCTGGTTGACGAGCATGTTTTAATAAAAAGATTGATCGCTTTGATTCCGGAAGTTGTAGCAAATCTTGATGTGAATTCAAAGGAAGGCCGGCAGTTGATAATCGATGCTGTCGATTTTATACGGTCTTACGCTGACAAGTATCATCATGGGAAAGAAGAAGATATTCTTTTCAAATATTTTGATGAAAATCTGGATATCCTGAAAGTTATGCATGCAGATCACAAACAGGGGAGAAGTCACGTAAAGGCCGTACTTGAAGCGCTTGACAGGCAAGATGAAGCGACAATTGGAAAACACCTGACCGCATATGGTGCTCTGCTTACGGAACATATCAACAAGGAAGATGAAATCCTATTGCCCTGGATGGACCGGAATCTTTCCATTAGTCAAATTGGCAAGCTATTTTCCGAATTTAAAGAGGCCGATGAAACTATTGGGTATTCACCTTTAAAATATGAAGAGTTCATTGACCGGTTGGAGAAAGAATTTAAAAAATAATTTTATCACTGTTAGCAAATCAACGTTCCATTTCAGCCGCCGGATAATTTCGTTTAGGTCGGCAAGAACTCACAAATAAAAGCGCGTAAAAGCGAACATTGCTATGGCCTTAAGTATACATTGTCGGGATATGAATTTTTTCATTTAGTGGGGGCATCTTTGATGATGTTCGCTTTAACGCGCTCTAATTTGTTCAAACAGCTTCCCGACCTAAACGAAATCATCCGGCGGCTTACTGAAAATTTGTGAAGTTATCGGTTCAATCGGAACATTATTATGAGAAACGCTATAAAGGGAGGTAAGCCATGTGTCAGAGTTATAGAAAAGTTTGCGAATGCGGACAAAATACCACCGAGATATTTTTTGGAAAGATGATTTTTGATGAGCAGGTGGTTGCCAAGGTCTATTGTCCCCACTGCAGTCAAAGTGTTGCAACAGATTGTGACAACAGGGTGTGGGATAACGACTGGGTGCTGGAGCTGAACATGGAGGTTGTGCAGGCGCATATACCTGTAATGGATATTGCGCCTGAAGATATCACCGCCGACAGGATCTTCGACGAAGGCTATGTCACCTGGGTCGGGATCACACCGGATGATCATCAAACAAGAGAGCAGGAACGCAACCAGATTCAAAAGCTCGCCAAAACCGATCTGCTTGCTTATATCCAGGCCATGAAAGAATGGGGTCTGAACCGCGAGAAACGTTTTGTTAACGAAGGCTGGCGCAAGATGAGAGCCAGAGCTATACATTAAAGCGGAAGGTGATAACATCTCCGTCCTGAACCGTGTAGTTTTTGCCCTCGAGCCGGACGGTCCCTTTTTTTCTGGCTTCTTGATAGCTGCCGGCCTCTATCAGGTCGTTGTAGGCAATCACTTCAGCCCGAATAAATCCTCTTTTCATGTCTGAATGAATTACATCAGCAGCATCGACGGCGACAGTACCCTGTTTAACGTTCCAGGCTTTCACTTCTTTCTTAACGAAGGTAAAAAAGGATATAAGACCAAGCAGTTCACATGACCGCTGGATGACCCGATCCGTTGCTGATGCAGAAATTTTGAACTCTGTGAGAAAATCCTCGGCTTCTTCAGCGGACATCTGTGCAAGTTCCTGCTCGAGCTTGCCTCTTATCACCATGCAGTCTTCTTTGTTGGTTAGGTTTTCAATGACCGGGAGACGGTCATCTTCGTCATCGTTGTTAAACAGCACTAAAACCGGTTGGGCAGAAACAAACCCATATCCTTTTAGCGCGGGCGCCTCGGTAAGTTCCGGAAACTTTCTTAAAGGCATCTCATTTTCAAGGTGTTTCAGGCACTGGTTTAAAAGTGCCAGTTCTTCTGCGTATTCTTTTTTGCCGCGTTGGCGATCTTGCTCGATACGTTCCATTCTCTTTTCAATAACCATCAAATCAGCCAGTATGAGTTCCTGGTCAAGGGCGTTAAAATCATCCAGGGGCATCGGTTCATCAAAACCATACCCGCTGAAATTGCGGATCACATGGATCAGGGCATGACAGTCCCTTACCTGGGTCCAGATCTTCTGGTCTTTTAAAGATCCCATCATTCCCGGAAGGAAATATTCGACTCGGGCAAAAATGGTCTTCTTGGGTTCGAACATGTTGCTCAGTGCCGCCAGTCGCTCATCCGGCACCTGCATGGTGTTGATGCGGTTTTCACCCTTTTTTTCAGCCATGGAAATCGTTTGGGTTAAAGCTTCAAATACTGTCGATTTACCTGCGCTGGGAAGGCCGATGATACCTAATTTCATCTTTGCGAACCTTTATATACGAGCTCACACGGTTTAAAATATGATTATCCATTGAGCGGTCTTATAGCGAAAACTCCCCGACCCCTCATATATTTATTATTATTATTTCGTGTTTTAGTGTCTTGGTGGCAATGAAAAAGATTAGCCCCATAATACACAAATCTTAGTAACTTCTCAATAACTTAGGGCTTAGAAAATCGTCGGGCTTCAGAATTTTTCAAAAAAGGCGCTATCAAAAACGCTATCTAAGGGTGACCCAATATTTATGATTTGTCAAATTATTCGAGAGATTGTAAAACGTTTCGGCAGCAATCATAAATATTTGGTCACCGTGAGATGCCATGGCAGAAGACCAGGATATCACCTTTTTTGAAAAACCCTAAAGCCCTTTTCCCCGAGTTTAGTGAGAAGATGCAAATCTTACAATTAAGGATCTAATAAGATGAAAACGTTTGGGCCAGTTCTTTACCAATTTGGTCAGCAGGGGTTGTGCTTTTTAAACTTTTGACATTTTCAGCTAAAAAAGTAA
>JACKQG010008065.1_pt1 | contig 10380 bp, 10 predicted proteins | sample 8237621 | NCBI WGS metagenome assembly JACKQG01 (sample SAMN15677084, study PRJNA649215) | marine metagenome | biome: marine; feature: Black Sea; material: saline water; isolation source: suspended particulate matter (SPM) from the Black Sea western gyre | collected 2013-06-09/2013-06-10 | depth...
TGGGAGGGCGTTTACGCCCTTATAAACCTACGGAAAAGGACTATTCTATGGATAAAAAGGAAATATTCATATGCGAAACTTGAGTAAAATATGGTAAAAAAATCATCATCACAATCGCAGTCCACACTCGGCCATCGGCAGCGCTTGCGTGATAGATTCTTAAAATCTGGTCTTGATGGATTTCACGACTACGAGATTGTTGAGTTACTCCTTACGCTCGGGACTCCACGGAAAGATTGTAAACAGGCTGCTAAAAATGTGATGAAAAAGTTTGGATCCATTCGGGTAATATTGGAAGCTCCCGTTGAAGAATTGAAGCAAATCGAAGGAATTGGGAGTAAAAATGTATTCGGTCTGAAGCTTGCCCGATCCATTGCTCTTAAATATTTGGGAGAGAGAGTAGAGGGGAAAGATTTCATCCGCTCTTCTGAAGAGGTGATCAACTACCTTCGTTTAAATCTTCGCGATCGAAGTAGGGAAGTATTCGTAATCATTTATCTTAATGGTAGAAATCAGATTATGGAGATGGAAGAGCTGTTTTCGGGTACATTGACCGCTTCTGCGGTATATCCCAGGGAAGTGGTAAAAGGTTCTCTCCGGAATAAAGCTGCTGCCCTGGTTTTTGTCCATAATCATCCTTCAGGAAACAGGCAGCCCTCTAAGGAAGATATCGAAATCACAAAGAAGCTTAAGGAAGCGGCTCTGACTATAGATGTGGTTGTGCACGATCATCTGATTATTGCTGGAGATGAATACTATTCATTTGCTGACCACGGACTTTTGTAATACACAATATTTTCCCTTCTTGCGATATGAGGTAAGACTTCTCTAAATTTATTGAGGTAAAAAGAAAAATCAGGAAATTGAAGATATGGTAAATACATTCATAGCAGGACCAAAAGGGGATAATATCCGTTCTGACCTTCGGGTTACATATGCTGTTGAGCAATATCCCATTAAAATCGAAATCACCAGCAAGGTTGATGTTCTATATGGAACCTCCATCAAAAAACAGGCAGAAGATATTTGCAGAGATCTGGGAGTTAAGGCGGGAAAACTTGTTATCGAAGATTTTGGAGCTCTCCCGTTTGTGATTTCCGCACGAATCGAAGCAGTATTAAAAAAGGCTTATCCCGATCTTGTGAACGAAGCTCTTCCGGAAATAAAGGAATACTGTTTGTATTCTTCTTCCAGAGATCGTTTCCGTCGTAGCCGTCTCTATCTGCCCGGCAATCAACCAAAGCTGATGCTTAATGCTGGTATCCATCAACCGGATGGGATCATCCTTGACCTGGAGGATGCGGTAGCACCATCTGAAAAGAAAGATACACGTTTCATCGTTCGGAATGCGCTGCGCACACTGGATTTCTTTGGTGCTGAACGGATGGTGCGTAGCAATCAGGGTGAGATGGGATTGAAAGACCTTGAGTTTATTGTCCCGCATAACGTGCATTTGGTGCTGGTACCAAAAGTGGAGAGCGCCGAACAGCTTATTGCTGTAGATGAGAAGATCGCTGAGATTAGTAAAGCCTGTGGACGAGCCGAACCGGTGTTTCTTATGCCGATTATTGAAAGCGGACGCGGCATCCTGAAGGCTCTTGAGATTGCCGAAGCTTCCCAGAATAATGTGGCGCTTGCCATCGGATTAGAAGATTACACCGCTGACATTGGTGCAAAACGGACGAACGAAGGGTCAGAATCCTTTTTTGCACGGAGCATGATCGTAAATGCAGCACGAGCTGTGGGGTTGCAGCCCATTGACACCGTGTTCAGTGATGTGGGTGATGAAGAAGGTTTGCGGAAATCCGTGCGAGAAGCCAAGGCACTTGGGTTCGATGGCAAGGGATGTATCCATCCACGGCAGATTCGACCCATTCACGAGGAGTTTGCCCCTACAGAAGCAGATATAGAAAGAGCGAAAAGGATCGTACTGGCTTTTGATGAAGCTGAAGAGAAGGGACTTGGGGTTGTTTCACTAGGGAGTAAAATGATCGATCCACCTGTAGTGAAACGGGCACAGCATACGTTAAAACTGGCAATTGCAACGGGATTATTAAGTGAGGATTGGAAAGAAAACCGCTAATTTCGCGAATTACACGAATAAAAATTTAGGTTTGATGTACAAAATAATTAGTGAAATTAGCGTAATTCGCGGTTAAGAAAGAAAGGTAGAAAGATGATTAATACAAGTGATAAAAAAGTAATTCTTGATTGTGCTAATAAATATGGAGTAGAGACAGTGATTTTATTTGGTTCTTCTTTGTCCGAAGAAAATCCCAATGATATTGATATTGGAGTGAAAGGAATTCAACCTGAGAAATTTTTCTCATTTTATGCGGAATTATTTCGCAAATGTTCTTTGCCTGTTGATTTGGTTAACTTGTCAGATAAATCTTTATTCAATAATCTTATCGAACAGGAAGGAGAGGTTATCTATGGTTAGTTTAACACAAAAAATTAATGCGGAAATTGAAAATATTGAAACAACGCTGAGTAAATTGTATCCAGTTTTAAAGGTAAAAGATAAAGGCTTTCCTGAACTTGCGGCACTCGCAACAATATTACAAAACTTTTACAATGGTGTTGAAAATATTCTTAAGCAAATTTTGTTTTCTCTGGATATCCAAATTGATATAACGGGTAACTGGCATAAAGATTTATTAGAGGAAGCAGGCTCAAAACAAATACTTTCTGAATCGTTAAAAAATGAACTTTATGAATATTTGATTTTTAGACATTATTTTGTGCATGGATATGCTATTCGGTTGGAGGAAACGCCATTAACAACACTTACAGATAAACTGGAAGAAGTCTGGGGAAAATTTTTATTTGAAATCAAATCTTACTATCAATAATTCGCGAAATTTGCGTAATTAGCGGTTAGGAAAATTATGGGACAAAAATTAAAATTAGTAAAAAATGCTACTGGAAGAATGGTTCCGACGGTAGTCAATGGAGTCAAACAAACACCTTTTGAGGGTGTAGGCAAATATAAGCCTGAAGGAAGCAAAGCAGCACCACCAATCCGTTCCTGTTCAGACTATCCTGCAGATGGGAACAAAGTTGTTGGTTCCCTCAAAGAAGCACTGGAAAAATGCGGACTCAAGCATGGAATGACCATCTCATCACACCACCATTTTCGGAATGGTGATTTAGTGATGAATCAAGTGTTTAACATCGCCGCTGAAAAAGGTGTGAAGGATTTAATGTGGTTTCCGTCAGCGGCATTTCCATGCCATGAGCCAATGATTGAACATATGAAAAATGGCGTGATTCATCATATCGAGGGTTCGCTGAACGGCCCGTTGGGAAAGTATGCATCCGAAGGAAAAATGGATGGTCTGGCTGTGCTTCGTTCTCATGGTGGACGCTGGCAGGCGGTACAGGATGGAGAGGTCCACATTGATATTGCAGTGCTGGCGGCTCCCACAGCAGATGAGTTTGGGAATGCCACTGGGGATCGCGGTCCATCAGCTTGTGGGTTGCTTGGGTTTGGGCTGGTGGATTCCATTTATGCAGATAAGGTAATCGTAGTGACCGATAATTTGGTACCGTTTCCATGCGTGCCGTGGCAAATTCAAGGTCAGAATGTGGATTATGTCGTTGTTCTGGATAAAGTCGGTGAACCGGAAAAAATTATCTCCGGAACCACAAAATTAACAAAATCACCCGATAGACTTTATATTGCTGAACTGACTGCAAAATTTGTTAAGGAAGCGGGAATTATGAAAGATGGATTCAGCTTTCAAGCAGGAGCTGGTGGGACGGCTCTGGCTTTTGCTATCTATCTGAAAGAGATGATGAGGGAAGCTGGAATTAAAGCTCGTTTCATCCGGGGTGGCTCTACAAAGTATCTGGTTGAAATGCTGGAAGAGGGTCTCACCGATTTTATTCTGGACGGACAGACCTTTGATTTAGAAGGTGTCCGTTCTATGAGGGAGAATTTTGGTCACGTGAATACATCACCGTTCACCAGTTACAACTGGCACGGTAAGGGGAATTTCGCCAGCATGGTGGATGCAGTGGTTTTAGGAGCTACAGAAGTGGATGTGAATTTTAACGCTAATGTGGTAACGCATTCCGACGGATACCTTCTTCACGGCATCGGTGGTTGGCAAAATTGCCTTTTCAGCAAATGCACGATCCTGCCTATCCCAGCCTTTAGGAATCGAATTCCGATTATCGTGGATGAAGTGACTACAGTGGTTGGTCCGGGAGAACTCATAGATGTGATTGTAACCGAACGCGGAATTGCGATTAATCCGTTACGGAAAGACCTCATCGAAGCCACCAAGGACAGCGGGTTACCGATTCGACCCATTGAAGATATCAAAGCAGAAGTGGATGACCTCATCGGCGGGCCACCAGCAGAACCAAAACTTACAGATGAAGTCGTCGGTGTAGTCAAATGGGTGGACGGTACTGTAATTGACAGTATTTACAAGGTGAGATAAATTATGACGATTGATACTCAAGGTAGACCTTTCGGTAGTGCTATGATGTCCCTCAAAAAAGGGGAGAAATTCTATAAAATCTATCGAATGACTCCCAAAGTAAATCCGGGGTACCATTTCGAGTACCGTATCCTTTCAAAAATAAAGGAAGACGGGTCAATTTCTATCGCAGCCTTTAACTATAAGGTTGTAGATGGAAACGTTGAAAAAGGAGACCCCATAGTCAGTGACAATGTGAAACCGGAGCAGCTGGATGATCTTATTGACAGTGTGTTGAAACATGTTAACAGTCAGGTGCCATCTGAACTTCATGTAATAGACCTTACGAAGTATCAAACAATAGAGGAACAATTGCGAGTTCTACAAGATCTGAATTTTGTCAAAACCCAATATGTGGATTAAATTAGCCAAAAGGATGATGTGATTTGAAAAACCCAAAAACAACTAAATTGAACGATTCTCAATTGATTAGCAAGATTGGTGAAATTCTCACGATTGCCCGTGAACATACTGTTCAAACGGTGAATACGATTTTGGTCAAAACCTATTGGGAAATTGGCAGAGAAATTGTCGAACACGAATTGGGCGGAAAAACCAGAGCGGAGTATGGGAAGGAATTTCTGAAGAATCTTGCAAAGGAATTGACCAAACTATATGGAAAAGGATTTACACAATCAAATTTAAGACGGATGCGCCAATTTTATCTTACATACCAAATTCGTGCGACACTGTCACACAAATTAGAAAAAGATGAAATTTCGCAGACACTGTCTGCAAAATTGGAAACAAATGAAAAACTCTCAACAGAGTCGAGAGAATTAAATAAACCCATTTTAAGTGAAAAAGTGCTGTCCAGACTTTCTTGGTCTCACATTTGTTTATTGTTAGCCGTTTCAGACAAAGATGCCCGTTCGTTTTATGAAATTGAAATCGCAAGTAATCGGTGGTCAGTCCGTGAAGCAAAACGACAAATTGAAAGTATGTTATTTGAACGATTGGTATTGAGCAAAAATAAGAAAGGATTAAAGCAATTATCCGAAAAAGGACAAATCATTGAAACTCCCGAAGATGCTCTCAAAGACCCGTATGTTTTGGAATTTTTGGGATTAAATGAAAAAAATGAATGGTTGGAATCAGATTTGGAAAAGGCATTGATGAATCATTTGCAAAAATTCATAATGGAACTTGGCAAAGGATTTATGTTTGTGGCACGACAACATAGAATTTCCATCAATAACGAACATTATCACATTGACCTTGTTTTCTATAATAAAATACTTCGTTCCTATGTGTTGATTGATTTAAAAACCGGAAAGTTTGACCACTCCGATTACGGACAAATGAAATTCTATCTAAATTATTTCAAAGAAGAAATGTGCGACGATGCGGACAATGAACCCATCGGAATCGTGTTGTGCTATGATAAAGATGATACTTTTGTGGAATATGTTTTGAAAGATGAAAAAAAGATTTTTGCTAAAAAGTATTTACTGACTCTTCCAGACAAAAAATTATTAATGGCAGAAGTTGAAAAGACAATAGAAAAATTTGAAAGTGAACAAAAATGAAATTAATTAATGAAATTCGCGAAACTTGTCCGCCATTTTGTTTGGCGTATTCGCGGTTAGGAAAGGAAAATACAGTGGACAAAAATCCAATAACCAAAGACGAAGTCTTACGAATCTGGCCAGAAATTAACTGGATCAAAGATAAAGAAATTCGTGAGAAGACACTCAATGCATGGGTTTGGGCAATTGAAAATAGTGTATTAACTCCGGAAGATTTGGGAACCATTCCATTTTCGCTTTTAATTAGAGATTGCAATGTGTCATTTATGAATCACAAACGTACCTGTGTTCAACTTGCTGTTGATATTGCTAAGCGGATGAAAAAGAACTTTGGTGATGAGATTGACATTGATATGGATACACTTATTTCCGGTGCTATTCTTATCGACATTGGCAAACTGCTGGAATATGAAATCGTAGATGGTAAACTCACCACAAGTGACTACGGGAGTAAAGTCAGACATCCATTCAGCGGACTTGCCATTGCTCACAGGTTCGATCTTCCGCCGGATGTCCAGCACATCATCGCAACTCACTCTAAGGAAGGCGATCTCGGTAAACGCACAGTCGAGTCAATTATCGTTCACCATGCGGATTTTGTATCGTTTGAGCCATTCAAGAATTAAACCACTAATCCGTCGGAAGCCGGACGAGATTACGCGAATTAAGAGGTTAAAAGGTCTTTTAAAATAATTCGCGAAATTGGCGTAATTCGCGGTTAGAAAATTATGAAACAGACGTTAATAGAAAAACTCGCACAAAAATATGCCATCGGATTGGAACCCGGCCAGAAAATCCACAGCGGCGATTATATCTTTATCCGACCTGCTCACGTGATGACCCACGACAACAGTGGCGCAGTGATGAAGAAATTCAAAGCCATCGGTGCCAAAAAGATGGCAAATCCGCGACAGCCTGTTTTCGCGCTGGATCATAATGTGCAGGATACATCCAAAGCGAACCTGAAGAAATATGCCGGTATTGAAGCCTTTGCCAAAGAAATGGGCGTGGATTTCTATCCTGCCGGGCGGGGAATCGGACACCAGATAATGTGCGAGGAGGGATATGCCTGGACCGGAACGATGGTGGTGGCGTCAGACAGTCACTCCAACATGTACGGAGGGCTTGGAGTTTTGGGCACGCCTGTTGTTCGGACGGACGCTGCCGCTCTTTGGGCGACCGGTCAGACGTGGTGGCAGGTCCCGCCTGTGGCGAAAGTGGAACTGACCGGAGAACTCAAACCGGGCATAACAGGCAAGGATGTTATTCTGGCGATCTGTGGACATTTCAATAACGATGAAGCACTAAACCACGCACTTGAATTTTCAGGTGACGGACTATCACAATTTTCAATTGATCAACGATTAACGATTGCTAATATGACGACTGAATGGGGAGCACTTGCTGGTGTATTTCCGATTGATGAAATTACGATTCGATGGCTTCGTGACCGTGCCGATTTTCTTGAAAAACGTGGATTGGCAGGTGTTCCATCTGATGTGGATGCAGTTGGTGGCGTGCATCCAAGAATCAATCACGCACGAATTGACGAATTGGAGAGAAATATCCCCACTGCAGATGAAGATGCGTATTATGCGAAAACATTTACGATTGATTTATCGTCAATCCAGCCATTTATTGCGGGACCAGATAATCTAAAAACCACGATGACTATCACCGAAGCGTCCAACAAAGATATGAAAATTAATAAAGCGTATCTGGTTTCGTGTGTAAATTCTCGCGTTGAAGATTTAGCTCAAGCCGCTGATGTCGTTAATGGTAAAAAGGTTGCAGACGGTGTGGAATTTTATGTAGCAGCTGCCTCCAGCGAAGTTCAGGCTGAAAGTGAAAATAGAGGCGATTGGGAAAAATTGGTTGATGCAGGTGCGATTACACTCCCGCCCGGGTGCGGAATGTGCATTGGTCTTGGTACTGGATTGTTGAAAAAAAATGAAGTGGGAATTTCAGCGACCAATCGGAATTTTAAAGGACGAATGGGTGACCCAACCGCAAAAGTGTATTTGGCATCGCCGGCTGTAGTTGCGGCATCGGCAATCGCTGGGAAAATTGTACCTCCACACGATTTTGACGATATAAAACTGATTGGAGAAATGGTTGTTCATCCCAAACCATCAGGCGAGAAAAGTGCTGTTAAAGTGTTGGATGATTTCCCTGCAAAACTCACAGGCGAATTGATTTTCTGTTATCAGGATAATCTGAATACAGATGGAATTTATCCTGGGAAATACACCTACATTGACGATTTCACTCCTGAGCAACAAGCAGAAGTGGTGATGGAAAACTATGATCCTGAGTTCGGCAAGATCGTCAAAGAAGGTGATCTTGTTGTGGGTGGATATAATTTTGGTTCGGGTTCATCTCGTGAACAGGCAGCAACGGCGTTAAAATATCGTGGAATTAAACTTGTGTTGGCAGGATCGTTCTCGGAAACCTATAAACGGAACGCCATCAATAACGGATTTTTAGTGCTGGAAGCTCCGGAATTATCTGATGATCTGAAAGCTGAATTTGGAATGGACAAACTGACCGTCCGGACAGGATGGAAAGCAACGCTAGATTTTCGAAAAACGACGATTTTTGTGAGTGGTAAAACTTATTCCATCAGCCCTGTGGGAACAGCCGCTCAGGAACTGATTCTCACTGACGGATTGGAAAACTGGGTGAAGGAGCAGATCTAAATTTGACTGGTATCAAAAAGATTTAATACAATTTGTAGCGAACTTTGCGTAAGCCTTTGAGAACATTGCGGTAAAGAAAATAAACCACCAGCTCCCTACGAAGGAGGGGTTGCAGGCAAGGGATGCTAAGAAGACGCAAGGAACGCAAATTAAAAAATAATTAAAATCATGAACTGGTTTTCTAAAATTTTAATCAAGAGAATATTTCCAGATGTTTCGGACTTTCAAGATGTACAAGTCCGGCAAAAGGTGGGCATTCTGGAAGGGTGGATTTCAGCGGTTTCCAACGTTATCCTGTTCGGGATAAAAATTGTTATTGGAATGGCGGTGAATAGTATCGCTCTCATTGCGGATGCTTTCCATACTCTCGCTGACAGCGTCAGTTCCGTAGTGATTATCTTCAGCTTTCGATTGATTGGGAAAAAACCAGATCCCGATCACCCTTACGGTTACGGGCGAGCAGAATACATAGCCACATTAATCCTTTCCATGCTGATTGTTGTCACAGGTGTGGAATTGGTCAAATCTTCTGTGGGGAGAATCATGTCCCCTGCAATTTCCACGGCCAATATAGGTCTGATACTGATTGTTCTTGGAACTGTAATTTTCAAAGAGTTACTGGCAAGACTATCTTTTGATTTTGGAAAACTTATCAGTTCTGATTCCCTGAAGGCGGAAGCACTGCATCACCGGTCTGATGTGTTTGCTTCCCTTCTGGCTGTGGGTTCGATGGTTTTAGCCAATTTTGGTCTCTATAAATGGGATGGAATTTTGGGAATTGGGGTTGGTTTGTTTGTTGTCTGGACAGGATTTTCCATCGGTCGGGAATCTATTGAATCACTTCTTGGAAAACCGCCCAGCAGAGAACTTATGGAAAAAGCGAGATCCATTGCTCTGAATGTGAAAGGAGTGTTGAATGTTCATGATTTGGTTATACACAGCTACGGTCATAATCGCTTTATTTCTCTTCACATTGAAATTCCTGAAGAAGCAACGCAACTGGAAGCTCACGACATTGCCGAAGAGGTGATGGCAAAACTGGAAGATACAATGGCATCCAATGTGACGGTTCATATGGATCCTGTCACTACCAGGGGAGAACGGGCAAATAAGATTCAGTCCTATCTGGAAGAGGTGATAAAGAAGGAACCTGCCATTGATTCTTACCACGATTTCAGGATTGTTAGGTCTGGGGATCACAATATGATTCTTGTAGAACTCTTTGTAAATCCGATTACTGGTAAGGTGGAACAGAAACGAATTAAGGAATTCATATCAGGATTGCTGAAAAGTGAATTTACCTCTTTTGATACCAGAGTCTATGTGGTCGTTCCTGTTCATTAGACGTCTAAGTGATACTATTTAGCTTGGATAATTCACTACTGTGTTGAAGATGCTTCGCCCTGATACAGTCTCCGATAAATCGGAGCAGGCTATTCTTCCTTACAGGATAAACATTCCACAGAGCAGGCAAAGGACACGTAAAACGAAATGCGTAATGAGTAAAACAGCCTGACCCGACTGGTCGGGGTAATAAACATTACATAATCACTCATTAAAAAATTACTTTTGTGGCTGGTGTTGTAAATCCCAATTTCCGGGAATTTCGGGGAATTAATGAGATTAGGTAAATCAAAAAAATAAAGTTCTGGAGAAAAT
>JACKQG010008066.1_pt1 | contig 10379 bp, 13 predicted proteins | sample 8237621 | NCBI WGS metagenome assembly JACKQG01 (sample SAMN15677084, study PRJNA649215) | marine metagenome | biome: marine; feature: Black Sea; material: saline water; isolation source: suspended particulate matter (SPM) from the Black Sea western gyre | collected 2013-06-09/2013-06-10 | depth...
TGGTTCACGAAATCAAGTCTGAATTATTTGAGGCCGGCTCCGAAGTTATCTCGATACAGTATCAACAGAAAGCAGAGCTGGTGACGCCGCCAAATATGCCGCCGTTGCGGCCCACTTAGGTCGCGGAAGCATTTGGGCACATGGCAAAGCGCCGGAGATGTTTCTAAATCAGGCAGTGCACATTCAAAAGGTCTGCCTGTCGAGTAACTTCGTGTCGCACCGGACCAGTACACAACCAGATTGCTTCGTCGCTCATGCTCCTCGCAAAGACAGCACCTCGTCATTGCGAGCGGAGCGCGGCAATCTCATGGGCAATGCTGAGGGTTATACGATGCCTATACAATCCGCGGATCAAGATGCTAGTATTGTGTTGCAGAAAATGAGAGGGGTCAGCAGGCTATGAGCAATAAGAATCCATACAGTATCTGTACATGGAGCGAAGAATCAGCTTGTATTGATTGTGGGCTTCAGGGGAAACTGAATTGCAAGCTGAATCCTTGGGATTTCACCTTCTTCATGTTGAACCAGGTGCCTTCCCTGGTTATGGCGTTGTTTGGACTGGTGTTGATAGGGCTGCTGGTGGGAGCCTGGTGGCCGTTGATAGCCTACGCGATTGTCTGTGTTGCCTTTTGGGGACTGGGCGTCGAAACACGCATCCTTTGTTCACACTGCCCATACTGGGCTGAAGACAGTAAGACTTTGCATTGTTGGGCGCTCACCGGTTCGCCCAAGATCTGGCGATACAGGCCTGAGCCGATGAATAAGCTGGAGAAAGCCACTCTGGTGCTGTTCTTTTCGTTTGTGGTTCTCTTCCCCGTGTTTATAGAGGCGTATGGAATCTGGTTTATGTCTGTCAAGTACGCAGAGTTCGGGTTATATGCCCTTCTGGGAATGATTGGAGTTACAGTGGCTACTCTCATGGCCGGGCTTCAGTTCTTGTATATCCTAATGTTCTATTTCTGCTCCAAATGTGTAAACTTCTCTTGCCCTCTAAACCACGTTCCCAAATCTATGGTCGATGAGTACCTTGAGAGGAACCCTGTTATGAAAGAAGCCTGGGAAAAAAGCGGATACAAACTGGGCGAATGATAGGTGGGTTGATGCCCGAGAAACGTTAGGCGCGACTCAAGCAGTTCAAGAACGTAGTCGGAGGAGACAACATGACGGTGATAAAGGTGCTATCAATAATTCTAGGGCTTTTTGCCTTATGGCAGGTTTTGATTAGAGTGTTTAGGAAGCTATTTCATTTTCCGGCTCCTGCGTTCATCGGTAGTTTCTTGGATAGCAATTACAGAAGGAAATTGCAACCGCCTGAGAAGATAATACAACGCAGCGGAATAAGGAAAGGCACGCGTGTTTTAGAAGTTGGGTGTGGGAGTGGAGCCTATACTACCTTTGTTGCCAGAGCCGTTGGGAGGGAGGGAAGAGTGTATGCTCTTGATATTCAGCCAGAGATGCTGCAGCAACTGGAAAGCAAATTAGCCAGACCCGAAAACGAGGACATCAGGAATGTTGAACTGGTCAACAGCAGCGCCTATGAGTTGCCATTTGATGACGACTCTCTCGACCTTGTATATATGGTAACAGTTCTCCAGGAAATACCTGACCGGAGCAAAGCTCTACAACAAGTCAGAAGAGTGCTAAAGCCGGGGGGGATTCTTTCGGTAACAGAATGGCTCCCTGACCCTGACTACCCCTGGAAATCTACTACTATCAAGATAGGTAGGGAGGCAGGTCTTGTTTTGGATGAAGCACCAGGGAACTTCTGGCATTACACTGTAAGATTCAGGAAACCACAAAATAGTTCTTGGGCTTTGCCTGACACAGGATAACAAACACGTAGCTGCGAGGCTTTAGCCTCGCCTAGGCGACCCTAAAGGGTCGCGACTACATTGGTGTGTGGATTGGCCGACCCTAAAGGGCCGCGACTACATCTTGGTAGTGCATGGGCAACTGTTTGGTCTCTCACCCTCACCATGTTCCTCTCCCGTCGAGGGAGAGGGAAATTTTGACACTCTCTCTACTTGGACAAGAATACTATGGTGTATTCAACAAGTACCTGGCATCGAAAAGGGCGCCTCAGCCATGTTACAATAAAGGCTGGTGGATATAGAAGTAAACATTCAAGAAATACACAGGCGTATTGCTCGGGCTTGTGAACGAAGCCATAGGTTACCTGGTGAGATAACGCTGGTGGCGGTTGCCAAAGGGTTTGACGCTTCGGCGGTGAGGGCGGCTTTTGATTGCGGGATGAGGGATTTCGGCGAGAATCGAGTTCAGGAGGCGGAGAAAAAGATAGCCCAGCTTTCAGACCTTAAGCCTGATATTACCTGGCACATGGTTGGGCATCTTCAGAGCAACAAAGCCAGGACAGCCGCGGAGTTATTTGACATAATCCACAGCGTTGATTCCGTAAGGCTAGCCGGGATTCTAAGTCAGCGAGCGGAGCAAACGCTGCCTGTGCTACTTGAGGTCAATGTTTCTGGTGAAACGTCCAAAAGCGGTTTTGCTGCAGATGAGATTGCGGGGGCAGTAGAAGAAGTGAGACAATTGCCTAATCTGGAAGTGATGGGGCTGATGACTATTGCCCCGCTAACGGCTAATCCCGAGGATATCCGTCCCGTTTTCCGGAAGTTGCGAGAGCTACGAGATTACTTGGGGCTGGAGCAGCTTTCTATGGGGATGACTGACGATTTTGAGGTAGCAGTTGAGGAGGGGGCGACCGTGCTCAGGATAGGTCGAGCTATTTTTGGCGATAGGAGGTCGTAATGCAAATAGGTTTTATTGGTGGTGGGGTCATGGGTGAAGCTATGATTAAGAGCGTGTTAGCTAAGGGAGTAGCTGCGCCCGCTGATATCACAGTCAGCGATGTCAGCCAGTCGCGGCGCGATACCATGAATGAGAGATACGGCGTCAAGACGATGGCTGATAATCGTGAGGCGGCGGATGGTGCTGAAGCGGTTGTTTTGGCGGTGAAGCCGCAGGACTTGAGCAAGGTGTTGGGCGAGGTGAAAGGGCTGTCGCCTCAGCAACTGGTGTTGTCCATAGTGGCGGGAGCTACTCTGGACAGTTTACGCCAGGGGTTGGACCATCCTTGCCTGGTTCGGGCGATGCCTAATATGCCGGCACAAATCGGCGAAGGTATGACGGTATGGACAGCCACTGCTGAGGTGAATCAGCAGCAGAGGCAAATGGCACAGTCCATCCTAGCTGCTTTGGGCGAGGAACTCTATGTCAGTAATGAGAAGTACATAGATATGGCGACTGCTTTAAGTGGCAGCGGTCCGGCCTATGTTTTCCTTGTTATCGAGGCACTTACCGATGCCGGCGTGCATATTGGTCTACCCCGTGATGTAGCTGAAAAACTGGTAACAGAGACAATGCTAGGTTCAACCCGGGCTGTCAAGGTGACGGGGAGACATCCGGCTGAGCTGAGGAACATGGTGACGTCGCCGGGAGGGACTACCACTGAGGGGCTGCTGCAATTGGAGACGGGTGGGTTGCGTTCTCTCCTCCTTCAGGCTGTTATCGCTGCCTATGACAAGGCTCAGAAATTGGGAGCCAAGTAGGCATGGTCACCTGAGGCATTGAGTTCCGTTTGGCCTGAACGAAACGATGTTTTGTTGGCCTATCTTTCAACCACAGTGGAATGAATTCTCTCGCAATAGACTTCGGTCTTCAGCGGTTTTTTGTTGCCTTGTGATTTGATATACGACATGCGCTCCCAATGCCTGCGAATACAGGTGCCGTCCTCTCGAAAATCAAGGCAACCTATCTGTTTGGCCCTAGCCGCTTGCGGACAAAATCGCATTTTAGTGATACGAGGTCGGCAGTGGAGTCGCTACCATGAACAGTCCCAAGCGCAAAGCGTATTTTCTTTTGTTAATTGAAGCTGGCGTGGTAGGCATTGTCAATTGGTCGATGGAACCTCAGATGACTGCAGGTGGTAGAAAAAGAAGAGGCGTGAGCGACAACGGCAGGCCCGGCTTGCCTATTCCCCGGCAGGCCTTTGGAACCGCCAATAGAATCAGGACTCATCGTTTTGGTTCCAGTCACGCCTTAACTCAGCCTCTTCTGAAAAATCAGCTTATCATCTCCAGGCGCGTAGAAGTCAGCAATCCGGCAAGCCAGTTGGTAGCCTTGGGAATAGTGAAAACGTCTCGTTCTCTCATATTCTGGCTTGGTGGATGTCTCGATAAGAGCTAATCTTCCCTGAGCCTCTTTTATCTTGCGCTCAGCAAGTGCAAAGAGGGCCCTGCCTATGCCGTGTCCCTGCTTCTGGGGAGCAACTGCAGCCCAATAGAGGTCCCAGGTACCTTTGGTCAAAGGGGTAGGCCCGTAGCAAATATAGCCCACCACTGATGAGTTAACCTCTGCCACCAAGACGTGGTAACCAGAACCAGACGTATCGTTAAGATAGCTATCAAGCACCTCCTCTGCTACTGCTACCTCGCCTAGCGTGAACTCAGGCGTAACCTGTAATATCTGCATTATGGCTGGTTTATCCTTGCTGGTCATCGGCCGGATCTTGGGTTTCATCATGACTCTCTATTAATAGCAAACGCTATTATCTTTTCGACAAACTGATTATAGGTCATTCCGGCAGCCTGTGCTTGGTTAGCTGCGCCGGCCCCGGGGGCCATATCAGGATTGGGATTAACTTCGATGACTTCAGGTCGTTCTTCAGCGTTCAGCCGGATGTCAACCCTGGCATAACCTGAGCAGCTTAACAGCCTGAATGCGGACAAGGCAGCCTCTATGATGCGCTCTTGCACGTCAATCCTTATTTCAGCAGGGCAGACTGCTTTGGTACACTGAAAATATGAGCTTTTCGGCTCCCATTTCGCAGAGAAAGTAAGAATCCTTGGCATATCAGGAGGCAGTGAGTAGGTTATCTCGGAGAGGGGCAGGGCCATGAGCTGTCCGTTCCCCAAGACCGAGACATTGAATTCACGGCCTTGTACAAACTCCTCCACTAGCGCTCTTCCGCCGAAGAGCTTGCTTATCCTGACGACCTGCTCTTCCAATTGGGCAGGATTATCCACCACACTCTTCTCCGATATGCCGTGGCTTGCATCTTCGGCACAGGGTTTCACCATACAAGGGTAGCTGAGGCGAAACGCATGTAAATTTTCAGGACTTAGCAACTGGCCCTCAGGCGTGTTAATCCCTGCTGCTTTCAGACGTGCCTTAGAATTCATCTTGTCTAGGGCTAGCGACAGTGCGGTGCCGGGGCAGCCGGTGTAATTTAGCCCGAGCTCCGACAAAATGTCAGCCACAACGGCTTCCGTTTCTGGACAGCCATCAAAGCCTTCGAAAAGGTTGAACACCAAATCTGCTTCCGCTTCGTTTAGGCTTTTGCTGACTTGCTCCAGGGGAGGCAGCAGGGGTATGCGAATTACGGGATATCCCAACTCAGCTAAAGCACGGTGGACTGCTTCCACTTCGTCAAGTACGCCAAGCACCGCTTTTTCCTCTCCCATAGTTTTATAGCGACCCAAGCTTGGCTCGTTATAGATAATTGCTACCTTCGGACGCATTGCGGATACCTTTCTAGAGCAGCATTGAGAATGGCCGAGACAAGGCCTTGATAAGTCCAGCCCATTTTGCCAGCCATGATGGGCAGGTCACTGCTCCTGGGATTGAGCCCCGGCAGCGGGTTTATCTCAAGGAAATAGGGCACTCCCTCAGGGCTAAGTCTAAAGTCCAGTCGAGCAAAGTCCCGGCAGCCCAGAACCTGGAAAACCTTTATACTGGCATCCAGGATACTGTGTTGTACGCGTGTCCCAATCCTGGCAGGACACTCGTAGTTCACCATGTTCTCCCAGTCCCGCTTCACTCCAAGGGAGTAGACAAGGTGCGTGTCTTTCTTGGGAAGAATGCGCATTATGCCCAGAACCGTTGGTGGAGAGTTGCCCACCATGCCTACCGTAATTTCATCCCCGGCGATGAATTTCTCTACCATCACCGGCTGCTCGTAGCGCTTCAATAGGTCCGTTGCCACCTTAATTAGCTGTCTGGCACTTTCAACCCTGGAAGCAAAGCCAATGCCCTTGCTTGAACCTTCATGTGCTGGCTTGACAAAGGCCGGGAAGGGGAAATCGTCCCAAGCCATTTCTCCTAGCCGCTTGCTCTGGCTGATAACATGCCATCTTGGTGTGGCGATACCAGACACTGCCACTATTCTTTTGGTCAGGGGTTTGTCTAGGCATATTGCCAGACATTGGGGGTCTGAGCCAGAGTAAGGTATGTCCAGCATCTCCAGGACAGAAGGCACCTGAGCCTCTCTGCTCCTGTGATTGCCACGCCCCTCGGCGATGTTGAACACCAGGTCTACGCCATTGTGGAGAATATTGGTGAGAAATTCCTTACCTCCACCCAACCTGACCACAGAGTGGCCTCCAACCTCAAGGGCGGCTGCAATAGCTTCTACCGTTTCGGGAGAGTCATACTCCTCAAGAGCGTCCTTCGGGTGGTCACGTCTGAGGGGTATTGTCTCTTTAAGATCGTACGATAACCCTATTTTCATCTCTGGCACCTGACGCTGGAGCCAGCACGCTGTTCTTGTCTAGAGAAAGATCCAGATGTGTACTCGCCCTTTTACCGTTCTTAGAGCCATTTGTGGGTGAGGTCAAACCTCTGGGGTTTCGATATTGGAAGATACGGTTCTGGTAGTTTCTTAATATCCACTCCTCACCCAGTTGCGCTAGCACGTAGTTAGGCTGGAGCGGAATCTTGCCCCCGCCCTGAGGCAAGTCTATAACGAACGTGGGTATAGCTAGGCCCGAAGTATGTCCACGCATTCCCTCTAATATCTCAATCCCCGTCTCCACCGGCGTGCGCAGATGTTCCGTCCCCTGGACCTCGTCGCACTGGAAAAGATAGTATGGGCGCACCTTTATCTTGAGGAGTTCGTGAGAGAGCTTTGTCTGCGTTTCCACGGTATCGTTTACACCCCGAAGGAGTACAGACTGATTATTCACAGGAACCCCACATCTCAAGAGGCGGTCACAGGCCAGTGCCGACTCTGGTGTTACCTCACGAGGATGGTTGAAGTGAGTGTTGAGCCATATTGCCCCGTACTTTGATAACATATCACACAGTTCGTCGTCTATGCGCTGGGGTAGCACTACAGGGCATCTGGTGCCAATGCGAATGATCTCCACATGCTCTATTTGCCTTAATCTGGAGATGACCCATTCGAGGCGATGCGTTGACAGGGTCAGCGGGTCACCACCGGACAGAATAACATCCCTGATGCCAGTGTTCCTACGGATATAATCTAGCATAGTCTCTATCTCGCCTGGTGTGCGCACCCAGCCTCCATGTTGCCATTCCCTTTTTCGGGTGCAGTGGCGGCAAAGCATGGGGCATAGGTTGGTTAGTAACATCAACACACGGTCTGGGTAACGATGCACCAGCCCTGGAACCACAGAGTCCCTTTCTTCCGCAAGAGGGTCCTCAAGGCCAATATCGGCAAGAGCTATCTCCTGGAAAGATGGTATCGCCTGTTTCCTTATGGGGTCATCGGGGTCATTGAAGTTGATGAGGGATAGGTAATGAGGGGTCACTGAGAGGGGATACTTGGTGGTTACCAGTTTTATCTGTGCCTGCTCCCTGGTTGTTAAGGGGACTAACTCTGCTAGTTCTTCAACGGTGTGAATTCGGTGTCGGAACTGCCATCTCCAGTCGTTCCAGGCTTCCTCGGGGATATGGGGGAATAACCTGTTCCTGTTGCTATCTGCTGTGCTACTTGGAGGTTCTACGTCTACCTCGCTTCTCGCAGCGGCACCAGGAGGCTCCTCTTCCACCTGACCTGATGCCTGGCTCGTTGCGGCCATAGCCGACTTTGTCATCTGCATCTGCTCCTTTTAGTGATATCGTTCTCTAAATATCTATAATGCTCTGATATTCGTGAATTACTTATCATCCTTTATACCACTTAAAGCCTGACTTGTCAAGAGTTCTTGGGCAAAATTTAGCTCAGGTCTTAAAGGCTAGTGCCAGGGCAAAACTCAGCCGGCTGCTATTTTCTCCTTAACCAGGCGATCCTGCCGTTTACTACTTTTGCTGTCTGGCCCTGACTGGTAGCCTTTCGCAAATCCCTTGACAGCTTTTCGTCACCGATGACATCCCTGACCCAGCTGCTGAAGTCGTTCTTGGCCTCATTCGAGTGGTGACGAAAGGTCTCTTCGCTCATCTCCCTAAGCGCTACCTCCAGCTCAGGCAGGTTTTTCAGCAGCCGCCCGTCCAAGCAACAGAACTGCTTTTCTTGGGGGACATCCCCTGACCATTTTGCCGCAACTGCCTTTGTTATCTTGACCATTTCATCTTATCTCCTCCATGTTTTTGATATGTCGACCATCCTCAATGCTGACTTTCCTATGTGCCGGCCACCACAGCTGCTGGCGAGGCTATTATCCTTGTCAGCTAAGGCTGGCCAAAAAAGCGGCAGACCGTGATATAGAAGCAGAGATGCAGTCAACTTCGGTTAGATTGAGCCACAGCAGACGATTGCAATCTTCGTCTAGTTATGCTATTATGAAATTTAATACATGTTAACATGACCATGACGGTCGTCTCATGTATTATACATCAGTATGATTAAGGTTGCCAAGAACCCCTTGGCTTGTCTTTAGGGGAAATTATTGAAGGAGATTGCTATCTCATGCCAGAGTGGACGTTTCTCACTAATCATGCGCTGGTGCTCTGTTTTCTTGACAGGCATCCTCAGATCACAGCCTTGGAGCTTTCCAGGGAAATAGGCATCACTGAGAGGACAACCCGCAAGATAATCGCTGACCTTTGCGCAGCCGAATACATCGAGAAGACAAAGGAAGGCAGACGAATGAGATATCATATCAACTCGGACCTGCCCTTGCGTCATAAGACAAACCGGGACACTGTTGTTGGGAAGCTGCTGAAAGCGCTGGGGCGCCAGAATAAGTAAGAAGGAATGACGAAGGAGTAGGCCTAATAAATCGTTCCAGCCCGACCGCTGGGGTAGCCGCAAATTAGACCTGGTCTGCTTCTGGTGGCATGGCGGGCTTAGTCATTGAACATTCCGACGGAACGTGTGGTGCAACGCGCCCCTCAAGAATAGCTTTGGTACCGTTGGTATACGAATTCGCTGAGCTCTACCTCATCGGTGACTTGGCATTTGACAGGAGAATACATTTGAGGTATTATCTGTGGCTTGTTGCGATGAGCATGAAATCACCGATTTACCCAGCGCTACAGCTTGTGGCCGTGACTCTCATTTTTATCCCAGAGCCTGTCACAAGTATCGCTGGCCTTGTTCTACTCGGCCACATAGCACATGTGAGGAAAGGAAAACGTGGCGGTTCACACCGCCTACGGGTTCATTTCGAGGATAGCTATGACTATAGAATAAGCATGAAAGATGGCCGGACTATTACCTTCGAGATTACTCCCAAAAGGCCAGGCCAGTTGCCTTCGAATTGGCCTAATACTACCAGATCATGCCATACGCGCCAGATATGGGAATCCAGCCGAAGGGCTGAAGGACAGAGAGTGTACGTTGTCAGCAATATTGGCACAGCCCGGTTACGGACAGTGTAAGCAACTGTTCTTAATTGGAGTAGTTCTAGAGAGGGACTGTACTATTTGGAAGACTCTTTGGATGCGAAACTGGGGGTTGGGCGAGTAGATTGGAAAGAGAGAACCTGGCGTGACCAAGTTTACTACATACGTCACGATATGTATGACTTGCTCAACCCGCTTCGGCGCACCCCAGACCTCTCTGTTGATCTAGCTGACGCTGTTTATAGGAATATTATTATGAGTACGTTCGGAGCCAAAAAGCCGAGTCATGTATGATTTTGAAAGAAAGGTGACAGAACTCGAAGGCGCAATACAAGGGACCCCTGAAAGCACTTTATTGCACGGGTCTACTAGAGACCTATTGTGGAGGTACGCTTCAGAGAGGTTCTGAGGTACTGGTGACCGCCAAACGCAGCGGTCTTTCCCCGGAAAACTGTACTTCCGAGCGAACAATTGTCCAAAATGTGCAATCTGAAAGAAAAAGGCTGGGTATCTTTCATAAGTACCCAGCCTTCAGTAGTCCTGACACCTACAGTTTCAGCTCTTCCCTATCCTGAACATCTTAGTCCCGCATGTAGGGCATACACCCTGAGTCGCCGGCTTGCCATTCTTCATGGTTACCGCCTTGGCGTCCTTCATTTCCCTCTTGGTCCGACATTTCATACAGTATGCTTGCGTCACATCAACCTCCTTTTTGCCTATCAACGATAGCTTATTCCTCCCCATGATGTCAATAGTCTCAAGCTCAATTGAGGATAACAAAAGCCTCTATTGTGTGATTAGGAATAAAGAAGGTGGCGTGGATTGCAATCCAC
>JACKQG010008067.1_pt1 | contig 10377 bp, 11 predicted proteins | sample 8237621 | NCBI WGS metagenome assembly JACKQG01 (sample SAMN15677084, study PRJNA649215) | marine metagenome | biome: marine; feature: Black Sea; material: saline water; isolation source: suspended particulate matter (SPM) from the Black Sea western gyre | collected 2013-06-09/2013-06-10 | depth...
CTGTCCAGTGTTACCAATTTCATGGACATCCGGCAGATGGCAAAGGCTCTAATGGCTAGCATAATGATATGGATTGTCGCCGCAATGGACATATTTGCAATGATTGCGGCTTCTATTCCTTCCGGGGCGGAGGAGGCAGGGGAACCGTGGTTTGCTTCTGGAGTCGATTTCTTAGCCGCCTACGGCCCACCATATATGCCAGCCATATATCTGCTGCTCCCCTCGCTGGTGATACTCTATTTTGTCAGCAGAAGAAGAACACTAGCAGCCCGATAGAACGGGCTATTCAATGGCCTCGCGCGGATAGATTGCTCATCAGCGAGCAATCTATCCGCCGCCGAGTAAAGGGGACATGAAGTGGTTTCAATAAAGGAAGTCCTATCAAAAATAGGCGAATGCAGAACCGTTGCCGCCATTAGTAGAGAGCTAGACATAAGGGAATCCACGCTCCAAGCAATGCTGGAGTTCATGACAGAGAAAGGCTATCTTGAGGAGATTGAAGGCGGAGGTAGTTGTGCCGACTGCTCTATGAACAAGAAATGCAATATACCTGCACCACGAGAGCGAAAGCTAAAGATGTATGCCTTGACCAAAGCGGGGATGGGCTACATCATGGAAGCGTAGAAAGCGTTCAGTTATCACCGCGCGGCTGAAAGGAAGGGAAATGGAGCTACCGATCTTATCGAAAGAAGGACAAGGATGAAAGAAGCTCCCAAAAAGGGGGGCTTGCTTCGGTTCGCAATGACAACGAGTCAAGGCAGATGGGAAAATGAACTGGCGAGACGTATGGCAGAGAAAGCATAGAGAAAGAGCAGGGGGAAGCCTCGAAGGAAAGCCCAAGCCAGAATATTGGGACAAGGTAGCGGAAGACTTCTCCGCGTGGAATAAGTCTAATGACTATGAATATGGAAGAAGAGCGATAGAAGCCATCCGAGAGATAATAGCCCCTCATTTTGAAGCTCTGGACATCGGAGCGGGTGTCGGAACACTGGCCATAGCCTTGGCTAGAGTGGTGCGGAAAACAACTGCCATCGAACCCTCGAAAGGGATGATCGAGCAGTTAATGAAGAACGCCAAAGAGAAAGGGATCAAGAATATCGAGGTAATCAACAAAAGCTGGCAGCAAGTTGACGACGCTACTATTCGGAAAAGGTTCGACGTCGTCGCTTGTTCCCATCTCCTCTGGCAATTCGAGGATGTTGATAAACAGCTCGAGAGGATGGAACATGCTTCAAAGGGCTATTGCTGTGTGGTTCACCCCGCTGGCGGGAGAGATGCAATACTTAAGAGTCTGTGGCCTGAGGTAGTGGGGAGGGAATATGGTGGAGAACTGGACCCAGACCTGGATGACCTTGTCTTTGTAATGCTACGCCAGAGGGGAATGCTGGTGAATGTCAAGGTAATAGAATTCACCGTCAGGCTATCTGTGGAACAAGAGGTGAGGCACGTAGCGCGTCTCTTGGGCAAACATGCGGAAATAACCCCCGCCCTGGGAGGGGCTATCAGGAAAGGTGTTTTAGAGAAGTCGAGAGACGGCATGTATGAAACAGAAAGCCAGGCAGCAGTGATATGGTGGAAGGCACCTGGCCTTTGAGGTTAAATATGAGCATGAAAAGGAGGTTGTCTGTTACGGGCTTAAAGACACTGGAAAGAAGATTGGGGACATAGCTTTCAAAGTGGCTATGGCTAGTTGTAACCGTGGTGGAGAGTGTGGATGCGGCGGCTGTGGAAATTGTCGAAATTCGCCTCCCTCAACGCTGGAGGAAAAAGTCGCGGGAAATAAGGATTCCCGGGAAGAGCAAATAGCCGAATGGAGATGGTGATCTGAGAAATTAAAAGCACCAGGGGTTAGCACATCCTCTCCGAGACTGGACTTTGGCAGGTCGCTCTCGGGTTGAGGGGGAGGTTATAATGCCCTCCCACAATTCTCGAGTAGATAACCGTGCGTTACCCTAGTGCATTCAAAAGTGTAACACGAAGGAAACATTTTGGGAAGCAAAGTTAAATCTAAAATAAAATAAAAGGGGAATAAAAAGCGATGAAATTACTGACAGAAGTAGAGCCTGAAACCAAAGTGGTGGTAAAACAAATTGAGGGAGGTTCAGAGGTTAAAGCTTATCTTAGTGACCTGGGGATTGTTGAAGATGTGAAGCTTACTTTGTTAGCTGAAGAACCGGTGCATGCCCACGTAGGTCCCCTCTCTGTGAGGATAGGTACTCGACAGGTAATTTTGAGCCAGGGATGGGCAGATAAGATATTCGTGGAAAAAGAAGGAACGACTCTGCCACTCCTGCGGATGGAGAAAGGAGATAAAGGGGTTGTCAAGGCTATTGAAGGCGGCAAAGACTTAAGGGATTGGGTTTCCGAGCTGGGATTTAGTGAAGGCTACGAAGTGGAGTTTTTATGCCATATTCCTCATGAGACACTGCTCCTCAAAGTAGCTGGTAAAGAAATAAAGATGGGGCAGGGTAAGGCATCAAGGATATGGGTGAAGGATGGAGCAGAGACCGTTCAGCTCAACAACTTAGTAGAAGGTAAAAAAGCCAAAGTGACTAAGGTGGTCGGTAGCACCAGGCACAAAGAGCAGATGAAAGAAGCAGGCATCAAGGAAGGTGTGGAGATAACCCTAGCCGGGAGAGAGGCACTGGAAGCGATGCCTCAAAGGAGGGGGAACTATGTGCTGGCCAAGTTAGGCGAACAGGTGATAACTATCGGTCGCGGCATGGCGGAAAAAGTCTTGGTGGAATAGCACATAGGAGAAAGACGTGAACTTGCCACAAATGAGTTGGCTCTAAATGAGAATGTTTACTTGTCACCCTGACCCTGAATGAAGTGAAGGGGAAGGGTCTCTAGATTCTTCGCAGAGTTTGCCCCGATGAGCCGAAGCTCTGAACGAAGCGAAGAGGAGATTCTTCGGTGGCTCGCTCCCTTGAAATGACGTGGAGCCGTCTTTGCGAGGAGCACAAGCGACGAAGCAATCTGGGAGGAAGGTCGCCGACTACTGGATTGCTTCGCTCCGCTCGCAATGACACGACGAGAAAGGCTCAGAATGATAGGGCGGATTGCTAGACAGTCCCTCTAAACTAAAGGAGAACAGAAGTGGGAACATTGGACTTGCTCAAGAATGGCGAAGTGGGTGTGGTTCATGACCTCACGGGAGGTCGAGGATTTGTCAGCAGGGCATGTGCGATGGGCCTCACCCCAAACACGGAGGTCACTGTAGTGCAGAATTTTAGCCGCGGTCCTCTGATTATTCTTCTGCGCGGAAGCCATGTTGCCCTGGGACGCGGTGAAGCCAGAAAAATCCAGGTCAGGAAAAAAGAATCATGCCCACGCAAAGCTCCGTAGCTACAAGCACAACGCGTACATTTATCGTGGCTCTCGCTGGCCAGCCCAATACGGGTAAGTCCACGGTGTTCAATAGAATCACCGGCTCGAGACAGCACGTTGGTAACTGGCCAGGTAAAACGGTAGAGCAGAAAACGGGTACGTTAGAGTACAAGGGAGACACGTATCGAGTCGTGGATTTACCCGGCACGTACAGCCTTACCGCCAATTCCATAGAAGAGACAATCGCCCGTGACTTCATTATAGACGGCCATCCTGACGTGGTGGTTGTCGTAGTGGATGCGTCGCAGATGGAACGGACGCTTTACATGGTAGCTGAAACGATACAGCTTCCTTCACCCGTGATCGTGGCCCTGAATATGATGGACGTGGCCGAGCACGAAGGTGGGCAGGTAGATGCCAAAGCGCTGGAGACATCCATAGGGGTGAAAGTCGTCCCCATGGTGGCCTCAAGAAACAAGGGCGTTTCAGAACTATTGGAGACAATTCACAATGTTGCTCACGACGGAAAAGAGTACTCGCCCAGTAGACCTGAGATTGGCGGAGAATACCGCTCTCTGTTAGAAGACGTGCAGGCCAAGATTTCCGGTCACGTCCCCGCCCCCTACTCAGACGACTGGGTAGCGATAAAACTCCTGGAGAACGACAAAGCCATTGCCCAACTGATGAAAAGTCAAATAGAACCAGGTCGTTGGAAGGAACTAAGTGCCGTTATAGAGCAGAATGATAAAGGTCAACTGATTGCGGCTAGTGCCCGCTATGAGTGGATTGAGAGCGTGACATCTGTTTCTATCAAGCATCCCGAACAGGGCGAGTCCGTAAGGCGCGGGACCAGATTCGATAGGATGGCAACTCATCGGATATGGGGACCGTTCGTGGCTCTCGGCATCGTTCTTGCCACGATCATTGCGGTTATGGCTATCGGGATGCCCTTTTCATTCGGCATTATTTCACTTTTGCCAATGCTGTCAGGGGGAACCATGGCTGCACTGGCTGGTGCCCCGGCTTGGCTAAGTTCTATGGTTGCCGAAGGGCTAATCCCTGGTATAGGCGTAACGTTGTCGGTGCTTTTGTTCATGATGGCTGTGTTCCTTGTAGTCGGTTTTCTTGAAGATATCGGGTATATGCCACGACTTGCTTACGTGACCGACCGCTTCATGCGCCGCCTGGGCCTTCACGGAAAGTCCTTTATGCCCCTCTTTATGAGCTTCACTTGCAACATGATAGGTGTTATGGGAAGCCGTATGGTGGATTCCTGGAGACAGCGCCTGACTACTCTCATCCTGGCGCCGATCATCCCGTGTATGGCAGTGTGGGCCGTGGTTGGTTTCGTCGGTGCAGTGTTCTTCGGAGTAAGCGCACCGCTTGTCATGTTGGCCTTGTTGGTGGTAATGGTTCTGCATTTGTTTGTTACCTCATTCCTTTTGAGACATACTGTACTGGCAGGCGAAAGCACCGGCCTGATAATGGAACTGCCGCCCTATCATAGACCCAACTGGAGTACCATCTGGAATTATGTCTGGACTCACGCTAAGGCATTCCTGAAGCGCGGTGGTACGATTATAGCGCTGCTTGTAGTCGTCATCTGGGCGCTCTCTTACTTTCCCAGCGGCGCTATGGAAACAAGCCTTCTTGCTTCGGTTGGGAAGGTGTTTCAGCCTGTGGGCAATCTTATGGGCATGGACTGGCGGCTGGTGGTCAGCCTGATAGTCGGTTTCATATCCAAAGAGGCTGCCCTGGCTTCAATGGCGGTACTTTATGGCATTGGCAGTGCAACCAGCACTACAGTCCCCGCTCTCATGTTAGGCGGAGCTACCTTTGAACATGCTGCACTTGGCAGCACCATGATGGCAACTATCTCCCCGGCAACTGCTCTAGCCTTCGTCTTTGCCCTGTTCTTTTCCATACCCTGTCTCGCCACCGTGGGTATTATGTACGGGGAAACAAAATCCCTGAAGTGGACCGTTGGTGGGGCTGCGTATTACGTCATAGCTTCGCTTGTGTTCGGCATTATCGCCTATAACGTAGGTTTGCTTATATTCTAGGCTTTACTCGGAGATTAGACCATGTTGATGCGATTGCTATCGGGGCTTGCAGAAGGCAAGACGAGCTCATATGCCTCGCTGGGGAAGGAATTAGGCGTGAGCGAACGTTTGCTGAAACAAATGTTACAGGATTTATCAAGGATGGGTTATATCGAGTCTATGAGTAGAGCCTGCGATACCGGACAATGTAAGGCGTGCCATAAACATTGCACGGTCAATAAGAGTAACGTCGACAGTATGCTGGGTGAAGTGTGGGTGCTAACGGAGAGAGGTAGGCAGGCCGCAAGAACCATGGTTCAAGTTCAAACCTCTTATCAGGAGATCAAATGCTGACTATAGGTCGTGACAGAAAAGCTCTTGGTGGGACACTAGGAGGAAAGATATGACTTCGTCACAAAGGAAACTGTCGGAATTCCTGGGCGGCCTGATTTGCAGGCTCGTGGGTCTAACCTTTGACGAAAGGGAGTTGGCCAAGGTTCTCAAGAAAGCGGGAGTCAGACTTGATATTGGTCGCCGACCTTCGGTAGCCGAAATGCACGGGGCGTTGGCTCATGCATGTACCAACAGCGATTCGGTTTCCAAATATGTAGATAAGATGCTGAGAGAGCGTTTTGAACCGTACAGTAAAAGAATTGAAGGACTCGACCCAAAAGATATCTGTGAGCTTATTGAGAGGAAGAGTGGAGTTAAGGATATCCCTCTTCCAGCCCTTGTTTGGTTTGCGTTGCGAAATCAGCATCAGGAAATACGCGAAATTGAAGCCAGGGTTTTCAATGCCATACACATGAAAGAACACCAGGCTCTAAGGTTCTACGACACCCTTTCCAGGATGCTGCCTGATGGCGGAGCAGAGAACGTGCTGCAGGAATTAGAGAAGGCTTTGAAATCGAATGGAGAGCTTCAGAGGAGATGTAAGAGGTCAGAGCAGAAGAAGGAGCAGTTGAGGGAGGAAACGGAAGCAATCAAAAAAGATAAATCAAACGTGGCTCTGGCTCTAGCGGAGCAGAAGCAACTAAACGAGGGGTTAAGGAAGGAATTGGGGAAACTGGGGGGCAATTCGGCTGTGGAACAAATCGAAAGCCTGAAGAAAGAAATAGAACTCTTAAGCCAAGAGATTAAGACTTTGACTCAGGAATTACTCAAACAAGGGCCATACAGAGTCCCGGATGAATTGCCTGAGCGCTTGGTCTGCCAAACAGACTACGCCGAGGATAGCCCCGCGACCCTGGGTGAGATAGACGAGGAACGAGATGTTGCTCCGCCCGTTACCCTTAACGGTAAGAAGGTGGCTTTTGTCGGGGGAATCGAATCGCTGGTGCCCTACTACAAGCAAATGGTGGAGTCTTTAGGAGGTGTTTTCTGCGATTACCGCAGGGGATGCCCTTTCTCAAAAAGCGATGTAGAAGAGCTTGTGAGCAAGGCTGATGTAGTATTCTGCCCGGTGGACATAAATAGCCACGGAGCCTGCCGCAATGTCGAGAAAGTGTGCAAATTAACCGGCAAACCTTGTTGTTTCCTCCGCAGCTCCGGATTGGGCATGTTTGGCAGGGAGCTAGCTGATTTTGCCAGGAGTTTGAACTAAAAACCCGAGAAGCCGGTGCATCAAGAACTCAACAAGCATCTCTTCTAACCCTGAAGCGGAAAGGCAAGTTTGAATATTATACAAGTCGTAGTTGGGGCTTCGGTTCTGAGTGTGATTCATGGACTGATGCCAGACCACTGGATCCCTTTGGTTGCAGTCAACAAAGCTGAAGGCTGGTCACGCAGAGAAACCTTGTGGGCTACAGTCTTTGTTGGCATTCCTCATACAGCCAGCACTGTCTTAATCGGGATTGTCATCGGTGTAATCGGTTATCAGCTCTCTTCTTACGAAATCGTAGCCAGAATTGTGGCTCCTCTAATCTTGACTGTTCTAGGACTTACTTACGTGTTCTTGGATTTCAAAAGAACCCGTGAGGAGCTTCATCGGAATCCCAGCGACACTAACGTGGCTTCAAAAAGGTCGAGAGTAGCCATAATTACATCGTTGGGAACGGCACTGTTTCTTTCACCGTGTGTTGCCATTGGAGCCTACTATTTCATAGCCGGCGGCTTCGGCTGGCTGGGCATTGCCCTTGTTTCAACCACCTATTTAATCGTGACTATTGCCACTATGGTCATGATGGTAAATCTGGGGATAAAAGGGGTAGAGAAGATTAAATGGCACTTCCTGGAGCAACATGACAAGCTTGTTACCGGAATAGTATTGGTTATCCTGGGCATATTCATCTATTTTCTGGACATATAACCTGAACTTTGGATACATGCAAAACATGATGCGCCATCTGCCTGAGGGAGCACCTTCCAATGAATAGAAAGGAGCCAAACAGTGATAACCTTAAGGGATACGGTTGAAATTAAGGCATCTCCAGAACGGATTTTCGATTTTTTTCTCCATTTTAGGGAGAACTACCACGCCTGGCATCCCGACCACGTGGAATGCCGCTACCTTAAAGGGAATCCTCCGGAAGAAGGTTCGATTATTTATTGTGAAGAATATCTTCACGGAAAACTGCACCAGTTTAAGTTCGAGATTACAAAATTTGAGCCGAATTCTCGGATAGATTTTAAGGTTGGGCCCGGGATGAGAGGAGACTTCATCGTAGAGCCACGAGGAGCTAATTCATTGTTCATAGCGGACACATATGTGGGGACAAAAGTCCCTTTGCTCGGAAAACTGTTAGATAAGCTTATGTCGACACTCCTACGCCGTCGACTTGAAGCCGGAAGGAAACACATGGCAGAGGAAGGGCAGAACCTTAAAGATTTGTTGGAGGCGGGCGGGAGAAAGCCAAAAAAGGAGGTTGATTAGCATGTTAGGTCTTTGGAATCTGTGGCTTTTGTTTGTTCCCGGATATGGAATAATCTGGGCTTTGATGATATGGGCTGATAGAAAGCGAGGGAAACCCGTTGAAGACGCTGCGCTTTACCTGATGCCACATGGCAAGAGCTTTGCGGTTGTCGGTTGGATATGGCTCATAGTATTGTTCCTGATTTGTCTTATCACCCCCATCAACCCCGGCATACTACTCTGGATTGGTCTGGCCGTTTTCATTATGGGAATCGCCTTGAATGGTATCGCCATGTGTTCATTTGCTCAGTTCACGGGTGGAGTTAACACAACCGGCATTTACCGCTACTCAAGAAACCCAATGTATGTTGGCGGATTCTTCTTCCTGTTGGGACTGTGCCTGATAGGCTGGTCTACATCGATCTGGAGTATTGTCCTCCTCGTTTTCCTCATCATCTCTGTGCCTTACTATCACTGGACGGTTCTGTTCGAAGAAGCCTTCCTGGAGCACAAATATGGAGAATCATACCTGGAATACAAGCAGGGTGTGCCCAGGTACTTCTGGGTTCTTTGAAGTGCAACGCAGGGAGGCGAGGCGCAGATGGAGCAAAACATGGAAAAGCCGTACTACGGATACAGAATCAACAAATACATCACCGCCGCTTTGAGCGGCGGCGGGCTTGTAGGTATAGCTCTGGCAAGCGCCTTCACTATTTTGGCGTATCCAACCTGGGTTCTAATACTGTGTTGGGCTCTAGGAGCAATCGTGCTCATCTGGGGAGTATTCTGGCATCTCGCCGTGGGCTTTGTGAATAACCCACAGACCATAGAATCCTTTCAAGATAATTTCGCTGACCAGTTGCGAACGGTCTGGCATGGTAAAGGAAGAGTGCTGGACATCGGAACGGGGCTTGGTCGGGTGGCAATCGAGGTAGCCAAGCGGTTTTCGGAGGCGGAGGTGATTGGCGTAGATACATGGACGAAAAAATGGGGAGTCTGGGGAATGACGAAAGCGGGTGCTGAGAGGAATGCCAGGATCGAGGCTGTAAGTGGCCGCTGCACCTTTCAGAATGGTAATGCACTGAATTTGCCGTTCAAGGAGGGAGAATTTCAACTGGTGGTAAGTTCCTTCGTCTTTCACGAGATTTCGGTGCCAGACCGAACGGTTCTCCTTGAAGAAGTTGTCCGAGTCCTGGCTCCCGGCGGCATCTTCTTGATATGCGACTTTTTCCCGAGGGGATATCGAGTGGAAAACATCCCGGAGCTTCGCCAAAAAGTGGAACGGCTCGGGGCCAAAGAAGTGAAACACAAAACCCTAAAAGAAGCCGGTATCAACCTCGGAGGACTTTATAATATTTGGAGAATCGCTTATCTCAGCGCAAGAAAAACGTAGAAAGGAGTTAAGAAATGAAAGGCGACATCAGAGCTGAGAACCAAGGAGGCTCGTTATGATACAACTGCCAGAAGTAAATGCTAGTTTCAAGGAATTTTACCAGATGCTCATCGGGCCGGTCAAATCGAAGTTGCTGTTAACGGGCATCGAGCTTGGGGGCTTCAATCAGTTGTCCGAGCCTAAGTCAGCCGATGCCGTAGCGCAGGCCATCGGCGCCCATGCGGAGAACACCAGGCTATTCTTGGACGGTTTGGCGGCAAGTGATCTGGTGCTGAAAAAGAACGGTCTATACGAGAATGCGCCCGGCACCCAGTCATTTCTGGTAGAAGGCAACTCCACATTCTTGGGGCAGATGTTTAGCCTGCAGGCACAGATGTGGTGTGGCGCCCTCAATGACCTGCCCAAGTTGGTCAAGGAAGGCCCCCCACCACCTTCGCCGGAAGCGGATATGTACGGCGAGGAGATGTGGGCACAGTTTGCAGTCTCCATGGCCAACTATGAGCGAGCCGGCGTGGCACAGCAGGCAGTAGAGCTCGTATCAGAACTGCCGGAGTTCCCTGGATTTAAGAAGATGCTTGACTTAGCCGGTGGACCGGGACTCGTCGGAATCGCCATCGTAGCCTCGCATCCAAGCATGAAGGGCGTCATCTTCGACCGGCCAGCAGTAACCAAAATAGCCGAGACCTTCATCAAGGAGTATGAGATGCAGAGTCGAATACAAGTCCTGAGCGGGGACTATAACCATGATTCCATCGGCGAGG
>JACKQG010008068.1_pt1 | contig 10376 bp, 11 predicted proteins | sample 8237621 | NCBI WGS metagenome assembly JACKQG01 (sample SAMN15677084, study PRJNA649215) | marine metagenome | biome: marine; feature: Black Sea; material: saline water; isolation source: suspended particulate matter (SPM) from the Black Sea western gyre | collected 2013-06-09/2013-06-10 | depth...
CGTACTCACCCACCAGCGGCAGAATAATCTGACCCATCTGCGAAGGACTGTAGTTTTCTAACTTAAAGAATTTTTGAACTACCTGGTCTTTGTTTTCCACCATCGCAAGCGGATAATCTTCCGATATTGTGGGGACCTCGCCGAGCTTTGATTCTGATATGGGTTTGAGGAAAATCGTGCCGTTGGTCTGTTCGGCAATATAACCTTTAGTACGCAGCGCACTATAAATCATTGCCAGGGCTTTGCTTCTTGGCAGCTTCTCAGGTGAGTATATGGTTATTTTCTGTTTCAGCGACTCATCGGTGGGAATAATCACCTTACCGGTCCATGTCGCGAGCTTCTCGATAATGATTTTCATTTCCACATTTTTGAGATTCAGGTTTTCCATCGGCTCGTTTGGCTCGACAGGCTTACCCTGCTCGGTAATAACAGCAGTTCGTATCTGCCCGCTAACATCATCTGGTCCTCTCGAATCGCCCGCGGCCATTACCCTTGAAGGTTCGTTGACATCCCCTGGTCCTTCAGGTGTGCCAACGACGTCATCCGGTCTTTCAGGTTTGCTATCTTCAGAGGCTACTTCAGACTTGTCTGCGGCATCTGGCTTTTGAGCTTCAACGGATTTCTCCGCCTCAGCAACTACTTTGGCTTCAGTTGGTTTTTCTGCTTGTCCTGCTATCGGAGGCTCAGGAACAAAACCTACCCTCCAGATAATAAGAACCGCCGCAATACCAACTACTACTGATATTATTGACTTTAACCAGTCCATTTTTCTCACCTCATTAATTGTTTTATTGCTGTTCGTTATTTTGCCTGCCGCCTGCTCGGTCTCTGCCGCTTTCTCCATTACCTCCCGGCCGCCTGCCGCCCATTCTTTCACGCATTTGAGCTCTTTCCTCCTCAGACATACCCTCAAATCGCTCCCTCATTTGTCTTCTTTGCTCTTCCATTTGGGCTCTTTCTTCTTCGGAAAGATTTTGCATTCTATCCCCGCCCCCTCGGCGTCTGCCGCCCATTCTTTCACGCATTTGGGCTCTTTCTTCTTCAGACATATTCGCAAATCGCTCTCTCATATTTCCTCTTTCCTCTCCGCTTCCTTGTCCGCCAGGACGGTCGGCAGGTTGCTCACCATCTCCGGGCCCGGCTCCGGGAGCTGGTGCTTTCTGTGCAAGCTCCTGTGCAAGTTTCTCTGTGTCACTTAGTTTTTCAACCTTCTTGACCACCTTAGGTGGTGTAGTTGTTGCTTCGAATTTTGCTACTTCAACTACCCCTCTTGCACGATAGAATCTCACTTCCCTTATGCAAATTCCGATTACAAAGGATGCAAAAAGCACTGACGCCCAAACTATTACAAATATTAGTACTGTTCCTGATCGTTTCATTTTCTTTACCTCACTTTAATCCTTGTTTATAATTATCTGCCACCTCGTCGTCCGTCACCTGAGCCTCGTCCACTACCTGGCCCCCGACCTCCATCAGGCGGGCGTCCACCGCCCATCATTCTTTCACGCATTTCGGTTCGGAATCTTTCCCTTTCGGCTTCCGACATATTCATATATCTTTCTCTTCTTTCCTGCATTTCAGACCTGAATCTGTCCCTTTCAGGCTCAGACAGATTCTGGAACCTTTCCATCATTTCTCTTCCAAATCCACCACCGGGACCGCCCCCGGGTACTCCCTGGGAACCAACTGTAACCATCTGGGCATTTCCTCCTCCTGGTCTCGGACCCCCCTCCCCGGCCGTAGGTCTTGAACCCCTCGGTCCATCCGGCTGTGAAGATTCTCCTGAATTAATAGGAGAAAAGGTTTTTTTCTTGCCGTCCCATTCGATAGTCACTTGCGTAGCTTCAATTGCGACAATCGTTGCATCTCCCACCTTACTACCGACTTTATACAACTTGTCCTTTATTATCACTTCATCACCAAATATCCCCAATACCTCTTTTACGGGGTGCTCTTTCGGTGCAGGCGGTGCGAACAAGTTGTTCTTTTTGAGCGCATCTGCAAGCATCTTGTATTTGGCGAAGTACTTGTCTATATCGCTGGCATCCTCAGTATTTTGTTCAATGGCAGCCTTGACTATATTCCTTGCCTTGGCTGGAGCTGTAAAAAAGCCTGTTACCTTGACTAAAATCAAAACTGCCAAACCCGCTGAGACGCAAAGGAGAACGACAGAAACCAATTCTTTCTTGTCTTTCAGATAATCAATTTTCATAATTTATCTCCCTTACTTAAGTACTTCTATAATTATTTATCACCACGTTTTCCGCCACCAAATCTTTCATTCAATCCGGCCCTGATTTTGTCCCTTTCTCCCTCAGACATAGTTGGCCATTTCTCTTTTATCTCACTAAGTTTTTGTCTTACTTGTTCGGGCAGAGTTGGCCACCTCTCTTGTATGGCTATAAGATTTTCTTTATCAAGCTTAGCTCTTTTTGCCTGCATTTTGGCCTCAGACATATTCTGGAATTTATCCCCCTTACCACTAAATCCATCCGATCCAACTGCAACCATCTGGGCGCTTCCTTTGCCAGGCTCACCCTCCCTGGCTGTTGTTCTTGAACCACCCGGTCTGTCAGGCGGCGAAGATCCTCCTGCATCCATAGGAGAAAAGGTTTTGTTCTTGCCGTCCCATTCGATTGTTACTTGCGTAGCTTCAATTGCGACAATCGTTGCATCTCCAACCTTATCGCCGACTTTATACAACTTGTCCCGTATTATCACTTCATCACCAAATATCCCCAATACCTCTTTTACGGGGTGCTCTTTCGGTGCAGGCGGTGCGAACAAGTTGTTCTTTTTGAGCGCATCTGCAAGCATCTTGTATTTGGCGAAGTACTTGTCTATATCGCTGGCATCCTCAGTATTTTGTTCAATGGCAGCCTTGACTATATTCCTTGCCTTGGCTGGAGCTGTAAAAAAGCCTGTTACCTTGACTAAAATCAAAACTGCCAAACCCGCTGAGACGCAAAGGAGAACAACAGAAAACAGCTCTTTCTTTTCTTTCAGATAATCAATTTTCAAAATTTACCTCACTTACTTAACAAATGTTGATACTGTCAGGTCCATTGCAACTTCCTGAGGTTTATTTTTATCAATTCTAAGCCTCAGCTCCTCGATTCCAACCAGATACGGATTGTCTTTCAGGTTGGCCAGGAAATCGAGTGCATGCGTTAATCTGCACGTAGCACTGCATTTCATACGCAGCAATTTATACCCGTCCTTCTTGGAAGTTGTTTTGGAGGCGACCTGCAAAGGCTGGTTTGTTATTCCCGCTTTTTTGAATTGTTCGGTAAGTTTATCTACAAATAGGAATTTTTGATCTTCTTCCTCTATCGGCATCTCAAACTTAGGCACAATTGACATCAGGCCGGATTGTTTGGCCTTGTCAACATCAATAAGCTCCAGTTTGTTGTTCAGTATGGCTGTAGATGCTTGTGCCTTTTTCAAGCGGTCGAACACTTTGGACCCAACCAGAAATATGAGAATTCCTGCTATGCCTAAGGCACCTAATTTTAATGTCCGAATGTCTTTTTGGCTTAATTTATTTATCATAGTTCTTAAACCTTTTATACAAGTTTTTTATTTCGTAAAATTCTTATAATGAAAAGTTATCGTAAATTTGATTTTCTTGGTTTTGGCATCTCTGCTTGGAGTCATTTTCACACTGCTTATGTTCTTTCTGTCCTGCAGATTTTTCTCGAACTTATATAGCTGCTCATTGCCGGGCGCCTCACCGGTAATTGTAATCGGCTGACCCTTCTTAAAATGAAAATTCTCCAGCTTTATCCCATTCTCACCGCTGGCATTAATCTGACCTAAAAGTTCGAGTACGTCGGGCCTTTGCTGTGCAACCGATTTGATTAGTTGTTGCCGTTGCATCAGACTGTTGAGATCAGAGTCGGAAGCCGATGCTTTCAAATGCTTTTCTATTGTTATCGGACTGGCTATGCCGACAACACAATAGACGGCGATGAACAGCACCAGCATTACCGCTGCAATCCCGCCTGCTATCTTTGGTGAATAAACCCAATGTTCCTTCTCCTTTTTTAATGTTGGCTTATATATATGCTCGAAAATGTTAAGCTCATTTTCGCTCGTCTCAAACGCCATCATCCCGAGACCTATTGCTACTCGGTATTCGTAGATATCTTCAATGCCGACTTCGCTTGGGGTCCGCAATTCTTTAATGTCCGGCAGAGCTATTTGAGCATCTAATCCTGCCGAATTGAGAGAAGATACTAAGTTCATATGAGATGAATTGCCGTCTGAAAGCATAAAGATCGGCAATTCTGATTGGTTGCTGTACCCGAACAATTCCAGCACGCTGAACATGTCCTGTATGAATCTTTCAGAAGTTTGCAATTGTTCGGTTTCGTCCTCAGCGGTAAGATCCTCCATCCCGATATCCAGAATCATGGCATTGCACAATCGTCCGTTTTCAACCAGGCAAACCTGTGTATTCTGTCCTGCTATACTTACAACCACGGCGAGTTTTTCATTTCCGGAAAAGAATGCCTTCCAGGCCTGTGTTACTCCCTCGCAGTCTAATAATATTTTAGTCGGCACGAAATCTCGCACATTTTCTACGTAATCTTCTAACGGTTTTTTTCTTGCCGCCGCCACGATAAAGCCTACCTGTCCGTTCCGCATCTGGTCTGCTCGCCAGGCCATCTCCATTTGTTCTGCCGGAAGCGGCAGACGCGTTTCAGCTTGAAATTTAACTATAGATGCGGTTTCTTCCTCGCCAACGGCAGGTACGGTGATGCGATAAAAGGACACGCCCGCCGAATTAAAGCCGACGACGACTGCTCTGTGGCTGTCTGGGCTTCTATGCGCCATTGGCTCGGCAGACAAACCGCATTTGGCGGCGAAGGCTTTCCAGTTTGATGCACCATCTTCACTGCTCTTTGTCCAGAGAACATTTATTGCCCCGCTCTGCCGTAGAAGCTCGATAGCCTTGAGCTTACCTTCCTCACGCGCTATTGCTATTACAGAATGCAGAGTTTTGATATTGGTTTTAGTGCTCATTAATTAGTTGCTCCCTGATACCAGAAAAGTATCTTACATGGGCTTTCGACCCTGTCCACCACCGCTTCAGTTTCCAGCTTTGCCCCTTTTTTGCCGTTTCTGTCGGCCGTCGCCACACAGCGAATTGAATAGACATCGGATCGTGTGGTTACTAAATCCGCAATTTTCTGAAATGTATTAACACTCATCGATGGAACATCCATAAGTTCCCCAATGCTTTCCATCCCGTACAATAAAGTTTCTCGATAAGCTATTATATTTTCCGCTGTTTGCTCGGCCGAATCCCCGCCGCCCATCAAGGCTGTCAGTACTATCTCTGAGGCCGTATTAATATTTACTTTCCCCGGTATCTTATCACTGTCAACAACTGTTATCTTGTCTGCTATCTTCGAAAAAGTTTGCACATCCAGTATGCTATTTGAGCCGTTGCCTATCAAATCGCCGATACTATCATAGTCGCGGCCATCTACAATCTTTTCGGCCTGATCGTTGCTTATGCCAAGGGACCTCGATAGCTGACTCGCATTGCCCGAGTTAATATTGGTTTTTTTATTACCCTCGGCGTCTTTATTGTTGTCGTAAGAATAGCATGTCAGGTACGCTATCCATCCTTTGTCCAGCTCACTGTCTCCGTCGTCGTATGGCAGGCTCTCTTCACCGTCCTGTTCATTATAATCCAACTGGCCGTTGAGGTTGGTGTCTTCTCCAAAAAATAACTGTTCTGTTACATCCTTCACTAAAAGAAGCTCACGTATTGTACGCAGCGGGCCGTTCCGGGCCATATACCCGAACGGCAAGTTCTCATAATATCCGCTTTCGACGCCGCCTGTGCTTGGAGTATCATTTTCATCACGCCAGTCAATTATCGCATCGGCAATTTCTTCGAGCATTTCCGGTAATGCTAATAGCTGACCTTTTGTAACTGTATTTATGTTTAATTTACTCGCCTCATCAACAACTCGAACTGTAAACCAGCAGTTCTGCAGGTAAACATCATTTAAATCTTCCTCGTTATCACTCCACAAATCGGTCAGACAGTCACTTTCTCTTGTGTCTTCATTAAGTATGCCTATGGCTTTTTCTATTCCTGCGCGGGATGCCCACTTGCATCTGACACCTTCCAGTCTGGCAAGGCAGACTTTCGTATCAAGCCGGCTTTGGCGACCGAGTACCGAAACAATCACCATAAGCACCACTATTACCCACAGCACCGTTACAAGAACAAGCCCTTTGTTATTACCTTTATTACTCATTTTTTCAGCTAAACTTTTGCTTTGGGATTCTTCCTGATTTATCTGTTTCCGCCTGTCGGGGCACCTCCCCCGCCACCTGCCGGGGCGCCTCCCCCGCCGCCTGTCGGGGCACCTCCCCCACCGCCTCCTTGCTCTTCACTTTCAGAGGCTGCAACTGTGGCAGTTACGGACCTGGTCAGATTCACCAGAATGGATTCCATTGCCGGATTTCCCCGGCTCTGTTCTTTACCCACAATACTTACTTCAATTAACTGAGGTAAAACCTCCATTTCTTCCGGCCACTCGTTGGACCATTCTTCTCCGTCAAAGTATCTGACCTCGAAAATATCAATATCCTCTGCGATGACAGCTAAAATACCGTGTGGTTCATCATCATATTCATTATTGGGGTTAGGCCACAAACGCCTCGTTAGTAATGATTTTTCTCCGTCTTGCAGCAGAGAATATTCGACTTCATAAATATCACCTTCAGGCTGGTCTGCCCTGGCCTTCATCCTGTTGAGCGTGTAAAAAACCAGATAGCTGGCGTTGCCATCTGCTGATTCTTGAGTTATACCTATTAATTTTGTATTTTCATTATTCTCGTCACGATAGAAGTTAACAAGGTCCCGTGAAATCAGATTCATTGCAAATCGTACTTCTGCGGCGGCGCTGATATTAGTGTTCACCATCTCGGCGCTGCTTGTTATGGCCTTCAGGGTTCCAACAGCGACTAACATAATAAATCCCCCGATAGTCACGGCCACCATCACTTCTACTAATGTAAATCCAGGCGTTTTTGAATCAATCTTCTGCACTGCTACTCCACTTCAACCTCGAGATATACACTTACTCCATCGAGCATAGTATCAGCCGAGATACTGTATGGGCGATTGCCGTCAGCCCAGCTCACAGTTATTGTTACAAGATAAAGACTGTCGATATCCTGGTATTCGGTTAAAACTTTCCAGTGATATGCTGGTTCGTATCCTTCGAAATCTCCTTCCATCTGGCCTATGTCGATGAATTCGTCTATACCGATATAATCAATCATGTTAAGCTGTTTATCAAGCAAGGACGCAGCCACTTCATATCGCCTGTTAATGCGAGTCCCGGTAACGGACATCGTGCTGATTGCCCCTAACGTTAAAACAGCTCCGGAAAGGATGGCGCTGGCAACGAGGGTCTCAATCAGACTAAATCCATTTTTGTTATTTTTTGCCCGGATCATGATTCTGCATCCAAATCGATAACTCCGACATCCACGTCTTCAACTATGCCGTCATAAACTTTTGTCTTACCCGTTGCTGCCGAAATAGTAATTGTATAATGGGTTTTGCCGTCACCTATCTGAATTAAAGCCGTTTGCGCTGTACCATTGGCTGAAAATACTATTGACTGCTCATCCTCATCTTCCTTGGTTGCTGCCTCAAATCCTATTGGTGTAATCTGAATGTTCACGAACTGGGTTGCATCGTTAAATTTTACCGGCTTGCAAAAAGAATCCCTCACGATCATCTGTTCTGTTTGTCCGCCTTCTTCGTCTAATTCTGTTGTCGCTAAGTGAAACCCGTTATTGGCTGTATCTAATACGATTTTATATTGACGCTGTTTCTCAATCGCCATTATCCGCGCATATTTGGCGGTAAGGAAAAAATCACGCGCCGCTTTTTCAACCAGAAGCTTCTTATATGTCCCTATATAAACACCACCGCCGAGACCTCCCAGAAGTCCTATGATAACTACGACTACTAACACTTCCACAAGTGTAAAGCCGCATTCTTTCGAGTTGACCTTAAATTTTGACTTTTGCCTTTGCATTTCTTACAAACTCACCCGATTTCATAGCTTATGGCTGATGAACTGCCGGTTGTTTAGTCATTGAATACATCTTCGGCGTCGCCTTCGCCGCCCTCTGTGCCGTCTGCTCCGAGACTTACCAAATCGAAACTGCCCGGATTGATTTCACCTTCGGCGACATATATATAAGGATTTTCCCACGGATCAAGCAGTTGGCTGGCCTTGAGATACGGACCGTTCCATCTTTCCTCCAGCCCTGCAGGCGGACTCAGTAAGGCATCAAGCCCCATAGAGTCATCAGGATACTGCCCGCAATCAAGGCTGAATCTTTCAATTGCACCTTCGATAATTGTCATCTTGGGCTTTGCCAGGTCCTTTTTGGCCTTCACGATGGATTTAAACATTTTCGGGGCAACAAATCCTGCAAGTAGGCCTAAAATAACAATCACCACAAGTAGTTCTATAAGTGTGAATGCCTTTCTCTTCTGCTTCTTCCACTTCATTTGATCACCTTTCTATAAAAACTCAAAACTCAAAACTAAGAACTCAAAACTATTTAGATCATCCCTCCGCCAAGAGTTAATGCCACGATTGGCAAAAGCGTTGCTATTATTATGAATCCTATTATTAAAGCTAACAGTAATATCAACATCGCCGGGAAAATCGCCATAAATCTGTTTATCGCCGAGTCTGCATCTGTATCGAAGGTATCGGCGGCATTCAAAAGCAGTTCGTCAAGCTTGCCTGTCTGCTCACCAATCGAGACAATTTGCACTAACAGGGGTGGAAAATGTCCCGACTCGCTCAATGGTTCGGCAAGCGACTCGCCGCGCTTGACTTTTTCAGCCACTGCATCGATTTCCCTGCCCAGCAATTCGTTGCCGAGCGTATCACGAACTACACTAAGGGCTTCCAAAATGATTACCCCCCCTTTAGTTAGTGCCCCAAGTGTCCGGGCAAATCTACCCACCGCAATCGTTTGCAATACCTTGCCTAATACAGGTATTCTCAGCTTAAAAGTGTCCCACTTGATTTTGCCGATGGTTTTTGTCCATCTTGAAAAGTAATAAAACCCTGCCCCTATCGCGGATAGAAAAATCCATCCATAGACCTTGGTGAATAAAGTTTTCGAGAATTCGCTCAATCCCATCAACATCCTTGTCGGCAGGGGCAGCAAGGCGCCGGTTTCGCTTATCGTTCCTATTATGGTTGGCAGTATCCAGGTGATTATAATTGCCACTGACGCAAGCCCTATGCACAATACGAATATAGGATACGCAGAAGCATTTTTCATATTTGTCTTTATCTTCTCGTCCCGGGTCAGTATCCCCGCCAATTGGGCGGTCGTTTCTTCGAGAATTCCTCCTGTTTCACCGACTCGTATCATCGACAGATACAGCGGATTGAAGGCCTTCTTGTGTTTTTCCATAGATTCTGAAAGTGACTGCCCGGAGTTGACCGAATTCACAAGATCGCCTAACATTTCTCTCATCCCGGGCTTGTGCTGTTGCTCACGAATAAGCTCAAGACCATTCAGCAGTGGAAGCCCGGCCTGTAAAGCCGTGCTTAACTGAGTGGTCATGGCTAAAACATCTTTGCTGCTGACCTTTCGAGAGCCGAACCGCAAAAAACGGCTCAGATCCAACAAAACCTTCTCTCTGTCTTTAGAACGTGGTCTGTCTTTGGCACGCGATGCAGCGATTGGTGCATGGTCTTTCTCGAACAATTCTGTTACGAAATGACCCTTATCCGCCAGAACGGCCACAGCACTTCTGCGGTCAACGGCCTCGATTAGTCCCTTGACGTGTCCCCCGCCTCTGTCAACTGCTTTGTATGAATACTGACTCATTTCTTATATCTTTTACTTGTTCAGAAAACCTTCGCATTACTCGTCTTCACTTATAGTCTTTGAAACTCTGAATATCTCCTCAGGTGTCGTAATGCCTGCTAAAACTTTGCTGATACCATCGTGTACCATACTAATATGGTCCGCAGGGGCTGCTTTTATAAGCTGTTCTGTGGTTGGTTTTCCCGCTATCAATTCTCTAATCTTGCCGGTTACTCTGAATAGTTCAAACATACCTAATCGCCCGGTCATGCCTGTATGGTTGCACTCATTGCAGCCGGCGCCATGATAGAACGTTATACCGGGTTCTATCTTCATAGAACCGTTTAGGCTCTTTATGAGGTGTTCGTCGGGTTTGTAAGGTTCTTTGCACTTCAAACAAATTTTACGCACCAGCCTTTGGGCCAGCACCGCTTCCAGAGAGCTGGCTAACAGGAACGGCTCGACACCCATATCGATTAATCTCGTGA
>JACKQG010004160.1_pt3 | contig 10375 bp, 13 predicted proteins | sample 8237621 | NCBI WGS metagenome assembly JACKQG01 (sample SAMN15677084, study PRJNA649215) | marine metagenome | biome: marine; feature: Black Sea; material: saline water; isolation source: suspended particulate matter (SPM) from the Black Sea western gyre | collected 2013-06-09/2013-06-10 | depth...
AACACCCTTATTATTAGCATGTTCGGTAAATGATAGAATATTACCATCTATGAGAACACCTTGAAGCTTAAGTAGTTCCATGATGTACTCTTTTTCAGAATCGTTTTTAAAGAACGAATCAAGGCGCTTCTCGATCCACCCATTACTAACTCTTTCCGCTTCGTAAATGCTAGCCAAATCGGATAAGCACAACATTTGACTACCTACATGCTGCCTAACTATACCGCCCATTAAAGGACGCTCCATTAATTTATTATTCATATTCTCATTTTAAAGTTATCATTATTACAAATGTATAGTTTTATTGCTTACTACGCAACTATTAATGTATTTAATAAGTATCAAATATTAAGCACAAAAAAAAGGGATGCTATTAACACCCCTTAAAACCTATTGAATTACTTTATTGTTTATCGTGCAGTTCTGTATCTACACTTTTCTTATCAGTTTTTATCTTGCCCTTGTTAAAGACTTTCCAATCTTCGTCAATGGCCTTGGTTCGCTTCTTAGCATCCATATACTTGAATGGTGCGTGTTGCTCAAGTGCTGACTTAAACTCTGCTTTGTCAGGCTTCCACTTGTCGCTTGGCGTTAATCCGCTTGGAAGCTTCATTATACAACGGTTAATGCTTGTGCACCTGTAGATTTAAACCCTTCGGTAGCCATTACGGTAGCGCCTTGTAAATCTACAGTATCACCCGTAACCATACCAACCGCCGTAAAAGTATATTGGCCGTTATTCAATGGGTCTTCTGTGATTAATGATGGAACGATTTCAACCCCTGCGGCTGTCTTGATAATGAAATCCTCGGACACTACAGTACTAAGCCCTAATACTGGGGTTAATGTTGCTCCGATAGTAGCGCGAATTGTTAATGTAGTTGCTGATGGATCACCGATAACTTTAATATTAACAGGCTGTAAACCTTTTTGATCTTTAGCGTCAAAGTCCATATCGTCAGCTAAGATAATAACGGCTTTATCAATGTACGATCTAACGTCAGCAACAACAATCTTGATCATTGTCTTGAATGACGTATCAGTACCGTTGTTTTCAGTCGGCTTCTGCACTTGGAATAATTGCACTGGTATTGGATCAAACGTAACCCCATCTTTAGAAATACCGCGCTTATTACCGTTGTTGTCGATAAAGTAAAGCCCTGTCTTTAATCCGTCATGCGATTGTAACAACTTATCCATGTACGGGTTTGATTGAATTGAAAACGTCCAATCCTTTTTACCTTCACGGATTTTAGTCATACCTAACGGTAAATCCTCATTAACCGTATCCTCATCGCTTACTTCTTCATTGATGATGATAGGGAATGGATAAACTTGTTCGGCTTGAATCCCAGTTTGCCATATGGAGCCTTGTAATGCTGCCGCTTCATTTTCTATTGAGAAACCATCTACAGCCCGATCGAACCGAATGATATTACCCCATTCTACGCACACATTTTGCGTGCCTGTTACTTGTGCGTTTGTGCCGCACTTACCCTCGTATGCCATAATATTTTATTTATTTAAAAAATTACATCTATTATCATTTACTTTAATGCTTGTGCTGTTTATTTTAAGCCCGTCCAAAGGATCAGTAAATCGATTGGCCGTATTACCCTCGCTACCCTCAGTGCCGTAGTATGGCGCCTCTCTAACCGTATGAGAAAACACCGCATTACCTCGTGTTAGGAAGTATTTACTTTTACTCATTTGTTTTAAAAAGCTATTATACAACGGGTATAAAACATTCCTAAAGTTTGTATCGTAACGCTCTTCCACGTGAATATTCTTTGCAGTAGAATTGACTATTACAATATCGGGATTTGCAACGCTGTACAGTCCATCACTATTAACATCCTTCACCTCGTCAAACTCTTGCAGCAATGCAATTAACGGATACTTACGATATTGATACACCCCGCTGTTTTGCTCTAACAATTTATTAGTAATATCAATCGGGTGGCCGTGGTCATAGTAAGGCGCTAACGCTTTCCAACTATCGCCCGTGAAATCTAAACTAGTTTCAGCCTCAATATCGAACGTGGTGGCAGTTACATTACTCACTAAATAATCAACATCATTAATACTAACAGATTCATTATCGACCAACTCGTTAACTGACGTAATAGTATACATGCCAGTCGATACCTCAACGGATAATGTTATGGTACCTGTGGCGCGCATTTTATCGACCACGTCGCCAATCATATCGACTAATAAAAGTTCGCTAGATGCCATATATATTCATTGTTTGAGTTAATGTATCTTGTGGATCATAATTAGCATAATCAGCCTCGTTAGCAAGCAAGAACTTTTCTAATATCCTATTATCACACACCATTCTATTCCAAGTAATAACTAATAAGTGAATGGGCGATACTCTATCTGCGTTTTCTGATACGCTACTAATCGTACCAACGCCTGTAAATTCTGTATTGCCATCCCTAACTAATACCCAAAATATATACAATGCAATCGTTGAATCTTTAACTGCATTATTAAACCCCTTCCAGCGATAAGTAACGCTTTCATATTCAAATGTGGCACCATCTCGTAATGCTAACCATTTAGGGTCTATAATAGCTTCATTTAGTCCAGTTTCAAACTCATCATTAAGCTTAACTCCTAACACCTTGTCTCTATACTCATTTTCAAACACGCTAATATAACTATCCAAATTGTCCAGAATAGCAGGACTGTTCTGATTTGGAATAGTTGTTTTACGCCTAAGAAAATATGTATTATTTATCAGTGTCATTGGTCAGCTCTTTTAATTTAGCTTTATAAAGTCTGCTTACTATCTGTCTTTTATCATCCTTGTATTGCTCCAACTCATCTAATGAGGTGCATTGCTTGATGATTTCGGCTACCTCTTCGGCTGTCTTTTTCGGATCTTCAACTTTACTAATAACCTCATCCTTTTCTGGATCTTCGTCAGAAACGGTAATAGTAAACCCAAACCCTTTAGCTAAACCGCCCAGCTTCCTTAAAAGACTTTCCGTTTTCCTATAGTTTTCTAATATGATCATATAAAGTGTTTTATAAAGGAGAGCCGAAACCCTCCTTTAATTAAATTAAGCCGCGTTAACTGCATCCACTACAACTTGAAGAGCTGCAAGATCAGCAATGGAAGCTTCGGCCGCAATTGCCACCTTATAATCCGCAAGGTTTGCATCGACAACATTATTAACCCCAGTATTGACAAGAGTTGCGATCGTTAATGCGGTCGCATCAGATCCAGTAGCGTAAGCTTGAACCCTAACTTTAAATGAAGCCGCTGCGTCCTCTGAGATAATAGCGATCGCATCAGAAATATTATCAACATAAATAGATGATTTGATAGCCTTCTGACCGTAAGAAGCTCTCATATCCATTACGAATGATACTTTTCTCTTCTTAAGATCGTCAGCATTATGACCAAATTGAGTTTCAATATCTTGTCTTAAGCCTAATGTCTGTAAGAATGTATTGTAAATCAACATTGTATTCTCAGGCATCTTAGTAGTTTGATACTTTCTAAGGCCTTTAACTGCGATCACCTCACCAAGACCATTAACAGCTAATCTATTATCCTTAACTGAATTTTCATTCAAATCTTTAAGGTCTTCGATTTGATCCCACTGCTTAGGATTAAGGATTGATGCATCGGTTGCCCAATCATTTAATCTTGCTTGCAATTTGGCCTTACCGATTACGGAAATAACATTGGCCTGCGGGCTTGTTCCTGTATATAATAATGGGTTAAACAACTCACATGAATTTGCAGTATTAAAGATACCCCATGGAGCAGCTGAGTTATCACCAGTAGATACGAATAAGATAGTATCTAGTACGGTCTTAAGGTTGCTTTGCAATTGTCTTACTAACTCGTCTACTACTTCCATAGAATCCCTTAATTGATCTTTCGACACCGTAGCGGTAGCTGCAAAATCAAACACTTTGAAATCTTTAGAGTTTAATTCAATCCTAGAATCAACAGAAGGAGCAACACCCTCAGCAACCAACTCCCCGTTAGCTTCTAAGTTCTCATAAATCATCAAGGTCATTAATGAACCTGAGATATTAGTGGTATTGAAAATATCCAAAGCATGCTCATTAGCCGTTAAGGGATCTGAAATTTCACCAATATCCGATCTGTTGATAGCCTGATTAAATACCGTTTGCGTTGAACCTCCAGTGTTAATAAACATATTCTCACCAGCCTTTTCTACGTGCCCTCTTGATAGGTTTCTTAAGTCTATCTTTTGAGTTACGGCACCCATGCCTAGCATTTGATTGCTCTTAAGGGTTAGCGGCTTAACTTTAAGACCCTTTTCCTCCACCTCTTCACCAATCAATCCAGCTTCGGTAAGATGCTTTTCAACAATCGTTCTCAATACGCCCTTATTTACTGATAGGTCAGGGTTAATGAGTCCATTTTCCTTCAATGCCTTAACCTCCAACCCTATATCCTTCATGGATTGAGTCAAGTCTTTAAGCTCTTGAGTAAGCTCTTTGTTAGTTTCATTAGGCTCTAGCACTAACGCCTCTTTCATACTCGCCTGAATGGTTGTCATCTTCTCGGCAAACTCCTCTTTAGTCATTACATCCTTAATGTAATCCTTTTGAGCAGTCTCAATTTCAGCTTTAAAAGACTTCATACTTGCCTCTTGTTTATCTGTAGTGTATTGAGCAAGCTCCTCCACTGTTAATGCGGTCTTTTGTTCTGTTGTGATATCAACAAAATTGCCGTCTTTCATCCAAATCTTCTTCATTTCTTTAAATTTAACTGTTTAAATAAAATTCTTTCAACTGCTTTTGAGTGTCCTCTGACGGCTCATCATCCTTTGTTTCCTGAGTGCCTTTAGTTGGCGGCTCGGTATTTGATTGTAATATAGGCGTAGCATCGTTTGAACCAAACAACACCATACTCCCTTCTTTGTATATCTTAGCCTCTTCTATGCCCCAAAAGTAACCCTGTTCCATTACCTCTTCTTTATTGGCTATAGAATCTATTTTAGAATCAAAATACGCCTTATTAACTGCGTAATCTTTGTCTTGTGAGTTTACGGCGAACTTAATCTTGACATACTGCATCCTAACTGAGTTCTGCACCTTCTTACCATCGTCGATAGCTTTCAATGCATCATCGTTAATCATCTTGTCGCGGGGCATTTCGTATATGAGAGCTTGAGTCTCACCCTCAAAATCCTTACCTACCATCGTCCATGCAATACTTCTTACAAATGCCTTTACATCTTCTGGCCACGCTATCACATCTCTAACCTTAAGAGAATGATCCATTACGTAAAATATGCTGCCCTTCTGTTCCTTTAGCGTCTTAGCCCATAGTCCATTGAAATGCACATCAGAGTGGGAGTCCATATATTTCGTGGTGTTAATCACTGCATACACAAACCCCTCTTTCATGTTCAACTCAGCCTTGGTTGCATCGTCTAATTTTACGGCCGTAAATGATGGTGAGAATTGTCCCTTATCGCAACTCTTCAATACCGCAGCTTTCTTAAGGTTAATTATCTTACCCTCATTAGCTTTTAAGGCCTTAAACATAACCTCTTTGGTTTCAAACTCCTTATCTAACTCCTTGCAGTATATCATGGTTTACTTTTTAATTACTTTGCCACCCTTTACTATAGCTTCCTTTTTGATTTGAAGCTTTTTTATATCCTCTTTTGATAGCTCATCTTTCATAACCTCAAATTTAGTTATTATTTATAATCATTCCAAATTACTCATTATTAGCATTAGTAGATGGAGGGCTAGTCTTCCTTTCTCTTTCGTAAAAGTATATATCCCCACCGTCAACTTCTTTTCTGCCAGTACTACCTAAGTATTGATTCCATGTTATCAGATTCTTTTCATACTCAGACAAGGCAGCTTTTACATTTAAATTATTAGCAGCTGCAGCCGCTCTTGCATCATCAGCCAATACAGGTATATGATCCCACTTGGTTTTAAGTGTCATTCCATACTTCTCAAGATTTAACCTTCTCGATGTGTACTGATCCCGATCTTCTACTTTGGGAATAGTAGTATCTTGATATAGTCTTTTTACTGATTGTCTTTGATTTTCATATGTAGACCCTTTTGCATCAGTCTTTAATAAGTCAGGTGGAATACCAAGCATATTGCCTATGTATAAGGTATTGTTTGAAAGCTCTTCGTATATACCTAACTCTTTGGCAGACATCGCTATTTTATCATAATTCAAAGGTAATGGAGATATTAAAAATGGGCTCTGCCCGTCTTGAATGCCGTATTTCTCCCCAAAGGTTTCGTGAATATCATCTTTTTGACCCGGCATTAGTGGAACTATCGCCCCAGCTCCATCTCTTGAATCTACAGATATGATACCCTTTGCACCTCCTGTTCTTAATAGCGTATTCATTGCTTGAAAACACGCCTCTATGTTCATTATAGGATCACGCAACGACTCTAACTTACTTATACCCATTAATGACGCTTGTTCGCTTGATATGTTCACATCGTTGTAATGCAATATAGTGTTAGGATCGTATATCGTTACTGGGTTTGTTTTGGTATTGGCATATGATGTTATTATCTCGCTTAACTCCGATTGATTATACATCTTGCCCGTAGTCCTTACATTCATAAACTGAGATGGCAGATTCCAAAGAGCCTCTATGTTCATTATGTCCAACTCTTTATCAAATCCAGCTGGCATCAATCCATATACCATCCTATTACCGAAGGTTTCCAGATAATACACGCCTTGATAATCATACTCCTTACCTGATTGATTAGGATTTGGCTTATCCACTAACAAGCTCTTTATCTTCTGCACAACTGCGTCCTTTTCCGTCCATGGGATTTCCTCGCCAGTAGTGGAGTCTGCTATATATTTTCTACCATTACTAGCTGTGGTTGCCAATAAGCGAATAGCGCTATTTACTATGGGGTTGTACCTAACGGCAGATTCGAAATACTCAGGAGTTTTTAGAGATACCCAAGCGGGGAGGCTGTTTTTATAATTAAAGTTATTTAATATATTAGCGTAAGCCTGCTCGTTAAATGCGCTATTATTCAGCGAACTAAACGATTCCGATCCGTAAAACCTATTCCTTAAATTACTAAGTATCGACATTGGTAAATTGTTTTCTCAAATTTAGGCATTATTTAGAACAATTACAAATAACGGATTATCACATCGTTATTGTTAAATAGCAGCAAAATGTTATGTGATTGCATTGTAGACTGTTAGTTTAAATATTCCCGCGAGTATACCGAAACGCCTATTTAACATTATTCCTTAAATAAATGATAGAATTTCTCTAAGTGAGAAGCTCCAATGCTTAGTGAATCGGGCGCGTCATCCTCTTTTTTGGATGTTAATAGGAATTTATAACAATACTTTAAAAATAAGTCCATCTCAACGGATGGCGACTCTGGCACATACAAATACTTAGAAAGAAACCCAGACATGTTTATTATGCGGCTTAGTTTATTACTTGCATTCCATTGTCCATGTACTGCCATATTGGGCATCATGGCTCTTAGTCGCCCAGATAAGTACCCGCCCATACTATTCGTCTCTACCACCCACTTTGTAACGTTGTTCAAGTCAGAGCGGCCTTTTATGTTAGGCTCGTTATTTATTAGTTTTATCTGGTTGAAAATAACATCTTTCAAATACATCCTATCACCTACTATCTGAAGCATAGGTGCTGAAAAATGATCACTACCCCCATCCGCTGGGTCTATTATCCCAATACACCACCCTTGTAGTATCTCTTTGCCATTAGGGTCTATTTCCGTAGGTAATTCTTTGTAAGTCTTAAACCTATCAGGATACATAAGCCCTTCTACTGGCATGGGGTTCTGCATATACTGAGTTTCGAAAGTGTGTTTTGTTTTTGGATTGTCTCGTAACGCTAAGATTTTCTCCATTGGCATTTTCCAAGGCCACAAACTTTCGTTATTGTAGATTATTGGATAAACTAACGTTTTAGCTTTTTCATTCCCTTCAAATAGTTCATTAAAATAGGCCGTTGCATCTTCCGTCCCTGCTCGCTGCTGTATGTTTATAATGGGTGTATCATCGCTATTAGTACGGCTCAATACAGTATTACCAAGAACTCTGAGTACTTTTGTATTATTGGCATTTAAGCTTTCGGAATCATCTGTTTTGTTAATATCATCAAGAACTATACACCCTTCAAACTCCCTTATGTAATCCTCTAAGTCGCTTGAATGATCTATCATTTGACCAGCACCAAAGCCTGTTATCTGTCCAAATATAGTAGCGGTCTTTAATCCTCCCCCTTTGCTAGTTCTCCATAGATTCTTCCCTGTTTGGTCTTTCTTCATCTCCACGCCGTACATGCGCTTAAATACAGGATGGGAAACAATATCCCTAATACGAATAGATGTTTCGGCTCTTAGTTCATCTGACGCCGTTATATACAAGTAATTACCGCACGGATTCATTCCTATTCCCCTAGCGATAAAGTTAACCGCCGCTATTTCTGTTTTTGAGAATCTTGGAGGGATGTTAATACCTAGAAATGTTAGCTTGTATTGCTGGACATCATCGAGTGATGAGCATATATCGTCATGGTGCCAATTGGTTATAAATTTAGACCCCCTAAGTAAACGAAACCAGAACCTAGTAAAAAACAATAGCGACTCGTCACACCTAGCGCGAGCTACTGTTATTTCATCATCTGTCAGGTTGTCAAAATCCATATTAAACTTCTTCGTCAAACTTATTAGATACCGCTTTTGCTGCTTCTGCTGTTAATTTAGATACAGACATACTTCCGTCTGAGCTTTTATTGTCTATAACCTTTTCGTCTCTCAACCCCAAATCACGTGCTATAATATTAGCATTAAATGCCCCAACAGCCGCCCCTTCGAACTTCTGCGTATAGATAACATCCTCTATTCGTGTAATGACTTTAGAAAAATCATCTTCATCATCCTTTAAATTAGCTTTAAATTGAGCAAAATAAACCGAATTACAATCAAGATATAAACATAAGCCTGTTATAGTGTAAGGCCTTGCCGTGTCAGCACTTTTTACCTCTTGCCCTGTTAATGTTGTTTTGGTTTCCTCTTTAATCCACGGGTTGCTATCGCACCAATCGAAGTACTCGCATGCAGCTTCCCACATTAACTCAGGCGTAGCAAACAACTTATTACGCCCGTGCTTACTCCTGCGCTTCCAGAACTGATTACCTATCTCTCCCATATCATCTTATTTTCTCCAAAGATACAAAAGATAACGTTATTACGCAAAAAAGCCCGTTGCATTACGAGTGCAACGGGCATAAAATTACTCAACCTAATCTATGAAAATCTAAAACTCGTATACAATATACTACTTATTATTTTACTGTGCAACTACTCATCTTCTTCCTCTAGGTAATCTTGGTATTGTTTTTGTTTTGAAAATGACATATCTATTTCTTTTTAAGATTTCTTAATTTTTCTTGTTCTTTAATTAACTCAAAATGCTCAGGAGCTATTTCTCCATAAAGCCAATTATTATGTCAGCTATGGGGGCTAGGTTGTATTTATCTATACCTAGCTTAAGATCATCCTTACCCTTAACCTTAAATAAAGACTCTTGTAAGAGCTTAATTAAGTCTTCCCTTTGGTTGCCTGCATCGCAATTTGCATCAAGCATTTCTTCTGTGAAGGTTTTACGAAATTTTACTTTATCTCCAACTTTTCTTATCACTACGGTATTTCTTGACATAACTTTTAATTTTTGAATGTTAAAAAATGCACTATTGCAATCTGAACTACTAAACTACGGCTTTATCTATTTAGAAACAAACTAAATAACTACTGGCATTTGTAGTTTAAAAATGTTTCGGCGGCTTTGTAAGACATTTTAACGCACTCCTCTGCGCTACCATAATCTACCACATTCGCCTTGTAAATCTCAAAAGCCTTTTCTTTCAGCTCCAATTCCTTTACTTTGTCACTCTCTGCTTTTTCGTGAGATGCAACATTAAATCCATCCCGTATAAGTTCTTGATTTTCATCCAACATATACCCATGTCTTTTTTCGTCAGTGTAATAAAGTATACGATCGCTAGCTGCGTTAATTTTAACGCATATCATTTCGTCTTGAAGATAGGGTGCCTCGCTCGTTTTCTCAATATGAATATCCCATTCAATAACACTCCCCACTGGCACGTTATCCACATACCACTTTAATATCTCTTCTTTGCTTTTCCCTTTAAAATCCATATCCCTAGTTTTTATAAATTACAAAATCACCTCTTTTATCACACCAAACGTAATGCATACCACTAAGCATTGGTTTACGTTTCTTCTTGATCGGGTCTTCTTTCTTATTACCACCAATCACAAGCCTATTATGCAAAACAAGGCTATACCTGTT
>JACKQG010008070.1_pt1 | contig 10375 bp, 5 predicted proteins | sample 8237621 | NCBI WGS metagenome assembly JACKQG01 (sample SAMN15677084, study PRJNA649215) | marine metagenome | biome: marine; feature: Black Sea; material: saline water; isolation source: suspended particulate matter (SPM) from the Black Sea western gyre | collected 2013-06-09/2013-06-10 | depth...
CCGATTTTACCGTGCTCAGTACTGGTACAACCGTTCCAGCGATCCAATCCATGACTATCGCCGAATTTTTGCTGGACCCCGGTGCCTATGAATCGGAACTGTTCCGGTTTGATATTGCCGAAATTACCGGCGGTGATCCCTGGCCAACCTCAGGTAATAATGCCAATGTCACCATCACTGATGTCAGTGATTCCTCCCTGACCATGCGGGTGGACAAGGATACGGACCTGGATGAGAACCTGGTACCCCAGGGGACCTTTAACGTGGCTGGTATTATCGACCGCTATTATGATTATCAGATCAAACCCCGTTACATGGCTGATATTGAAATTCTTGGTGACGTTTCGCCGGTGATCATGAATATCGTTCAAGTTCCTGAGAACCCGATTCCCACCGATGTTGTCACGGTTACCGCCGATGTGATCGATGACGGCACGGTAACGGTCAATCTGAACTACATGGTTGATAGCGGTGCCTATACGCCAGTTGCCATGACGGCAGGAGCCGGGTTTGAATATTCCGGTGATATTCCACCTCAGGTCGACGGATCATTTGTCTATTATTATATCAGTGCCGATGACGGCGTAAATGCTGTAGTTAATTCTGATACGACGATGTATGCCGTCTGGGCTCCCAGCGACCTGACACCGATTACCAATATCCAATATACTACCGATGTCAGTGGCGACTCGCCCTTCCTAGGTCAGGAAGTCACCATTGGCGGAGTAGTCACCGCCGAATTCTGGGGTAGTTCCTCGAACCGCTATATCCATGTTCAGGATGCGGACAGTGCCTGGAGCGGAGTGGTTGTTTTCGAATATGGCGGCTGGGATAGTTTTGACTTTACTACTCCCCTTGGCGACACTGTTCATACTGTTGCCGAAGGTGACAGCGTCGTTCTTACCGGTACTGTTGATGAATATTCGGGGTTAACCGAAATTGTAGATGTAACTGAATTTGTGGTTTACGGACAAGCCCTGCAACCATTTGATCCAATCACGGTCATAGCTGCTGAAATCATGACCGGCGGCACCATGGCTGAAGCTTATGAAGGCGTGCTGGTAAAAGCGGAAGATGTATCCGTAGACAATCCTGATCTGGGATATGGAGAATGGTCCTTTACCGATGGTACCAATTCCGTTCGGGCAGACGATATCTGGGATTATTATTTCGATCCGGCCGATCAGGTATTAGCTGAAATTGTTGGTGTCATGACCTATAGTCATAGTAATACAAAACTGTTGCCAAGGCTCGCACGGGATATCGTTCAGAGTGGTAATGCCCGCTTCCAGCGTATCCAGCAGGTACTCTATAGCGATCTGCTGAAGGCAGCCGATGATGCCGAATCGGATATTTCCTATGCATTTGGCGATACTGTTGCGCTTACCGGTATCGTGACTATGCCTACCGGCCTCAGTTATGCCGGTGACGGAATCAAATTCGTTTTCGCCGACCCTAAGGGCGGTCCCTGGAGCGCAATTCTCAGCTATGCCCCGGACAGTTCAGCCTATCCGGTACTCTACGAAGGTGACAGTATTGTGGCCACCGGCTATATCGCGGAGTATGGTACCAATGAAGCCAATATGACTGAATTGTTCATTACCCAACCGATAAACCTGGTAGGAATCGGTTCAGCACCGCCAATGAGTTATGTTGATGTGGCTGATCTCATGTATCCCACCACGGCTGAACAGTGGGGTAATGTTATGGTCACAATCGGTGCTTCTGAGGTAGTGGAGCACGGTACAATGTCCTCCAATGATGGTGGTATCAAAGTGAGTGATGGTACCGGTGAAGTCTGGATTGACCATGATTCTTACATTATCGAGGATCTGTGGACCGATAATGGTTTCCCGGATATCGGTACCGAGATTGATTCCATTCGCGGCTGGGTTTACCATCACTTCGGTGCTTATGTCGATTCCACTACCTATAAACTGGTTCCATTATGGGAATCCGACATTGCTATCACTATTGTTGGGATCGACAACGATCTCCAACCTGAGAGCTATGCCCTCTATAAGAATTACCCCAACCCGTTCAACCCGGAAACCCAGATTCAATTCCGCCTGGGCACTGTTGAAAAGGTTACCATGGTAATTTACGATATTATGGGCCGGCAGGTTCGGACGCTGGTAAAAGATAATTTCAGTGCCGGTCTCCACTCTGTAACCTGGGATGGTAAGAATAATAAGGGCGCTGCAGTTGCTTCCGGTATGTATATCTACCGGATTAAAGCCGGCAGCTTCACCTCCTCTCAAAAAATGCTCTTATTGCGCTAAAATAATGAGTCCTCCCCCCGGCATAGGGGGGAGGACTATTAATAAATTCGATTAAAGATTAAAACATTGAAAAACACCGGATTACTAATCCTGTTGGGAATTGCTCTGTGGTCATGTTCACTCTGGGAGTATGATGATCCTTCCGATCCGCTGGCCAATGCAGCGCCGGAAACTTATATTACAGTAGTTGCCAGTGACACGCTTGTCCCGGTTGAAATAGCTGACTCCAGTTGGTATTATATAATTGGTTTGGACAGCATTCCTATTCAGAGCCCCGATACACTTACTGATGCCTTTGCTACAGTCACTCCCAGCCGTCAGGTGTTGCACTGGTGGGGGGAAGACAGCGACGGTGAAGTCATCGGTTATCAATATAAATGGAATTCGGATGCTGACTGGACTTACACCACTGAGGAATCGGGAATATTCTATGTTCCTATCCGTACAGCCCTGGATGTGTTCTGGTTTGAAATCCAGGCAATCGATAATAATGCGCGCTGGGATTACGACAGCCCGGCAACTGCAGTGGCTGATTCCGCCGATGTTGAATATATATCCGATATAGGTATCACGATTAATACCCTGGATGCTACAGATGTTTTCCTTTATGAAGGAGTGGTGCCTGGAATCCAGACTCCCCTGGGCGCCCCCTTACGGCCCTTGCAGGAGAACGAATTATTCAATCTGCCGCCAACAGAAATTGAGGGTGCGGTGGACCTGTCTCCTTCAAAACTTGTTTTTCCAATAAAAAACTCCAGTCCTGAAATATCTTTCCGTTACGAGAGCAACCCTACCTACGTTGCCCAGGAAGTAAGAAATGACACGGCCTATACCTTCCCAACTCGGACATTTGTCTGGGACCTTTATGACTTGGACGGTTTGGAAACAGTCATCTATGTTTATTATGCTCTTGATGACACCTGTGATACCTGCTGGAATGCCCTGGATGCTTCTGCTTATACCAGCTATACTCTTACTGGTCTTGAGCCTGGCTTCCGCACAATTTTTCTTAAAGCCAGCGATATTGCCGGGGCTGTAAGCCAGATTATCCAGTACCCGGATACTTTAAATACAGATGAACCAGATTTCTGGAAAGTGATGCCAGTTGTTGGAAATCTGCTGCTGGTGGATGATTACCCTCTAGATAGTCAAAACAATTCCAATAGATGGTACAAGTCGGTCATGGATTCTGTGGTGGGCAAGGGGAATTACTCGACTTGGGAAATCGGCTACCGCTTGCCGTTTTCCACTGTAGATATAACGGCAAATCTGAAGTATTTTGATAATGTTGTGTGGTATTCAGCTGCCTACAAGGAAGAAACCTACCCGGACGCAGAAGCAAATATTAATTCTTTTATCCTCGGGGGCGGCAACCTGTTTTTGGTCGCTACCGAATTGAAGGATACAACTTTCACCTGGTTCCCCTTGGACAGCACTTATAAAATAACCCCGGATGATCCTATCCGTATTTGGGCTGGCACTGTATTAGAATCGTCAGTGGCAAGCGATTATGATATTACAGTGGCTAATATGATTCCAATAAGCATGCGGGCGTTTTTGCCTGATTCAGCCCTGTTCGCAGAATACCAGGAATTGTATCGTTTGCAAGACCCCGGTCCCAGTGACCAGTGGACAGGAAATCCGATTATGGCTGGTATGGGTAGATTTCAGATCTCCGCAACTAGGACGTCAGGTCTGGCCGGGTTAATGACAATGACACTCCATGATGGCAACAATCCAACAATGTCCAACGATGGTGTAGTCAATTTTTTCGATTATTTAATTAACGAGGCTTTTACTCTCCCGTGATCCACCGCGTCATTATTACCGCCGCATTAATCCTGTCGGTTGTATTCGGACAGACCGGGACAATTACCGGTAAAATCACCGGTAAAGTCCAAAATGAACCGCTGATCGGTGTCAATGTCGTTGTTAAGGGCACCTATTACGGCGCCGCTTCCGGCCTGGATGGCTTTTATACAATCAACGGTGTTGCCCCCGGCACGTATAATGTCGAAGCATCGATAATCGGCTACAAAATAATGCTGCAAACCGGAATCGAAGTAACTGCCGCCAGCCGTACCAAGCTTGACTTTGAAATGGAAGAAACAGTCCTGACCCTGGGGGAAGAAATCGTCGTCCTTGGTAAAAGACCACTTTTTGATGCGGATGCTACATCCACCATGGCCATTATCCGCAGTGAAGATATCGCCAATAAAGTCGTATCTGGTGTTGAGGATATTTTAGCCGAGCAGATTGGTGTTACCAAACAGGATAATGAAATTCATATCCGCGGCGGTCGAGTTGATGAAAGTCTCTTCGTAGTGGACGGTTTTTCGGTAAAAGATCCCCTTTCCGGTTATTCCGGTAATCTTTTTATTAATGCGGAAGCAATCGAAGAACTGGAAGTAGTGACCGGGGGTTACAGCGCCGAATATGGACAGGCCATGTCCGGCATAGTGAATATTAAATTGAAAGAAGGGCGAGACAAATTCGAGGGTGCCGTTAAATATGCCAGCGATAACTTTGGTTTTTCCCAGGACGCTTTCAACCATTTTAAAACAGATCGCGTTGAATTCAACCTGGGAGGTCCCTCGCTTTTCCTTGAAAAGCTGCCATCATTGTTGGGAATAAACCTGCCGGGGAAGTTTTCTTCCTTTATCAGCGGCTATGGTAAAATCTGGGACAGCAACCTTCCCGTTGCAGAAAAAATATTCCCCCACCGTAACTGGTCCACCCCCGCAGGAATGACTGAAGAAACGGCCGATAAATTGATGGAGAAACTGGCTCCCCGAGAAAACAACGATTGGCACCTTCTATATAAACTGACTTGGGATATTAACCCCCAGAAAAAATTGGGCTGGTCTTACGATATTTCCATGAATATTAACCAGGGATTTTTTATGTCCCGGGCATTTTCTAATACTTACTTCCCCTACCGCTACCAGGAAATCCTGGATTATTATAATACAATTACCAGGGAAACCAGGCTCATGAACCTGAATTTCACCCATACCCTGAATACTCGTTCATTTTATGAATGGACCCTAGGCCGGTTTATTACAATGGAACATAGTTCCGTCCGCGACCTGCATTGGACAGAGTACAGTGAAAGGCTGGATCTTAAACCTATCCACTATTTACTTCTGGACCAGGAAGGGAATACTCGCGTTACCTATGGTGACGAATTCTATGACACAGGATTCGCCCCCGAGTGGTATGACGTTTTCAGTGATAACTGGCGTTTTGATTTAGATTGGACTTACCATACTTCCAAGCGACACAAAATCAAGGCCGGACTGGAAAATAGTATTACCGAAATGCAGGTCCTTGATATCGAAGATCCCTGGACCGGTACCACCGGTTTCGGCGCCAATTTCGATATGTATAAAGCCCGGACCATGTACGGCGCGCTCTATCTTCAGGATCGGGTTACCTTCGAGGGTATGACTCTAAACATCGGGTTGCGTTATGATTACTGGTTCCCGGGGAAATACGTTGAGAATGCCATAAATGACCCTGATGCCGCAATAATTACCGATGCCGCGCGGGACAAGTTTGATGCTGAAACATTCGAATTTATGGGCTATCGCGGCAAAGGCCGAATCAGTCCCCGCTTTGGGATATCTCATCCGGTTACCAACAATGACGTACTTTATTTTTATTATGGGCATTTTTCGCAGTTACCCACATTTCAGTACGTTTATGCCAAGCTGGATGCTTCATCCCAATCGACCTATCAGGTCTTTGGAAATCCGAACCTGAATCCAAAGACCACTGTACAGTATGAAATAGGCATCAAACACAGTTTCAGTGAGGACCAGGTACTGGAGTTAAAAGCTTACTGGAAGGATATGTTTGATTATGAAACGTCCCAGACGATAATTCCTTCTAACCCTAAGTACGCCCACTTGAGTTTTAACATGTATTTCAACGCCGACTATGCCCGGTCCCGCGGACTTGAATTCATTCTGAAGAGCCGCATCTTTACCAATTTCTACGCTGATATCAATTTTAATTATTCAATCGTTACCGGCAAGAGTTCATCACCGCTGGATAATCTACTTGTTCAGGCCGGTGAATTACGCGAGAAACCACTCGGCGAAAACTTTATGAGTTGGGACCGGCCGATACAGTTTTTCACTAATATTTCCTATAATCATCCCAGTAACTGGGGGGCAACCGTCAGGCTGGATTATCGTAGTGGCCGTCGCTATACGGTCTCGATTCCCGGAACAAAAGAATTTCCTGATGGATTTCGCGAAGAGGGTGGTATAGTCTATTATATCGGTACCACCGATGATGATCGGCCTTACAGTCAACTGGCCAATGTATCTGAGAAAACAATCGATGTAAAATTGTTCAAATCATTTAATATGAACAAAATGCGGATGAGGCTATATCTGGAAGTAGAAAACCTGCTTGATTACAAGATACCACGCCGCATCAACCCTTTTACCGGTGAAGGCTTCGATCCCGGAGTAATCTATTCCTACAGCTTACTGGACAGCCCCAATCCAAATTATGATCCTTCTAGAATTCGTCCGCCCCGTTCCTTCACAATGGGAATTCAGGTAATATTCTGATGAAGTCCAAGATTTTAATTCTGCTGATTTTGCTGATGACCGGTGTCAGTAGTCAGAACCTCTTTCCTATTCTTGGTGGACAGCGGGTCGGCACCTCCGTATTTACATTCCTGAAAATTGGTGTTAGCGCCCGTGCCGCAGGTATGAGTGAAGCCGTAGTAGCCTTGAACCAGGATGCAGCCTCCATTTACTACAATCCCGGCTCAGTTGCTCAGTTTGCCAGAACTGAATTTTCCGCTTCCCGGATTCAGTGGCCAGCGGATATTAATTATGATTTCTTTAGTTTTGCTCGCCACCTGTTTAAACGACATTATATCGGTGTCAGCGCTGGCATTCTCCATATGGAACCTATGCAGGAAACGACTGAATTTATGCCTCACGGCACTGGGAATTATTTTGTATTCCAGAACAGATTTGTCGGTCTGACTTACGGAGCTCGCATGACCGATAGATTCAGTTTCGGCGTAACTTTTAAGCAGGTCCAGGAAAACTTGGCCGGTTCAAAAATGAATGGCACACTGATCGATATGGGTACATTTTACTGGACAGGCTTTCGCACACTCAGGTTCTCTGCCGCTCTTTCTAATTTTGGTCCCCAGGTCCGGCCTGATGGTTATTTCAGTAAGCAGTATATCGACCGTACATCAGGCGAAGAAGCCGTCAATGATTCTTCAACATTTACCGAGTTTTCACCCCCGACCGTATTCAGGGTTGGTTCGGCCATGAATATTATTGATAATGAATTCCAGGTTTTGACTATGGCTCTGCAATTGAATCATCCGGTGGATAATTCTGAATCAATTGTACTGGGAGCAGAATATACTCTTTTCAAGACGCTGAGCCTGCGGGCCGGATATAAATTCAACCGGGTCGAAGAAGATTTCTCAATGGGGGCGGGGCTATATATACCACTTGGAAGCCTGAAATTGCGGGTTGATTACGCTTATACAAACTTTACTTACTTAACAGATCCATCCCGGCTGACGATTGGATTGTCATTCTAGTGTTAATTAAATTATTTCAAGCAAGAAGTGCTTTTCAGCCTCTAATTACATTATTACTGGTAGTCATTTTCCTGACCAGCTGTGTAGAAAAAATGGTTCTGCCTGAGGATCTAAATACTTCCACTGGTCTTTCCGCCGGTGATACTACCTATCTGCAGATTAACCCGGTCTGGGATGATGCAATTGGTCTCCGGGCACCGATGGACCTGTCAATTGCCCGGGATGGTCATATTTTTATCGCCGATTCGACAGCAAACAGCATTTTTGTTCTGGAACAGAGTGGCAATCAGGTGGAAGGTTTTGATATTCTCACCAATCTCCAAGATTCTACCGGTGCTCCAATCAGTCCTATTGATGTTGATGTGGATGCAAAGATGAACGTATTCTTTATTGACGGCAGCAACCGGATTTTCCGCTGGAACCAGTATTGGGGTTCTACTGGTATTGATTCTATTCTGGCATCGGCCGTATTTAAGGATAATCTTACCGGAGATACTATAACCACAGTATATGGTACACTGGCATGGTTTGAACAGCTCAACTTTCAGGATATGACAATCGTGGGATATCACTGGACTGACGATCCAGAATTGCTGGATAATTATTTGAAACCACAGGTATTCTACGACGGAGCCAATGATCTTGATTATGAGTCAGCCAGGTTATCAGCAATTACTACTGTTGAAGATACCAGGAATCATTTATTTGTCACCGATTACGCCAATGACCGGATTCTAGAAATCTATTATGCCCGAAATAACTATATTAAGCTCTCATCCGGTGAATATGTCTGGTCTCATTTTGGTGTCAAATTAAGTGAACCTGAGGATTATGGTACCGGCTCAGGGACTGTCAACAAGCCACTTGGCTTAGACGTGGATTATGAAAATAATCTTTATTACTGCCAGACTGGTGAAGTTTTTTCTGTGCATAAAATATATCCGGATTTTTCAATAGGTTATTTAGACTACCTATCCGCTTTCCAGCTCTTCAAGCATGATATTATGGATTTAGGCCGGTTCAGTGCCCCCCAAGATGTGGCTGTAGACGATAATCAGATGATCTATGTTTCAAACAGCGGCGCTCAGGAAATCCAGGTTTTTAATTCTGATGGCAGTTTTTTCAAAAAAGCTGGTGTAGTAGAATACCGGGTGGATCGGGAGCTTGGATATCCCACCGATTCGCTGGCCGTTGTGGTCGACTCAACGGAATATTTCTATATCGTGGAGGAAAAAGGATTGCTCCTGAATCCAGCCGGTATCACCGTTGATGACCGGGGCGTCATCTACGTTTGCGACCCAGATCAGTCCAGCATATTCCGCTTCCGTTTGTCAAATGTACTGGATGAGGATCTTCAGCCGGAGTGATTACAGCGGGGGTGGTGGTGAGAATTGTTTATTTATCCCGATCAGAAGAATACCACGTTACATTCACTTCCCCGATACGCTCCGCTATCGGGGCAGGCTGTTCAGTACATGGATTACCCGTAGGGCTCCATTTAGATTCAATAGTGTCCGGTAAAAGTTTTTAAATAGGTCTGGAACTCCTCAAATCAAAAATACTGTCTTAAGAAAAAACATATGAACAGATTAATATTCTGTATAATTTTAAATCAAGTGTCATAAGTATATCTATGGGTTTTGGTAACTGTAACAATATATTATTGTATGCGGTTCTATCCTTTATCCTCGCATACAAACGACAATACCTACAACTAATTTGGAGTTCAAAAATATGTCTGAACGTGAAACTGGAACAGTAAAATGGTTCAATGACAAAAAAGGCTTTGGTTTTATCAAACGTGAAGATGGCGACGATCTGTTCGTTCACCATAATTCAATTGAAACCGACGGCTTTCGTACATTGAAAGAAAACGAAAAAGTGGAATTTGAAGTCGTCACGACCCCCAAAGGTCAGGCCGCTGCAAAAGTCACCGTCGTTGATTAATTTTACTGAAAGACCAGTTACTTTTTCGAGATTGTAAAAATTTAGATTAAGTAATACTGAAAAAGGGCAGCAATGCTGCCCTTTTTTTTTACCCGCCTACACAGAAAGCCGTGGATATAAATCCGGGTATGAATGCGAAGAGGGTAATTGCATCGAAGTCCACAAAAGGGGGGGACGTAGGCTTCGGCGCGGTGTCACCGTAGCGAGGAGGAGCCACGGCTGCGAAGCCGTGGGGGGCTCCACCAGCGTGTTCCACCATTTGCAAATATTCACCGCAGATCTGATTTTGCTTATATTAGACGGGGCGAGAATCCGGTGCTGTTTAAAATTATGTGAAGTTCAATAATTACCAACGTGTAATTGACCTGCCCCCATATTTAGACTAAAACGTGTCGTAAACACCTTCCTTATTGATACAGTCTAAAATACGTATCAATATCAAGTTTCTCAATAAAGTATCTTAAAATTACAGATTAAAAGGACAGTACGTTCTCGACAATCTCCTGTTTTGCGCAATGGGACACCCGGGTATTATTCATTTATTTAAATATTCTTG
>JACKQG010008071.1_pt1 | contig 10374 bp, 5 predicted proteins | sample 8237621 | NCBI WGS metagenome assembly JACKQG01 (sample SAMN15677084, study PRJNA649215) | marine metagenome | biome: marine; feature: Black Sea; material: saline water; isolation source: suspended particulate matter (SPM) from the Black Sea western gyre | collected 2013-06-09/2013-06-10 | depth...
AAAATAGCGGGGGAAGGGTGAGACGTCATGGGTTTTATATTTAAAAAATTTCTCTTGTGAAAAGGGGAAAAAAAGCAATGGGGGGCCCCAAAAAAAAAGTTTGAGGTTTGGGGGGAGCCGCCCCCGCCGTGAAAGTTACCGTCATTCTTTTGTGTCTTCAGTATATTGTCGCATAATGGTTCATAAAAAGCATTAAACTGCTCATCACCAGCCTGAAACAATGCCATCCCGCCATAGTAACGACTGTAAAGCTGGTTCCCATGTGGTTCCTTGTAGTCTGCGTTCGCTTGCAGCCATTTCAGTCCCGCTGCGACGGCAGGATCATCCCGCTGACCGCACATGATAAGTGAGGTCAATCCCAGAGCCGTTCGCGCGTAACCCACGCCCGGGCCTTTATATCCAAAACTACCAAGTTCCTTGTGGTGGCAGAACTTAATGAACTTCATCGCCCTGTCTATCGTTTCCGTCGGCACGAACATGCCGGCCTCCTTCGCTGAAGCCAGCGCCACCAATTGTGCGCCGGTCACAGAGATGTCACCAAAACTAGGGGACGGACTGGGATTGTATGTCCACGCACCATTTTGGCCCTGAGATCGAACAATCAAGTCGACGCCGCTCAAAAGTGCTTGACGGACATCCTTGTCACGTCCGCTCATTCCCCAGACTTCAGAAAGGGCCAGCGTCGCAAACGCGTGCTCGTACATCGTCGTCCCCATGAAGCCTCTTCTACCTTCGGCTGAGTGCTTGAGAAGATAGTCCAAGGCTTTGGACATTTTATCGCCGTGCGGCGGTTGTTCAGGCATGTCCCCCTTAACCATGAAAGCAATCAGTGATAGCGCCGTATAGGCGACTTTATTACCATCGCTCCAACTGCCGTCCTCCTTCTGCGTCTCGGCCAGATAGTTTAGCCCCCGATCGATTGCCTCTTCAACCGCCGGCGTGAGATCAGCAACTCCGGTCCCTTGCGCAAAAAGGCCTTGCACACAAATCAAGGCACCAAAGCAGGCCAAAATGGTTTTAAAAAAGTTTTGTTTCATACTGGGATTTTCATTAATTACCTCTCGTCGGATTATTAAACCACTCATCAAAGTTCCTCAAGCAGATCGTAACTGGTAATACCGCGCTTACCCGGCAACACGACAACCAGCCCCTTTTCGTCAAAAACAAAACCGTTGTCCGTTCGAAGTTTAGTCAGGGCTCGCTTGGCGAGAACCTTGCCTGTCGTGCCATCGATCTGAAAAAGGTCGATCCCCGTGGCCAGATAGATTGTTCCACCAACTATCTTGATCGGTCTCTCGACGACTCCGTCAAGGGCGAGTGCCCAACGAACCTTGCCCGTCGACACATCGAGAGCCGCTATCTTGCGGTCGAAGGCCACTAGTACGGAGTCGGCGATCAACCCCAAAGCTTCCAACGACCCGTCCTGAAAATGCTGATCGACGGGCCCTTGGGCAGCCTCTTTTCCCCGTTCATTCGTAGCGGCATCATCGATCTCGATCTTCTGCCACAACTTATCGCCTGTCTCCGTATCGACGGCGAATACGGCAACTGTGTCCAGCGGGGAAAACACCACCACCTTATCGCTGACCAACGGAGCAATCGAATGCCGCCGCCTGATGATATAGGGGGCGTCCCACTGGTGCGTCCATCCGTGTGGCACACGCACTCCCACGGAATTCATCACAATCTGTGGGTACGTAACAACCCACTCAATAAGCCCGTCGCGTACATCACAGCGAGCAGCAGCTCCCATCGCGGTTAATGAGTAGACGGCACCATCATGAATTGTCTGGCGATTTCCATACTTACTCTGGTCAATGTGTGGAAAAAACTCGCCGCGATCTACAGCACCTGCTGAGAGGTCGAGCTTTCGAGGTATTCTTGGCGGCCGCGGCGTAATGTTTGTCGTGCCTTGCAATTTGGATTTATAAGCAACCAGTTCCCTTTTTCGTAAAAGCCGACCTGTCCTGGCATCAGCAATAACAAGAAAAACTGGTGCATTCCCTCCTATCAAAACTGGCCCACCCCATTTATGCATCGCCAACATATAGAGCCTACCATCACAATATACAGGAGCATTGACGGCAAACAGCTTGGACCAGGCCGGATCATCCGCAGTTGACCAAATGCGTTTCCCTGAACGTTGATCGAATGCTACAATTTGATCCAGATGGCCAATATGAAGCCGGGCCTCTTTCGCATTGCGCGTCCTTTTCTTGTCAGCCGGAGCCAGATCGCTTGCTCCCCGGACATAAATCCGCCCGCCTGCGCTCAAGGGATCAAAAGGCGCTCTCGGCAAAAGGCTGGAACCATGCGAAATATCCAAAGTGGCGATTTTGCTCCATGCGGGGCGGTCCAACTCGTCGCCATCATACCAAGCGACTAAACAAGGTGCAGCCACCACCGTACCCTGGTCACAACGAACTGGATGCACTTTGTGACGGAACACCAGCTCATGTCCGGTTGGATGCATTCCAGACTTCGCTCCAATCCATGGCGGATCGTCCGGAAGCTGAAGCGTGCGCAGGCTTAGATCATTGAGATCCGGAAACGGTTGAGCCGGCTTTATTCCGGTGAGAAGTCTCGCTTCGATTTCCTTTGCAGAAAGGTGCCGGCCGAACCACGGATAGCGCAAGGATGGATCGATGCCCTGAAGCATCGTGCGGATACTGTCGGCTGAGTCAGTGGAATGGGCAACCGACAACCACAACCCAGCCTGCGCCCGAGAACGAAGCTCTGCCTTCTCACTTCGTTCAAGTACATCTTCAAACCATCGAAGAGCAAGCTGCGGATGGCCGTTGCGCAGTGCCAGCTCGGCAGTATCGGTCTGCAAGTGATGGACCGCATCCGCCCATGGGTAGGTCCGGCAAAGCCTTAATAACTCATCAGGTTCTCCAGTCCGTTTAGCCATCAATAATTTAGCCGGTGCAGCCACATTCTGTCGCGCCCGCAATGCAACCAATGTTTCGGGATGATCCTTCAGCCAGCGGTTGACAATTACCCAAACCGATCTGTGCGTCGATTCACTTACCGGTACGACGTGACCACCCGCGGCATCTTTTTTTAGCAACGCCTGAATCACCTCCACCTTCGGAAATGACTCCCGCCGAAACTTATTCCATTGATCCTGAAGCGCGAACATGGATGGAAATTCATGACCGGAAAGGGGCACAAACCCTTCCTCAACACCATATGCCGTAATTGGCTTGCTCCAGCATGCAAGAGCGAGCAAGACCGGGAGGCATCTCATTCTTCGTGAAAAGATCATAGATTCTCCAGTCTTCTATTTTTCCTCGACTGTTCGCGCAATGCGCAGTCCGAGGGCATCACTGCGCTCCCTATGATGAGCCATATCAAGATAACCCCGCTCCGCAGATCGACTACTTTTAGCAGAGTAACTCCAACCGCCCCCGCGAACGACGGTGACGTGTCGATGCGTTGTAAACATACCCTGAGGGTTATCCGTGGGAGAAATTGTGTAGTAATCTGCAAAGTACTCATCACGACAAAGTTCCCAAACGTTTCCATGCATGTCGTGGAGCCCCCACGCGTTAGGCTTCTTCGTGCCCACGGGCTGAGCCTTGCCTGTGGAATTTCCGTAAAACCAAGCATATTCCCCCAAGGATTTCGCGTCATCACCAAAACAATACCGAGTAGCGCTACCCGCACGGCACGCATATTCCCACTCAGCTTCGGATGGTAAATAATAGGTTCCCAGCGTCCGAGGAAGATCCTTAAGATCAAGAGGACCTCGCCCAATAAATGGCTTGCCGCCCAACTTCTCGTTCAACTTCTTTAGGAAATCCGCCGTCTGCTTTCGATCCACGGACTCAACGGGGTTTTTCGCGTTCTTGAATTTCCCCGGTGCAGGGCCATCCATGACCACCGACCACTGATCCTGCCTCAATTCATACTTGGACATATAAAAGGGCTTGGTGATGTTCCCCTTGTGCGGTGGATACTCGTCCCGATCGCCCCGCACTGCCCCCATCGTAAAGGAACCGACCGGAATTAACACCATTTCCAATTTCGCGCCGCCCAAGTCGATTGTGATTTCCTTAGCCGGTTCGGCGGTGTAAACGGCCTCGGCGGAAATAAGGATCAATAGCGTGGGTATCAGCAAGTTATTCATCGTGCATGACGCAGCGTTCGAGTAGGATGTGGAAAGTCGTTTCATAAACTCTAAGCAAGGATGTTTTTGAGCGTCCCGGTACTGTCAGCATATTTTTCACGCTCAATGCCCAACGCATGCAACTGGGTCAACCAGAGATTGGCGAGAGGAGTCTCTCTCTCACAGTGGATATGGCTACCCAGTTTAAGCGTGCCGCCCCCGCCACCGGCGACGACCAGCGGCAAGTCGTTGTACTGATGCGTGCTACCATCGCCCATCCCGGCCCCGAGGGTGAAGATAGTATTGTCGAGCAGCGTTGTCCCGTTGGCTTCCTCGATGCCGTCCATCCGCTCGAGTAACCGCGCGAACGCAGAGACGTGGAAGCGGTCCAGCTTGAGGAGTTGTTCCATATGTTTACCTATGGCGTGGGTCATGGCGTGATGACTGTACGGCTTGTCTAGGATGCCCTCCCAGTTGGTGGCCGTCGTCCAACGCTCGGGACCCACCATCAGAGTGCCTACGTTGGTCAGGCCATTCTGCAACGCAGTCACTAACAGGTCACCCATCAGATGGATATACTCATTGCGTGGCAAATGCTCAGCCGGACGCTTGACGTCTGCGGCAGCCAAGTCGGATTTCATTTTTTCGATGCGGTCCATTCGCGTTTCGATGGTTCGGACCGAGTCTAGGTATTCGTCGAATTTTCGCCGGTCATCGAGGCTCAAGCGTTTTTGCATCTGGCGGGCGTTACCGAGGGCGAGATCGGTGATGTTACGAAAACGCGTGTTCGCTTGCGTGCCGAACAACCGGTCGTAGACTTTTCGCGGGTCTCTCATGGACGGCGCTACGTGACCGGTGCCGTACCAAGACATGTTGTCGAAGTAGATCGACTCGATGTTGTTCTTGTGGTCGTTGCAACTCAGTTCGAGTGTCGAGTAAGGGGTCGACTGCCCGATGCTGTCGGCTGCGATGTGGTCCAGTGTACGGGTAAGCGGATAGGCCGAGCCCTTGACCTCGTACGGCGCAACACTGGTGAGGAAGCAGGACGCACATTGCGCATGCGAGTCGGTACCGTGCTGAAAGGTGCGGTCCATGCCGGTGATCAGCGAGATTTTGTTCCGCATCTTGTGAAGTGGCGCCAAAGTCGATGTGAGCGTCAGGGGATGCTTGCCCGCCGGGACGGTCTTGCCTTCGAAGCGCCAGACGTTGTTCTGGCCCGCGAACGGCGGTAACGGTCGGTCGGTTTCGCCGGGGAAGAAGCCACGACGCGTAATGCCATTGGGCAGGTAGAAAAAGGCCAAGCGCTGTGCCGGAACCCCTGTTTTTTGATCCTTGGCACTGGCAAAGCTTTCAAGCCACGGCAGACCGAGTGCCGCGCCGCCAGCACAGGTTAGAAAGCTGCGGCGTGAAACAGAGGGGAGTCGGTCTTGGTGGTGGCTCATCTTGTTGTCCTTGGTTGATTCATCTTAGCGTAGCATGTGAAGGGTGAGCTTGCCGAGGTGTGAAATCTCCCTGGCGCGCCGAAGTTTCAATTTCCGGGGTGTACTTTCTTCTCAAGTGTAGCCCGCGTGAGGGTGTTCTTGTGAAGAAACGGCTCACTCATCGCGATATTTTTGAGCACGGCTCGCATCTGATCCCCACCTGCCATCGCCTCCGTAGTTATGTCATCCAGCGTGGGCGAATCTGCTTGGCCGAGTTCCCTGCCCAGCGCGTAGGACAGGAGGTGTGCCGTGAATCCGCGAATGAACCGTTGTTTCTCTTCCAAGATCAGCTGCTTAAACTCAACAAACGTCTCAAATTCATGCTGATTGAAGAGCACCCCGCGGACATCCACCTTACGCCCGTTCTCGTACTTATCGCGCCACACGCCGGTCGGCCCGAAGTTTTCCAAGGCAAAGCCAAAGGGATCAATTTTGTTGTGGCAGCCGGCGCAATCTTCGCGATTGCGGTGGACGGCCAAGCGCTCGCGAATGGTAAGTTTTGACAGTTCCTCCTCGCTGGCTTCAGGCAGCGGCGGAACATCGGCCGGAGCTGGCTCGGGCGGATCGTTGAAGATCACCGCGTTGACCCAAGCGCCCCGGGTGATCGGCTGGGTGCGAGTCGGAGTCGCGGTCATAGTCATGACGGCAGCGCTGGTAATCACGCCGCCCCGACGCGGGTCGGTCAATGGAACGCGCTTGAAAACCTGCACCGAAAGGTCGTGGGCTCCCGCCTTACCCGCATAGTTTGCATGGAGCATGTTGCTCTCCCATGTGAATTTCGGATCCAGCAGTTCCATCACGGACCGATCCTCGATGTACAAGGTCTCGAACAGGAGCAACGGCTCCGCCATCATGTGCATGCTGGCGCGGTATCCATCACCGTGATAGAAGTACGCAAACTTCTTCGGATCCGGAACCGACGTAATCAGTCGCTCCAGCTGCAACCATTGTGCAGGGAAGTTGTCACAAAACCGACTCGACCGCCGATCATTCAACATCCGGTCGATCTGCGCGCTGAGCGTCGTTGGAGCGCTCAGCTTGCCCGACTCAGCAAGGTCGAGCAACGCATCATCAGGGATACTGCTCCAGAAAAATTGGGCCAGCCGCGCGGCCAGCTCGAAATCATTGATACGCTGACGACCTTGGTCTTTGATGCCTGAACTCTCTTGGTCTGGTGTTTCGTAGATATAGAGGAAGTCCGGCATCCCGAGAACCGCTCCGACCATGGTGCGCATCATCTGCTCGAACGAAGCTCCAGAGGCGAGCTGATCTTCAGCGAACTTTGCAAAACGATCGAATGTTTCGGGATCGACCGGGCGTCGAAACCCCCGTCGGAGCAGTTTCTTGAGCCTAGAGCGCATGGCGGTTTTCTCAGTGTCAATGGCCGGGCCGACAGCCGATAGATCTGGCGGTGCGAACAGCCACTTCCAGCTTCGGCATTCTTTGGGATTGAGGTCAGGACTCTCCACGATGGTCTGGCTGAGCTTGAGAAACGACTCCATCAACAGCGGCGAAAGTGACAGGTGATCCGCGCGATTGTCGAAACCGTGCTCGGAGCGCTTGTCCTGTGGAAACGACGCAACGCCTTTGAATCCTTCGGGCCGCTGATTGTCGATGTCCTTGCTGAGCGGACGACTGGAGACTTTTATCTGATCGGGCATCTTTTTGGTTTCCGGACGGAAGTAATCATCCCGCCGACGCATGAGCCGCTCGTTCAGCCGGAAGATATCGCGGTCCAGCTCGAGGAGATCGACCACCGCATTGTTGTACTGAAAGCGGTTCATTCGTCGGATCTGCGTGGGCTCGAACGGCTGGTTTTTCAGAGCCTCGCGAAGCATCATCTGGAGCGGCACAACCATCTGCATCCGCGTGGCCTCCGGCAGTGGAGCCTCGTCCTCAGGCGGCATCTCGTGATCCTTCAACACCGTGAGCAGCTTCTCAAGAAGCTCTGGTTTCGACAGAAGGTCATTGTCCGACTTCAGCGCCAGCAGGTCGACCTTGCCCTTAACCTTGCCAGCCTTGCCGTGACATTTGATGCAATGCGAATCGAACTCCAATCGAAGCGCCGCAAAGGATTCCTCTGCCAGTACCGCCGGCGAAATACCCGTCGACAACATGAAGGCGATGAAGGCTGGGAAAATCGTTCTCATGATCTTCAAATCACTTTACTTCGGTTTCGCGAACGGATCTTGCCCGGTCATAAAGTCAACGTAGGCGGTTATGCCATGCTTGCCAGGCTTGACGATGACCAACCCCTTGTCATCGAAGACAAAACCACTGTCTGCACGAAGCGGAGCAAGCGCTCGTGCCTGCAATGTCCTGCCGGTCGCCCCGTCGAGCATCAACAGGTCAAAGGCGGTGGCGAGGTAGATACTTGTTCCGTCAACCTTGATCGGTCGTTCGACTGGGGCGGTCAACTCTCGCGTCCAACGCACTTTTCCGGTCGCCGCCTCGAGCGCGGCGATTTGGCGATCGAACATCACCAGCGCCGAATCACCAAACAGCCCTAATACTTCCAGTGAACCATCTAGCAATTGCCCGTCTTCTGGCGTTGCGACCGGCTTCTCGCTAGCAGTCGGAGGATCCCCGTCCGCTACATCTTCAATCTGCGTTTTCTGCCACAGCGTGTCGCCGGTTTCGCGATCGAGCGCAAAGATGGCCACGCTGTCACGAGGCGAGATCACGACCACCCGATCGCTGACCAGCGGTGGCAGCCCGTGCCGATGACAGATGGCCGCGGTGTCGTGCAAGTGCAGGCTGAGTTGCGGATAGGTGCTGACCCACTCGATCAATCCGTCCCGCGCGTCGCAGCGAGCGACACCGCCCATGCCCGTCGAAACATAAACGGCACCGTCCTGCATCGTCAGTCGATCGCCATACACACTTAGTTGGGTGTGGTGGACGACTGGCGCTCGCTGGCTCGCATCCGCCGCAAGGTTCAGTTTTTTTACTGGTAGCGGCTCGGCTTTGGTTTTTTCGGGCGACGGGTTGTAGGCCTTGAATTTCGCGTGATAGGCAAACAGTTCCCGCTGTCGCAGGACACTGCCCGTTTCGGCGTCGGAGATGATGAGGAAAATCGGCGATCTGCCTCCGATCAGGATTTGCCCGCCGTCATTCCAACCATGGATTTTTACGGCTTTCCTCAGCATCGCGAGCGAGTAGAGACGCCCGTCGTGGTAGATCGGTGCGTTTACGGGAAACAAATTCCTCCAACCCGCGGCGTCTTTGGTCGACCAAATCCTCTGCCCCGTATGGAGATCGAAGGCGTCGATGTACTCCAAGAAATCGAGGTTCAGCGCCGCATGATGATTCATCCGGATGAAGTTAGTCCTCTTCTTATCCGCCGGTGCAAGATCTTTGCCACAACGGACGATAATTCGCCCGCCGACCACCAGTGGATCGAACGGCGGCTTCGGAGGAACGCCGCCCCGATTGTGATGCATATCCATCGTGGCGATTTTGCTCCACGCCGGTTTGTCCAGCGCGTCGCCGCCATACCAAGCCAGCAAGCATGGGCCCGCCACGACCGTGCCCCGGCCAGTAACGACGGGTCGCACCTTATTTCGATAGACCAACGCGTGATTCACTGGGTTCAAGTACCCGGCCCAACCCATCCACGGCGGATCATCAGGAAGTTGAATCGTACGGATGCTCAGTGCATCCAGCGCCGGGAATGTCGGTACCGGTTTCATCCCCGAGGTGAGCTTCGCTTGGATCTCTTTGGATGCTAACTGCTTGCCAAACCATGGATATTTTGCGGCGGAGTCGACTTCGCGAAACATTGCTGCAATATCGCCGATGGATTCAGCCGCGTGCGCCATCGCCAGCCATACACCGACTTGAGCACGCCCGTGCAGCGCCGTGTCTTCGCTCCGCTTCAGTACGTCATCAAAACACCGCAAAGCCAGTTGCGCGTCGCCATCGCGGAGCAAATGCTCAGCAGTCTCGATGAGCGACTCATGGACAACCTGAGCCCAGGGATATGAACGACAGACCGCCATCAAACGCGCCGGATCACCCGATCGTTTTGCTCCAAACAACTTGGCCGGCGCGTCTCTATTCTGCGCCGCTCGCAGAGCAGCAAGGATATCGGGGTGCTGCTTGAGCCAGCGATCGACCGCAATCCATACTGATGAGTGACTGATGTCACTCTGCGATACGACGTGACTGCCATCGGCGTCTTTATCGAGTAGTGCTTGAATTGGCTTGATCGGCAATGGCTGGCGGTGGAAATCCAGCCAATCCTGTTTAAGCGCGAACATCGGAGGAAACTCATGGCCAAACCGGGGTGCGACCGCTTCCTCTTGGGTATATACTTCAAGAGGGAGGCATAAGACAAATAAGGCCGAAAAAGCCGTTTGTATCGTTTGATGCCAAGCAAACATGTGAGCTATCTTTGATAAATAGGAATAAATCGATACGGCGCGCCGAGGATCAGAATATTCATCTGAATTCTACATTCCGATGAATTCCAACTACCGTCTCCTTTTTGTGAATTCACTATCTTTTCACGAACCTCCGAGTAATATGTATTATAGTAATCGTCCCCCGCCTGAAGCATGGCAATCGTCGCATAGTATCGACCGTATTCATACCACTTTTCTTCAGACGAGTGGTCTTGCATCCACTTCAAACCGGGTTTGATCCCCGGATGATCGCGTCGCCCGCACAGCATAAGGGAGGTCACTCCTGCCGCCGGCCTCGCGGAACCGGGGAGGCCGGCCCCCGTATCTCCGACCCCGCCGCTGCTCTTTTCCTGACACCCACCTATGAATTTTACCC
>JACKQG010008072.1_pt1 | contig 10373 bp, 7 predicted proteins | sample 8237621 | NCBI WGS metagenome assembly JACKQG01 (sample SAMN15677084, study PRJNA649215) | marine metagenome | biome: marine; feature: Black Sea; material: saline water; isolation source: suspended particulate matter (SPM) from the Black Sea western gyre | collected 2013-06-09/2013-06-10 | depth...
TTTCCGCTCTGTCACTTTTATCCTTACAAATTCAGGATAAAACTACTTCTTCGTCACATCCAATTTAAAACATTAATTCTATTTCTCACAATTATTTTACTTTAACTTTTTCAATCTTTCCCACTACTCTTTATAGATAGCAAGTAGCGAAGCGGATTGCGAATGAACGTTTTGAATATGCGTAGTGCGGGTTTTATTTGCACTTCACTTTGGGTTTATCACTTACTTTATCTATATGCTCTAACTTTTGTTTAATCACTTATTGCCCAATGCTTTATACTTTGTTGTGCCATCGTGCTCTTAATTCTTTTCTTTTTGTCGCCTCAAGTGTCAACCGTAAATTATATTATTCTCGTCTGTTGAACTATTTAGTATAAAAACCCTTTTATTAGGTAAAAGACCTGACTAAACAAGTTACTGATTGAAACCAGCTTCTCTAGCAGCAAACAGAATTTTACCTGATATTTTCATTTGTGGCATAGTAGGTGCCCCATTCTTTTCAATAGCACATACAATTCCTCTGGAAAATTCTAAATCTTTGACTGATAATTTCTCCTCATTTTCAATCCAGTTTACTAATGATTTCCAAATAGGCAAGCTAATTAAATCATCCCAAGTGATGTCTCTTCTTTCAGTTTTAGTGTCTTGAATAGGTTGATTTTGAACATTCCTTACTGGAGAATTAATATCAATTTTCTTATTCTTAATTTTTCTCCACAATTCTTCTTTTTTACACCATTCTGTAACATTCCCTTGTGTATTAGTTATTATCATTCGAATATGTTGAGTTACAATATTAATTAATGATTCTAAACGATTATCGATTGCCTGTTTATTCCAAACTGTTTTTAGATCGATTGCATTAGAATGGTTATGCAGTATCCAACATAATGAATATGTAACAATATTAGCCCTATAGCCAGGCATCTTTTGTGCATTAATTATCTTTTCAGTATTTTTCCATATTATAAATTTTGCAATGAGATCCCGGAAATATTGAGGAGTAATTTCAATTTGATTTTGATCTGCAATTCTTTCTGTAACATAGACGGTGAAATGAGAAAAGTTTTTCTGTCCGCCTAAACTCACAATATGCGGTTTTTTAATCCAAGTATTTTCCAATTTTGCAACGACTAATTTATCAAATCGTTGCTTCCTTGGATGTATATGATCCCATGCCCTTATTCTTGCAGGGGTTCGCTCCCTTGCTCTAGTTTCAGCAAAATTCCCCCTGGCTCTTTCATAAAACCATTTAGTTTGTAAATTCCCGCCTGTAGGATCAGGTGCATATATTGAGAAAGCAATAGCTTCAAGTTCTCTATGGAACGGGTCATTAGCACTAAAATCAGCAGTATTTACTTTATTCTGTGCATTTGAGTATTTACTTATCAGGGGAGCAATTTCATCAATCAACTCTGCCTTATTTATTACAGTAAGTTTCATTTGAAGGAAAACATTTTTTAAAGATGCTTTATTTTTTACAGCTGTGTGCCAGAGAGATGCAACTGTCTGTCCACCATTAACTACTTGAAAATCAGAAATTCTTACGACACTTTTATTTTTATTCTCATCTTCCATAATTTCTACTTTATTAGCGGTAACAGTGATCCCGTTATTATAAGCTAAAAACATATTTGGTCGTTCAATTATTGTATCACGTATCCCACGATTTACATTAGATCTTGCTTGCAAAAACGCTCTCACATTTCGCTCTAATAGTCTAGTACCATATCTATCATATAAATCCATTAGAAGTTGACCTGGAATCAAAGATATATAAGTTGTATATATGCCCCTGCCATCATACGCATCTACACATTTTACAGGAGTATATCCTTCATCTTTGAAATCAACTGTAATATACTCTTTTTTCATTCCAGAACTGATATTTCTCCACAATCGCTCAAAATCATAAACTTGAATTGTAATTTCAAAATTACCCAAAATTTCTTTAGTTGCTGGAATTGCACCAGTTACTCCGTTCGTTAATAGGATAATTCTTGATCTTTTTAATGATTTGTAATTTTGATTAATTAATTTAGCAAGGTCGAATGCTTCTAAAGAATCTTCAAGTTTCTCATGGAGGCCTGTCCCCAGTCGGCTCTTTTTTAAAAAGGACTTTGCCCACTTTATAGATTTATCAACATCTGGTTTGCCAACTTTAAATATTTTATCCTGATCATTATCATAAAATGATACAATAATATCAATGGCGTTCTGTGTTGAATTAATATCGTATGCATCAACTTTTAGCCCCCTCCCTTTATGTCTACACGGAGTGGCGTTCTCTGTAAAATTCGAGTCATTAAGATATTCTAACATTCTTTCAACAAATATCTCTTCTTCAAGCTTTTCATCATCTTGAACTCTTGCTTCAGCTCTAATTTCATTAGCTAGCGTTTTAAAATATTCTTCTCGGTTCCTATATTCAATTGACATTATATGTAAGGCTCCTTATTGCTTCTGATATTTCTGTCGCATTGTTTAAACAAGCTGATAAAACTAAACTATACTTTAGGCTTCCAACACCATCCGGTGGATCAATAATTCTTGGGAAACCCTCCGCTACTTTGAATAGGTATTCCTTTTTAAAAATGTATTTATACTTATTATAATATTCAGCATGTTCATCTAGGTAACCAGTATTCATAAGATATGTGTTGAAAATATTCACTGCGTTAGGAAATTTGATGAGATATTCCCTCAAAGTCGTTACTATATCGGATAATGATTCGCCATTGTTTGGATCCAAATTGAGTGTTATACAATAAAGATAAAGATTTGGAAGTCCTGTATTATCCAACTGTTTTTCACTAGAGATCATTACTTTTTTATGTTCCTTTCGAATGGTTGTTTTTACTTCCACATTACCATTTGGAAAGGAAAAATCTTGTGAACTGCCTTCATGCCCATACCAATAATTTAAAGTTGAAATAGGATCAATGACTGGTAACAAGTGGTTTTTAATAAAATACAATTCCCCGAAAATTCCTCGTTGAGATTCCTGAGACAATATTTTAACTCCAAATTTTTTGAAAAACTCATACCACATAAAAAGCGTGTCTGTAAAAAGTGTAAGCGCTTCATCTTTATCTTTTGATCCTTTTATTCTATTATGGATATCATTAATTAATGAATTAAAAATATCGACAGCATCTTCGTTCAATAATTTTACAACTAGTGCATATTTTTCATCAGTAATTTTCCTTTTTTCAATTTTGGTACCTTCCCATTTAGGTAATTGATCATTTTGAATAAGAGCTGGGTCATTAATTGCTAACATTACTAACTTAGTTTTATCTGATAAATCCATTCCCACTGAAAATCCTAATTTGGAATACCGATCCTTCCTTATTATCCCAAAAGTTCTACCATCCTTTATTTTATCTTCCAGTTCTTTCCAAACGACTGATAAATTTTTCATTTTTCAAAAAGCTCCATTTGTCTTAAAAGTTTTTGATCAAAAACATAACTTATTTCAGTACCTTTTTCAAATTTTCCAGAAAAACTTATAACTGCTCCAAACACTGGATATTCATCTAAACCATAATTAGAAATATCTTCGTTGGTATCTGCGTCTGAATCAGATTTTTGTTTACCATAAATTGGGTATAATAATAAAAGCCCGTTTTTTCTTGGTCGCATTTCTCTAATAACATGGCCTAAAGATTTATTACCGCGCCCGCCAATTTCTCCATTTTTAATCATTCTTTTAATTTTATCTTTTTGATGGTCGTTTAAATCAATCATCTCATGATTTTTACTAAGAATTGCTTTGTCAAGATTTAATATATTTCCACTTGGTGTAAAATCACCTTTTCTTTCAGTTTTAAATAACAATTCGGGCAAATTCATAAATGATGTATTTGGCTGTTCATCAAATTTATATTCTTTATAAGTTTTATTTCTGTCTTGTGCATTCATAAATGCGACTGTCCAATCTGTTAATTCATTTTTTTGATTTCTACTTTCAATATATCGTATAATCAAATTTGGAGTCCACGCGGGACCTGCCTGATATTTATCCAAAAATTCAATAATACTTTCAGAAGAAATATTGGAAGATATATAAGCGATTTTATTACTTGTTAGATCGAATTTATTATTTTTTTCAAGAAATATGTCATTAATAGCATTTGTGTTATTTTTACAATGTTCGTGATCTATAAAAATGTTATGAGTTTGAACACACTTAGCATCAAACGTAAGAGTATAATTTGTCCCCCAATGCCTTTTACCGTATCCTGTAACTGTTAATAATCCTGGATGAGATCTTATTTTTAGACCCCAGTTCTCTGGTTTTCCACCGCTCGCATACATAGTGTCAAATTCTTCCTGAAGTTCTGTAGTTGCCAGTGTGATATGTCTATAAGCATTTACAAGGTCTTTTGTTGTGTAGATTCTGCAAAGATCAAGGAAATCATCTCTATATCCGAACCATCTACCCATTTGCATTAATGTATCATACATTTTAGAAGTTCGTAAGAAATAACTAATCGTTAACCCTTCTAAAGTCAAACCCCGCGAAAGTCTATTGCCACCAATCGCGATATAATTCTGATAAATATTTTGCCGTTCTAGTTTTGTATAATCTAATGCTTCCTTTGATTTTCCATTTATTTCTATTACTTGTGTTCTTTTGATTGCTTCCTTTATATATGGCCTTATATCATTCCAATCGTGGACTTTACCTAGGTTTTGAGCATACATCTTTTTTGATATTGGTTTAAAATTATTATTCCATAAATCTCGAAATTTTTTCCATATAATATCATTTCTATTTGCATTCATAATATTAGTCCTGATTAGGCCAATCTCAATATTAACTAATTGTAAAAGCTGTGTATGTACATTTACATAGTGAGAAACATGGATAAGCATTGAATTGTGATTGTCTTTTTGCCCCCTATAAAGTCGCGCAGCACATGATAATATGTAAGATTTTATTGCTTCTTTTAAGGAAAAATTTAGTTCATTAATAATTACATCTGTTTTTAGTTTAACAATATTTGGTAGGAGGACATCCTTGTCCAAAACTTTTTTCACAAGAGGATATCCAGGCAGTTCTTTAATTCCAATTTCACTATCTCCCTTCCTCCCAAAAAACTGATCAGGACCAATATGATTATCTGGTTTTGGTATATTGAGGATAAAATCTCTCGGGAATAAATCTTCACCCAGTTGTTGATGATGATCGTCCCTTTTTATAAGGATATTAGCAAATGGTGTGGCAGTATATCCAACATATGCACTTTTATCAAACCTTCTTAATATGTCTCTAATGCTATAATTAATTGAGGTAGGATTATAATTCTCATCATCTTCATCAAAGTTTTTAGTATTTATTGATGCACTATCGCACTCATCATCAATTAAAAGTAATGAAGCATTATTTATTTTTGAGCTGCCTTTTTCAATCCAGCGATTCAACCATGAATTTATATAATCTAGAATAAACTTATTTTTTTTTGTTACTATAATTATCGGTTCTTTACAATGAGGAGGTGTCCCGGATCTCTGTGCTGTTTGTTTGTTAAAATCACCTTTTTCAGTTGCATTTGTATGATATAAAATGGGGAGCCTATTTTTAAAATCAGGAAACTTCCCAACGCCGATTTTATGTGAAGCTTCAGCGAGTATCAAATCTTTTGAACTGTCAAATCCAATAAATGCTTCATCGAGCCTTATCTGCGTTTGTGAACGCAAATCATTGTACATCCCCGTTAAAACAATAATTACCCCGTACCCTGCATCTGCTGCTTTACATATTAAACCAATAAAATTTGATGTTTTCCCTGATTGCACATCTCCAACAACCATCCCTCTTCTATCCCAAGGACCAGGCCTGATAGGATCATCCAAACGGCTCAATATCATCGATGTATGTTTCCCAATACTACTGTAAGCACCATCAACAATATTATATGACATCCCCTTTATTAAAAGTAATTCCTTGTAATCATTCCAATATTTCCATTCAATTTCCCGTTTATAAGGCTCTCCGGTCTCACTCAGCCATTCCTCTCGGTCGGGATCTGCAACTAGCATTTTAGCATCTTCGAAATAATACGAACTATGTTGATCATAAATAATATCAGCCAACTTATAGGGGTCTATATCTTTATAAATTGGCATTGACAATATTGATTCAATAGCTATATCAATAACATTATCATCGACAAATTCTTTACCCTGTTGTTGAAGTATTGCAGGAATAAATGCATTAATAACATTTATTAATGTGTTTTGATTGGATTTATTCACTTAGTAAATCCTCTAATAGTCTCTATCTCAGCAGCATACAAGTTAAAAGGCTCAATCCTAGAAAGCTTATTAAATGCCTCTTTTTCACTCAGGCCAAGATTGTCAATAAATAGCTTCATATGAGCCTCGTACCATTCGAAAACAGGTAATCCATCAATTTTTGCTTCATTGATGCCTAAAGTATGGGCTTCGGGGTATTCTCTATCGGATTGAACAATGGTTTCAACAGGGATTGTTTTAGCAATAAGGTTTAGAATATTTTTGAAACTGGCTTTGTCTTCAATTTCATTTATGTATTTTTCTATTACCGGGTGTTTTTGATTTATAAAATATTTAACCTCTCCTGATCTTGTGTTTAAAGATCTTTTCCAAACAAATTCCTTTACTTCAGGATTTCCTCTTTTATCCAGTTTTCCACGAAACCTGTATGCTTTTGTCGCCTTTTCGCGGGTAATTTTTGCTATTCGTATAAGTTCTTTTTTAAATATGTCAGGTGGAGTAACAGTTACCTTTTTAATACCTATTTTCCATTCCTCATCCATATTATTTGAGATATCTACCCGTATTCTTGCAAGCTTATAATGATCCTCTTGTTTAAAAAAACCAAGCCAGCCTCCAGGCATAAGTAATCGTTTATTTCTGTAAATAAAAAATCCCTGGTGTCTATTCCATCCCCATGGGCCACCAGCACTTTTATGTTCCTTTTTCGTTCTATACTTTGAATGATGAGGAAGTATGAATGGGTTAACTTTAATCTTATTCTTTTTATATGTTAGAGTTTCACTTCCCACATCTACAGAATATGAATTATTTGTTATAAATGGATCCCAAGGTGTGATTTTATATTCATTTTCTTCCTCATTATAATCTGGTGATAAAATAATTTTTATAGCTTGAGGACCTGTGAGATACCTATGGAATATCATGGCAAGGTATTCACGTAAATCAGCAATTTTTTTATAAAAGTAGTCTTTATTTTTTTCTTCTTTATCATCAAGAGTAATGATTCTATCAATACTCTGCCATAATACCACAGTCCCAGATTTTAGTTTCTCAAGCTTTTGATCTAATAGTTTTCTAGATAGTCTATTAGTTGATTTTAATAGTTGCCAGTCATTTACCCTGTTAACATGGTCAAGATCCCATTTTCTTATATAAGAATTTGCGCTTTGTTTTGTCTTGACAGTCAATTTACGACATTGTGAAAAAGATGCTGTTTTTAATCCTAATCCAAACCTCCCTAGGTCTTTTTCATCTCTTTTTGAAGTTGGACTCGTGGTTCCAAGTCTCATAGCCTCAAACAGCTCTTCATTTCCCATACCTTTCCCATTATCAGTAATGGAAAAATAAGAGTTTTCTTTATCCCAGCTATAATATATCCAAATTGTATCGGCACCTGCAGTAATACTATTATCAATTATGTCAGAAACGGCTATTCCAAGGTTATAGCCAAGAGACCGTATAGATTCAATTGTTGCTTCTGCATTAGGTGGGCAATTATCATATTCAATGTTTTTTATTTCTTCTTTTGTTACCATGCAAGTACCTGCTATTTTTTTTTACTAATTAATTTAAATACTATTTTTGCAATCTGTTTAGCTAAAAAAGGTGGCACTGCATTTCCAACCTGATGATATTGCGCCGTCCGTGATCCACAGAATAAATAATTATCCGGGAAAGTTTGTATCCGGGCGGCCTCTCTGACAGTGAGGCTTCTACACTGGTCAGGATCATAATGAATAAAGTAATGCCCGTCCTTTGAAATATGACTTGTTACAGTAGTAGCTGGTTGATTCGGCAACTGTACCCTGAAACGATCCGTAAACTTCCCTGATTCTGCATTTTCGTGATCTGGAAGTAACTCAGTACTATGTTTATCATATTCATGGAGTCGAGGAAAACGCTTAAATGTTTTTGTAAACATACTTGAAAACATATACCGTTTTAAATCTTGGATTAAGTGAGACCTCGATTCATGATTACACACTCCTTTCAGTTTGGGGTCATTATACCATTTAAAAAGAGGATTATTAACAGATGGAGTTTTGTATTTGATGAATTCAGAGCCAATACCTTTTGCAGGAATCTTTACATCTTGGTCGGAATAGTTTTTAGCAAAACCATTCCAGGAAATTATCTCTATTCTGAATGTATTCATCAGAGTTTGCCAGTTTATATCTGAATCAGTTTCATTCTTGTAATATCTTTTTTTCTTACCATTAACAATTTCACTTGAAACAAATGATCTGTTCAGTCCACTCCTAATTTTTGGTAAATCTCCAATTACATCTTTAAGTTTTACTAAGGGTAACTGAATTTTAAGTAAATCTGGAATGGTCTCAATATTTTCTCTTATACCGAGTAATATTACTCTATGTCGTTTTTGAGGGATTCCATATTTATCAGATTCAATCAGATAATCCCTATCTTCATTGTAGAACGGTTCGTTGTATAAATTAGAGATTTCAGCTTCTGTCGTAAGAGAATAAATTCGGTATTTTGGGGAATCAATATTCTTAAAAACTAAAGATGGGTTTTTCAAGTCCCTTAATATACAGTTAAATACCTTTTCTCCATTAATTTTTGCTGACAGCAGGCCCTTTACATTCTCCATTACAAAAACGGAAGGATGGTGAACTGCTATGATGCGTAAATATTCTTTGTACAAATAAACTCTATGATCTTCCTGATCGATACCACCAACTCTTGATCTCCCTACAAGAGAATACGCCTGACACGGAGGACCTCCTATTAATACCCAATTCTTTCTCTTTTCAAGCCCCTTTTTTATTTTTTTATCTATTAACTCTGGGGGAAATTCCTCAGCCCCCAACTCTGCCAGCCATGCTTCACTTTTTGCAGCCTGATACTCTTTTGGGTATTTATCAAATAATGACTGTTTGAGTCTTGTTCTTTTTTCAGAATCAGGCTCTTCTAAAACTTTGTAATATTCATCAGGAACTTTTCCCTTATTAAATTGTCTGAAAAAACTTCTTAATTCAAGAGTGCTTTGTGCATTCTCATCTTTTTCGATGGATAGTTTAATATCGAAAACCCTTTTGTTTCTGTAATAAATAGAGGAAAACCCTTCACCTAACCCACCTGGGCCAGCGAATAAATCAATGACTGGTATGTTATTTAATCCTGACATACAATACTATTATAGATAGAGGTCAAAGTTTCCTCTTTCCTGTCTCCTTTAAGTTCACACTCCCATACAATAAGCGTTATCCATCCCATTTCTCTTAGTATTTCTTCATTTTCCTTATCCTTCATGGCAGTTTTATTTACTTTTTCTAACCACCACTCTGTTCTTGTTTTGGGAACAACAAAGTTCTTACATCCTTCATGTTTATGCCAAAAACATCCATGAACCTGAATAACCGAATGGTACTTTTTAAAAACTATGTCTGGCTTTCCAAGTAACTTAGAATCAAACAAATGAAACCTTAATCCTCTTGAATGTAGATATTTCCTTACGAGCAGTTCAGGTTTGGTATTCTTCCCCTTTATTCTGCTCATATTATAGCTTCTGGTCTTTTTGTCATGAACATCAGTCATTGGAGAACTACTCTAAGAAAGATTAAAATTTGGCTCTTATGTAAAACTTTGGCTGTAGAGCGGATTGTGTGGCTGCGCAAATGTGCCAAATTTATGTTGGCAGAAATTATTAAAAAATCTAAGCGGTGGACTTCTTTTTTATTCTCAATTATTATCCGGCTTACTCTGCATTTATCGTTATAGGTCAATGTTTCCAATTTGTCTGTCGTATTTTGTAGCATAAGGCACAACGTCCCACTAAAACCAATATTGCGTTTAGCGGGTTTACTCTTTAATTCTTTACAGTGTTTTAAACGAATTATTCCGTGAATTGTTGAGTTTTTTACCAGATTTGAGTTTATCATATAACTTTCAATTAATTTTAATAAAATCATGAATACAATTTACTTAATTTTTCAACAATTAATAAATCTTTTCAATCTTCCCCATCATCCCATCATAAGGACTCAACTGCTGCTGCCAATGTTCTAAGAAATCTTTCGGCAGTGGAAATCTATCCGCTTCTACCAATCGGTTGATGATCCAGTTAGCATCTTCTTGGTTGTCAG
>JACKQG010008073.1_pt1 | contig 10373 bp, 11 predicted proteins | sample 8237621 | NCBI WGS metagenome assembly JACKQG01 (sample SAMN15677084, study PRJNA649215) | marine metagenome | biome: marine; feature: Black Sea; material: saline water; isolation source: suspended particulate matter (SPM) from the Black Sea western gyre | collected 2013-06-09/2013-06-10 | depth...
GCCGAGGCCGGACGTGCCGCCCGTGGTGCTTCGCTCTTGGAGGATGCGGGCGGTCGAAGTGGCGCATCCCGTGCGGTTCCTAGGCGGCGTCTTGTAGTTCACCGGCGCGGCACCGGCGGCGGGAGGAGACGTTTCCTTCTGCAAGTAGCCGTTGATCTCGTTGACCACCTCCTCGGTGTCGGTGCGTTTCTTGCATCGCACGTGAATCACCAGCGGCAGGTTGTGCAGCTCGACACTGTCGTTGGGCGACATGACGCCGACGGCCCGACAAATTGCGGAGAGGTCCGCCTGGGCGATCTGCACGGCAGTCGCGTTCGGGTTGTACAAATTCAATCGTGCCCAGAGGACGCGATGTTCGAATTCGCCCTCTGTGATCTGAAACGTCAACTTCAGGAATTGGCCCGTGCCGGCCTTAGTCGGCGTCATCTCCGACTCGGTGATGACTGCCACATATTTGCCGGCTGGAATCGGATCAAATCCGCTGTTGGGTTCCACCGCGTTAGCATCAAAGCCATTCAAATCAGCCATCGTTGTTGGCTCCTTGTTCTTGATTACTTGACATTGCCTGAATAAAAGCCGCCCACTCGAGCGGCAACTCTTCCGTGATTGAGTAACGGTTCTTGGCCACGCAAGACGGGCCACCAACGCACCGCAGAATGCGTTCGCCGCCGTTCTTGCCGAGCGCATGGGCGATGGTGCGTTTCTTGTTGAATCCGGCGTCTTCGGATTGAGTGCGAATCTTCCGCGTCGCGAATAACACGGCGTCGCACCACTCGCTCACCAGCGCCGACGCATGTTTGTGCAGACGAGGTGAGTAGCGGTCGTAGGAGGACGACTCGGGATCTTCAAACCGCTCGACTTTGGAGTGTGCGATGAGCAGCACGACCATGCCGCGCACGTTGCGGAGTGCGTTGAGGTGGTCGATAATCTCGCGCCAGAAAGTCAGGGCATGCGTGTAGCCACGGGCGTAACCACCGTCGACCTTTTCGATAGAACTCACGCCATGCTGCTCGCACAACTTGTCCCAAATCAGTCGTTCGAGCCAGTCCAGCGAGTCGATGACGACGGATTCGTAACTGTGTTTCTCGCGACGCAAGTCCATCAGCGCCGCAGCGACGTCGTCGTAGCTATCGGCCAGGGGAAATTTGTCGCAATCGATTTCATCCAATCCATCTTCGCATTGAACGAAAATCGGCTTGGGTGCCTGCGAGCCGAAGGTCGATTTGCCGACTCCCTCGACGCCATAACAAAGAATGCGGGGCGGCTTGGGGGTTCGCCCGCGCTGAACGTTGGCAAGCATACTCACGCGGCCGCCTCCTGGGGTTGATGGTCGTGGTCTTCAATACGCTCGACAGTGAACGCATCCGGACCGAACTCGCGGTTGATGAAACCGATGAACAGGCGGTTCAGGTCGCGGCCAACATACGTCGAGGCGTCGATCACACACGAGTGCTTCTCGGAGTCGATGGCATGCGCGGCGTCGAGGCGGACTTGCGGTTGACCGTGCAGACTTTCGGCGGCCATGATCGCCAATACCAACGACGACTCGACCTCTTCGAACGGCACGCTGCTCGCGAACGTGTAGCGGTAGACTTCGGCGCTCATGGTTTGCACTCCAATGAAAAAGGCGGCGAGCGGCAGATACTGATGACCTACCGACTCGCCGCCCGATCTGTCGGAAACTACTTCAGGTAATCGCGCAGGTCGTCGTTCTCGAACCTCGACAAAATGCGTTCGAACATCTCGTAAATCGGAAGCGATTCGGTTTGCGATTTCCAGTGAGTCGCTGACACTGAGCGAGGAGATGTTCACGCGTTTTGCGCCATCGAAGAACTGCAGCACGATCCACTCTGGACGGTGCCCATGAACGACTTCGCTCCCTCGCAAGATCAAGCTGGGTTTTTCACATCGCCGAATGAATACGTGGCAATGATCGTCGTCGATGATGATGTTTTTGAAACTGCTCGTTCGGCCGTCTGCCTTGGACTTGTCAAAGGCGCCGAGCAGTTGTTCGACGGTTTCTCGTTTCAGGTAGTCCTTAAACTGTTGATTCGGCCGGCGCGGCCCGCCTTTCATCTTCATGCGGGCAAATCCGGTCTTGTGGATTCTGTCCAGATGTAGGACCGAACCAAGCTGCCTAGCGTCGTGGTGATAGATTGCGTAGCAAAGAGCCAGGGTGTCATAGTCATCATCGCCTTTGGCGCAAATGTCCATGACATTTGGCGGCAGTATGCGCCGCGCGGCCTCGATCGTCGCCAGCTTCGACTTAAACCTTGCGAACTCCTTCACAAGCACGTAGGGAAGCAACTCGTCGTCGTCGGAACGAAGCTCGTCCTTCTTGGCCTTCAATTTGCCTCGGCCGGTCTTGGCGCCGGTCATACCGAGGTTTATTCGCAGAATATCGATCTGACGCCCATTGTGCTTTTCGAGCCACTCATCCATGAAGCCCGATTGGATGGCCTGTTCCAGCACTTGGTCATAGGCCACTTCCAGTTCGTTGATCCAAAACTCCCGAAGATCTCCGTTCGTTTCGGTCGCTACGTCATCGCTTTTCACCGTACTCAATTCTCGATCCGTCATTTGTGCATTCCTGTGTAAGGTCACGCATCTGTTATGTCACTCCGATGTACCGCGATGAACCGCGCCGTCGCGAGTCCATCGTCCTGGCCGGTGCTTGGGCTTCGGACAAGTGATTGCATGGCACGATGGTGGCCTGCAAGTTCGCGTTCAAGGCCGCGTTCTTCCGTGGCCAACTCATCTACCCGCTGTGTCGCCTGGCCGTGGGCCTGGCGGACCGTCTCTGCGACGAGTTGCGGATCGCGGCCAATGCATTTGATCTGCTCCACCACGAACCGTTCGATCTCGCCTGCTGGAATCGATCCCGACGGACATGCATTCCGGCCGCGCTTCTGGGCCGCTGTGCAGACATAGTAGCGGTAGCGTTTTGTTCCATCCCGTGTCGCGTGCGTCGGTGTCATGGCGCATTCGCAGGGCGAGCAGTGGAGCAGCCCCTTGAGCAACGCCCCGAACTTGTTCCGCACCATCGTTCCGCCGGTGCGGCCGTTCCGCTTCAGCTTGGCCTGCACTCGCTGCCAAAGATCGTCGTCAACGATGGCGTCGTGTTCGCCGTTGTGAACTTCGTCCTTGTATTTGATCTTGCCGACGTACGTGACGTTGGTCAGCAGTTGCCAGACGCTGTTCTTGTCAAACGGCCTGCCGCCGCGCTCGATTCCTTTCTTCGTGGTCCACTGCTTACTTCGCCAGTTGCGACGATCGAGTTCCTGGACGACCGGCAGCAGACCCTCGCATTCGAGGTACAACTCGAAGATCGCCCGAACCTTCTCGGCTTCACTCGGATCGACCACGAGCTTCGTATCGACCACGTCGTAGCCCAACAGCGGCATCCCGCCCGACCACTTTCCCTTGCGGCGTGTGGCGGCGATCTTGTCGCGGGTCCGTTCGCTGATCATTTCGCGCTCGAATTGCGCGAATGACAGCAGCACGTTCAGAATCAGCCGTCCCATTGATGTGGCCGTGTTGAACTGCTGCGTTACGCTTACGAACGACACGTTGTGCCGCTCGAACGCTTCCAGCATCCGTGCGAAGTCGAGCAGCGACCGGCTGAGGCGATCAACCTTGTACACGACCACACAGTCAACGCGGCCAGCCTCGATGTCAGCCATCAGGCGTTGGACCGCCGGGCGATCCATATTGCCACCGGTGAAACCGCCGTCGTCATAGTGGTCTGGCAGGCACTCCCAGCCTTCGCTTGCCTGGCTCTTGATGTATGCCTCGCCGGCTTCTCGCTGTGCGTCGAGCGAATTGAACTCCTGTTCGAGCCCGTCTTCGCTCGACTTGCGCGTGTAGACGGCACAGCGGACCCGATGGGCGATCTTGCCGACAGCGTTTCCATTTTTCGAAGTCATCGGTCACCTCCATTCTTCTTGAGGCGGAAAAAGAGGTAGCCGTTGCAATGCGATCCGGTGATCTTCTTGGCCACGGCGCTCAGGGACTTGTAGAGTTCGCCCTCATACTCGAATCCCGCCGGCGCCACCTTCACCTCAAGTGTCTCGCCCTTGTAGACGCGGGTGATCGTGCTGCCAGGAAGCGGAACCCGCGTGTCTGCGTTCGTCTGCAGCTTGGCCGTCTTCGTTCGCGACGACGATTCAGGTTTGGTGGTTGGCGACTTGGGTGGCTTCCGTCGCAGATCAGCGTCGTTGGCCAGTTCGGCGGCTCGCTGGCGAGCTCGTTCCGACAGGTCGCCTTCGGCCAGTGCCTGCATCCTGTAGATAATCCGTTTGATCAGCCACTCTTTGTGCCGCCCGTTCGTCGTTTCGCCGAAAACTTCGGCGTAACGCGAACGTAGGCCGTCGACCGACATTCGCCGCAGTGCGGCCAGTTCTTTTCCAACGTTCATGTTCTTGGCTCCAGTTACGAGACTCAGAGATCGTTAACCAACACGCACACTGAGCCTCGTTTTCGTGGGAACCTCAAGGCCATCGGGCGGAGATTCCGCCCTGTTTTTCTCCGTATTTTCGGACGACAATGCGGAACTTTGGCGGAGCCGCAAGACGCCGGCCGCGAGAATGGCCGCCACCTCGCGGAAGCGTTCGTCTGGTGATAGGCGCGTAGAATCAGCGCAGTTGGGCATAAGAGGATGGCTCCCAAAGAGAATCTCGCTCGCGTGGCCGCGTGCGCGAGCGACGATTGTGGGAAGGTGAATCGCGCGGCCGTATGCTGTTAACCTACCGGACGCGGATTCGAGTTGTCGGAAAAAGAAGGGGTCGCGCCGTGTGTCCAGGGGAAACGAGTTGCATCATCAACCTCCGCCCCGAGCCCCGACGACTTCTCGGCGTCTTGTTTTACGAGATGACTTCTCCGAAACGTATAGGAATGAGCGCCGATGACGTGGATCGCTCGCCTTGCCAACTTCGGTGCCGGCCACCGACGAAGAGAATGTGATGGTCCGAACTGGCATCGGTCGCCCGAATGTCGCGACACCGACGCTGTTTCGGGGTTTACCAAAACGACCCCGGTCTTTTCGACCGACGCGCGCACCGATCCCATCGAAGAGCCTTGATGTGTTGTCGGATTGACGGCGCGAGGATGGCCGAAAAACCATCGAATTTCGGCGCCCGCTAAGTCGCGGAGGTTTGTTTCACCGACGCAAGACTGGACCCGGTGTGCCAAACCGAAGAAGGATTGCACATCCCATAAGCGGCGGTACAATATTTGCACGTGTCTATTGTAACCAAGTAACCTCCACCCGACTCCTGCTGCGGGTACGGGAAGCCAGTTTTGGCTGCCGACGCAGGACACACGCAGATGCATTCCGAGATTAAAGTGATAGGTTTTCGATCGAGGAGTCACGGGTGGTTCCTGCCCGATTGGCAACGACAGAGTGACGCTTATGGAAAAACTGCGACTATTCACACCTGGGCCGGTTTCAATTGAAGAACACATTCTCGCCATCGGTGAGGAACAACCACCGTATAATCGAACTGAAGAGTTTTCTAAGTTCACTCACGTACTGCTCGATGGTCTGAAATACGTTTTTCAAACTGAGGGTTCCGTCGCGCTTCTCACCGGATCCGGTACGGCGGCCATGGAAGCTTCCGTTCTCAATTTTCTCGACGCGAAAGACAAGGTCCTCGTCATCAATGGCGGAACATTTGGCCAAAGATGGTGCGACCTGTGTGACGTTCATTCGATTTCCTACGATGAAATTGAAGTGCCGTTGGGAGCGGACATTGACCTAACTCATCTGAGCGACCTTCTTCTAAACAATCGATACACGGCGTTGTTGGTCAATGCTCATGAGACCTCAACCGGTCATTTGTTTGACATTCGCGCCATTGGAATGATCGCCCGTCGCCACCGGGTCCTGTTTATCGTAGATGCGATCAGCACCATCTGTGCCGATCAGTTTTCCATGGATGACTGGCAAGTTGATGTGGCGATCCTAAGTTCGCATAAGGCGCTTGCCTTGCCACCGGGGTTGTCGTTTGTGGCGATGAACGAAAGGGCGACGGCTCGATTAGTCAGCCGGCCGCCAAAGAGTCTGTACTTTAATCTCAACGAATACCTGGCCAATCAGCAGCGCGGGCAACTGCCCTACACCCCGGCGATTGGCCTGATGATGCAACTGCATCAACGCCTTCATGATATTCGACAGGAAACGCTTCCCGCGATCGTCCTCCGGCATGAACAGCGGGCGGAGTCATTTCGGCACGCGATCAAAGATCTTGCCTTCGAGGTGTTGCCGTTGCGGCCGTCCAACGCCATGACGGCCTTGTCGTGCAATGGTCTGGACGCTTTCCAGGTCGTTGAGGAGTTACGCAACCGGCACAACATCTTTGTCGCTCCCAATGCCGGCAATCTGAAATCAAAAGTCTTTCGTATCGCACACATGGGCGCTCAGGATGAAGCCGACATAACGAGCTTAATTTCAGCGATTCGAGGCATCGCCTCTCAAGGCGCCTGCACATCCGTTGAAAGGGTTGAAATTTGAAAGCAATCATTATGGCTGCGGGAGTCGGTTCTCGGCTTAAGGAGATCAACGGAGATAAGCCGAAGTGTTTGATCGAGGTGGACGGGGTCACCTTGATTAGCCGAGCCGTCACGCTTCTTCAAAGACAGGGCATCTTGGATATCACCGTGATTACCGGTTACAAGAGTGAACTCATTCATCGGGATCTGGAATCAGGCGTTCAGTATCTTCACAACCCGTACTTCGAGGTCACCAATAGCATTGCGTCCTTATGGCTGGCGAAGGAATTATTGTGCGATGACGTAATCCTCATGAACGCCGACCTTTATTATGAAACGGCAGTTCTGGACATCGCCCTTGCCCAAACCGATCATGCAGTGATGCTCTCGGATTGCACAAGAATTGACGACGCGGATTTTCGTTTTAGTGTGCACGAGAACCGCATCCTGAAAACAGGCAATAAGCTGACAAATCAGGAAACCGATTGCGAGTATGTAGGCATCGTCCGAATTGACCAAAGTTTCATTGGTGCCTTTAAGAACCGCCTCGAAGAAATGATCGTCCAGGGTGATTTTCGAAACTGGTGGGAAGGTGTGTTATACGCGTTTATCGACGACGGGATCGACGTCTTCCACAAAGACGTTGAGGGGGCATTTTGGACTGAAGTGGATCATCTCGGCGATTACGATCGATTGGTGCAATGGAATCGCTCACATGGCCCCGAAACGATTCCAGTCGATGTAGCCCCTGAACGGCATATTGATGTTTTGCCAAAAAACGCTGAAACAACTCAGGCGGCAACATGAGTGAGAAGCTTCAGCGTTTGTGGGCCACGAAGAATAAGAATGATGAGTGGTGGTCGTCCTTTGTGACATCGCCATTGGCGATCGCTGCCAACTTCATCGTTGTCGATTGGAAGTGGTTGACCCCGAACCGGCTCACGGTGCTCTCCTTTATCACTGCGGTTGCTTCCGTGGTGCTGATCATCATCGGCGGTCACGTACAGTTCTATGTCGCGGCGGCGCTAATTCACGTCAGCCACATCCTGGATTGCATGGATGGACAGATGGCCCGTTACCGGGGCGTGACTTCACGGTCAGGCGGCTTCTTTGATAAAATCACCGACCAGGTTCAAGTGTTCCTTTGGTTTGGAGCAATCGGTTATGCGGCGTATGTTCAGACCGAAAACATCCTGCCGGTTTTCCTGGCGTTTGCAGGCGTTGCCTTCTATGCGCTTCGTGGATACATCAAATATGTCACCATTTATATCTACATGGGCGACGACAAGGAGTATCTGGAAAAAGCAACTCAGGAAGTCTCAGAGATTGAAAACAAAACAAAGGATACAGCGGGGCTGGGGCATGGTGTTTTGGCAAATCTGCGGTGGTTTGCCGGCGAACAGCGGAAGCTGCTTTCCTTTGATGAGGGCGTGTTTATTTTCATGCTGTCCGTCTCCTTGATCCTCAATGCTTTGACGCCGATGCTTTGGATTTTCGCGACCAGTCAGATGTTCTATGGCCTTGCCCGTAGTTTGCAGCGAGGGCGCCAACTTCATCTGAATCAAGTTCGCCAAATCCTAACCACAACGGAAAAATAGCCCTTCAGAAATCATCACGTAGAAACTCTGGCACATGGCATCGTCTTTTGCCAGTTGAATCGATAGAATTTCGCGATTGCAGTGGAGCAGCCTGAACGCCGTGTTTCCGGCAACGCTGCAAGACACTCTTTTGAGGAATTGAACAAATGGCAGAAGGCACAATCAAGCGGCTCACGGACAAGGGCTTCGGATTTATCGACACCGGGAGTGACAAGGACCTGTTTTTCCATCACTCAAGCCTCGAAGGGGTGGACTACGACGATCTCCAAGAAGGACAGCGAGTGACCTACACCGAAGGACGTGGACAGAAAGGGCCATGTGCCGAAAACGTCAAGCCGGCCTGACTGAGCCGAAAGGAAAATTCGTTTTCAATCTCGGAGAAACAATCAATGACTTTGTTGGTTGGAAATAACAATGAAATTCGTCATCGTATTTGGCCCGTTGGCTGTCGGAAAAATGACGGTTGGGCAGGAACTGGAAAAAATAACGGACCTGAGGTTGTTTCACAATCACATGACCATCGAAATGGTTTTACCTTTCTTTGACATGAAGTCCCCCAGCTTTAAGAAACTTGTAAACTCATTTCGCATACAAATGTTTGAGGAAGTTGCCAAGAGTAATTTAGCAGGATTGATTTTTACTTACGTCTGGAAATTAGATCAAAAAAAGGATTGCGATTTTATTGACAACATCGTGCGAATCTTTGAGAGAGAAAACGCAAGTGGTTATTATGTCGAACTTGAAGCTGACGTTGAAGAAAGGCTCAAGCGAAACAAATCGGCCAACAGACTGAAACACAAACCATCCAAAATAGATCTAAAAGCTTCCACAGAGGAACTGCTAGAAACAGACCGGAAACACGTTTTGAACTCAAAACTAAGTGAGTTTCAAGGTAAAAGAGATTATTTCAAAATCAATAACACAAGAATAGACGCGAGCGAAACCGCAAGAATGATCAAAGAAAGGTTTGATTTATGAGCGGCCAATTGGACGTACGAAACCGGTGACGCCTCGCGTTGGTTTTTCTCAAAACGGCAAGTTGGTCACAATGTTTGGGACACTCTTTTCGACATGACGCCGATGCATGGCGTTTGCGACTACAACACCAAAACGTGCACCGAGATGATTAATTCAGCGGACGGCAGATTTGACGGGCACGCCACAGACGGCGCAAAAATCCTGCCCGTTCCAGCGTCGGACCGACACCGGATCTTGATTATGGCTTTCTTGGCAAGCCATCGTGAGCAACCGGTGGATCGGATTGCTGATGGAGTTGGATTGTCACACGACATCGTCCAGGGTCTTTTGCAGGATCTGGTGGACGACGACTCAATTGTCGTACACGCTGACAAATCGACACCTTGCTTTTCGATTCATCCAGATTCACAGATGTCGACTAACATCTTTAATCACACGATGATCCAACGCAACCGTGCGATGTACGGCGGCTAGCTGCCACACTTGTCCGGCGTGCCGAGAACCCATGGGAACGGGTTTTGATTGCTGGAAGTCACCGTTAAAGGACTCGTTTCTCGGACTGCGAGGCCGTCGTTTAGAACCGAATCACAGCATGCTCAGGTCACGGCGCGCTCAGGTCACATCGCCGTCACATCGCCCTCGGCGCCCAACGCGTCTTTGGAAGCTCTCTGAACAGCGCGTCGGTGCCCACGACCTCAGCAGTTTCGCGTTCGTCGATGCTGACCGCTGGTGTATCAACATGATGGCGCGCAGAGGAGGGCTGAATGGTCGAATCGCCTCGCCGGCCACGCAGCTTCGGTGGGCGCAACCCGTGCTGTTTCGAGAATCTCCCAAACAGCATCGGTCGACAATTCGCCGACAACACCGACGCGCGCTGGCGGACGTTTGAGCGAACAGTCGTCCCAGAAAGTCGTCGGGCGTGAGACGAGTCAAAACCGACCGAATTATCGGACTGCTAAAAGCCCGAGGCGAGCCGGTTGCTTCCGCCCATCGGAACCAACCGCGTTGTTAACCCGCGACCCCTGTTAAACCGAGAGTCCGAGAGTTTCGGGCCGAGATTCTAGGGTCCGGAAGCAACCCCCACGGTTGCGTTCGGACCCCGGTTTGTCTTTCTCGAACCGGAGAGCGCCGCGGCGGCCTGCGGATCGGCGTAAACCCCTGCGGGAAAGGCAAGAAACGCGAAACGCCGAGAGCGTGAACTCTCGGCGTGGTGCGTTAACTGGGTTGTCGGCCGGTTTCGTAGCCGACAAACGAGCTCCCCGAAAGGAACCCTCTTCGTAACAATACTCTCTTTTTGGAATGACGGAA
>JACKQG010008074.1_pt1 | contig 10372 bp, 6 predicted proteins | sample 8237621 | NCBI WGS metagenome assembly JACKQG01 (sample SAMN15677084, study PRJNA649215) | marine metagenome | biome: marine; feature: Black Sea; material: saline water; isolation source: suspended particulate matter (SPM) from the Black Sea western gyre | collected 2013-06-09/2013-06-10 | depth...
GACACGGCGACGTGGTGGCTCGACACGGTCGGCGTGGACGGCTTCCGCCTCGACGCCGTGCTCTACATCGTCGAGGAGCTCGGGCAGCTCCAGAACACCAACGGCACGTTCCAGTTCTGGCAGGACTACAACGCGCATGTGAAATCGGTGGATCCCGAGGCCTTCTCGGTGGGCGAGGCCTGGACCGCGTCGACGACGGTGATCCAGTACGTGATCGACGACCGTCTCGATACCTGCTTCGAGTTCGACCTGTCCTACGCCATGCTCAATGCCGTCAACGGCGCCGACGCCGGCTTCCTGCACGGCAAGGCCGCCCAGGTCTACAACCTCTACCCCTACCTCCAGTACGCGACCTTCCTCACCAACCACGACCAGGACCGCTCGTTCAACGTCCTCGGCAACGACGAGGACAAGGCCAAGGCGGCCGCGGGCATCTACCTGACCCAGCCGGGAGTCCCCTTCCTCTACTACGGCGAGGAGATCGGCATGGTCGGCACCGGCGCCCATGAGAACATCCGCTCGCCCATGCAGTGGACCGACGGGAGCAACGCCGGCTTCACGACCGGCTCGCCCTGGCAACCGATCAACGGCAACTACGAGCAGTACAACGTGCTGGTGGAGGATACTGATCCGGGATCGCTGCTGAACTGGTACAAGCGGCTGATCCGCGTCCGCAACCGGACGCCGGCCCTGCGTCACGGCACCCACCAGCCGCTGGCCAGCTCCATGTCGCCGATCCTGGCCTACGTCCGCGAGGAAGCGCCGCAGACCGTCCTCTGCCTGATCAACACCTCCCCCATCGCCCAGGGCGGCATCACGCTGACCGGCACCGAGAGCAGCCTGACGCCGGGCGACCATGCGGTCGTCGACCTGCTCGATCCCGCCGACAGCCGCACGCTCACCGTCACGCCCGGCTACGAGATCACCGGTCTGAGCCTGGCCGGCCACGAGGTGCGGATCTACGAGTTCGAGGATCTCACGGGCGTTGATCCCGGCGACGGCGCCCCGCCGGAAACCGGGTTGCGGCTGGAGCAGAACCACCCCAACCCCTTCAACCCCTCGACGACCATCCGCTACGAGTTGCCGGAGCGCGCGCACGTGCGGCTGGGCGTGTACGATGCCGCCGGGCGCGAGGTGGCCGTGCTGCGGGACGAGGTGCAGGCGAAGGGCGAACAGGCGGTCCGTTGGGACGGGATCGACGAGGGCGGACAACCGGTGGGTGCGGGCGTGTACTTCGTGCAGCTGGACGCCGGAGGCGATGCGCGACGATCCAAGTTGACGCTGCTGAAGTGATCAAGAACCGATCAGCAAGAGAACGGCTCGAGTTCAGGGAAGGCAGCGCTCGGCGGCGCACCCGACTGGTAGACAACCTGGACGAGATCGCCGTGGTTCCGGTGCCGCGGGAGAGGCGGTTTTTTCTATTCCCTGCGATCGCCTCCCGACTGTATACCTCGTGGGAGATATGACCGTTCGGGGCACACCGTCCAGGAGCATGCGGCTTGAGGGAAACGCACAGGATCGCCTTCAAGGAAAAAGTGGGCTACGGCCTCGGCGACACCGCGTCCAACCTCTACTTCCAGATGTTCATCAACTTCCTGCTGTTCTTCTACACCGACGTCTTCGGGATCTCCGCGGCCGCGGCGGGCACCATGCTCATGCTCTCGCGCTTCTGGGACGCAGTGAACGACCCCCTGATGGGCATCATCTCCGACCGGACGAACACGCGCTGGGGCAAGTTCCGCCCCTATCTCGTGTGGGTCTCGATCCCCATCGGCGTGATCGGCGTGCTGACCTTCATGACGCCAGACCTGAGCGTGCAGGGGAAGATCGTCTATGCCTACATCACCTACACGCTGATGATGATGGCCTACACGGCCATCAACATCCCCTACTCGGCCCTGATGGGTGTGTTGTCGCCGAACACGGCGGAGCGGACCAGCGTGTCGACCTACCGCTTCGTCCTGGCCTTCATCGGGGCCTTCATGGTTCAGGGGCTGACGTTGCCGCTGGTCCGGTTCTTCGGCGGCGGCGACCAGGCGGTGGGCTTCCCGTTCACCATGGCCGTCTACGGCGTGCTGGCCGCGGGCCTGTTCTACGTGACGTTCCGCACCACCCGTGAGCGGGTACAACCGCCCCGGGGCCAGAGCACCGCGCTGAAGAGCGACCTGCGGGACCTGACCCGCAACCGTCCCTGGATGGTCCTGCTGGGCATGAGCATCGCCTCGTTGGCCTACGCCATCATCCGCACCGGCTCGATCATGTACTACTTCAAGTACTACATGGGCGACGAGAACCGGGCGGCGCTCTTCATGGTGACCGGCACGGCGGCCGTGATCGCCGGCGTGGCCTGCACACAGGTGCTGGCGCGCAGGTTCGGTAAGAAGCGCCTCTACATCTTCGCCATGGGCGCTTCCAGCGTGCTCACCTGCCTCTTCTACTTCGTCCCCAGGGAACAGGTCGGGCTGATCTTCGCGCTGAACATCGTGACCATGCTGGTGATGGCGCCCCAGGCGCCGCTTATCTGGGCCATGTACGCCGACACGGCCGACTACTCGGAGTGGAAGAACGGCCGGCGGGCCACCGGCCTCGTCTTCTCGGCGGCCACCTTCGCCCAGAAGTTCGGCATCGCCCTGGGCGGCGGCGCCGCGGGCTGGCTGCTGGCGCTCTTCGGCTTCGTGGCCAACACGGAGCAGTCGCCCGAGACCCTGCGCGGCATCCGCCTGATGATGAGCTTCATTCCGGCCGTGTGTTCGGTCGCGGCCACCATCGCGGCGCTGTTCTACGAGCTGGACGACGGCACCATGAAGAGGATCGAGAGCGACCTGGCGGCGAGAAGGGGCGAATGAGCTTCCGGGCTGGGCACGATGACTCCGACCCGAGGCTCGATGCTACCGGAACAGCTCCTTCACCGACCCCCAGGTCAGGGACTCCGCGGGCATGGGCACCATGGGCTCGTCGTAGACCTTAATGTTGCGGATGAGGCCCAGGAACTGGATGCCCGAGCTGCCAGTGTGGGTGCGGATGTTGAAGTCGTCGCCGTGATTGGGCACGAAGTCGGTTTCGCAGGCCGGCTTTCCATGCGTGACCTCGGCTCAGGGCGGGGTACCCATCCGAGGATACGGTATCGCGGCCCGGAGCGGGAGCGGCTTCTTCGCCCCGGGCGGCCCACCGCCGCGAACCCCCTCCAAGAAGAGCCCGGCCTGTGCGGCCGGGCTCGATAACGACCCGAAGCGTCTCACCCGATGTGCAGCATGCGCTACTTGACCAGGGACATCCTCCGGGTCTCGGAAAACGGGCCGGCGTCCAGCCGGCAGAAGTACACGCCCCCGGCGGCGGCGCGGCCCATGTCGTCGCGGCCGTGCCAGATGACCTCGTGGCGGCCGGGGCCGACGGCCTCGGCCGTGGCCAGGGTCTTCACGATCTGGCCCGCCAGATCGTAGACGACCAGGTCGACCCTGGCCGGCTCCGGCAGTTCGTAGCTGATGGTCGTGGAGGGGTTGAAGGGATTGGGATAGCAGGGATGCAGCCGGTAGCCTGTAGACGGGAGGTTGGGCGACACGGCCGTCGTGGGCTCCAGGAACTCGAAGTAGTTCAGGTTGAAGCCGTCAGCGGTGGCGGCGAAGCGCATGATGTGCGAGCCGGCGTCGAGGATCGCCGTCGTTGAAACCGTCGTCCAGTTCTGCCAGCCGCCCGTGCTCGGCACCGCCAGGTCTCCGGTCCCGTCCACGCCGTCGAACTCCATATGGAAAACGCCGCCGCCCTGGAGTGACGCCACGCGGATCTCGATGGGGTATTCGCCGGCGGCCGGGATGTCGAGGGTGTACTCGAGCCACTCGCCGGAGTTGATCCAGCCCACGTTGTAGCCGTTGCCGGCGTCGGAGCAGCTCTCTATGTCGACGCCCACGCCGCCGCGGTACACCCCGCCCTCGTTGTAGAGATCCGAATCGTGGTAGGAGACGCCCTCCCCGCCGATGTCGAAGTCCTCCGCCTCGAGCCGCGCCGGCGGGACGAATGCGCCGCCGTACGGAGCCTGGCCGCAGCCGGCGCCGACGGTGAGGTCGACGCTGTCCTCGGCGAAGGCGCCGCCGTCGTCGATGGCCTTGGCGGTGATCGTGTAGCAGCCGTCGGCGACGGAGGTCCAGACGAAGGCGTAGGGGGCGGTCGTGTCCTCGCCCAGGTAGGTCGGGCCGTGGTAGAACTCCACGGTCGTGACGGTGCCGTCGGTGTCGGACGCGGTCGCCTCGAAGGTGATGTCGCCCGCGGGGGGGTTGTCGATCTCGGTGGGCGAGGTGATCTCGACGGACGGCGCGAGGTTCCCCGTCTCCTGGTAGCCCCTGACGTAGTCGATGAGGTACTGCTGGGGCAGGTCCGCCGTGATGCAGGACCAGTTCGTGCATCCGGTGTAGTTGCCGCCGACCGCCGCGTTCAGGATGATATAGAAGTCCTGGTCGAAGGGCGCGAGGGGGTTGCCGGGCGCGCCGTTGGAGTACCACTGGCTGCTGTACCTGGTGAAGTAGTGTACGCCGTCCACGTACCAGCGGATCTGCTCGGGCTCCCACTCGACGGCATAGATGTGGAAGTCGTCGCCGAAGTTGACGCCACCCTGGCTGTAGGTCCCGCCAGAGTACGTATTGTCGGGCCAGCTGCCGCCGTAGTGGATCGTGCCGCCGATCCAGTCGGTGGCGTTGGCGGATTCCATGATGTCGAGCTCGCCGCTCGCAGCCCAGCCGCCGTAGGCGTCGTCCTGCGGCATCATCCAGAACGCAGGCCACATGCCGCCGCCGGTGGGGATCTGAGCCCTCATCTCGATCCGGCCGTAGAGGAAGGAATGCTTGTCCCGCGTGTGGACCTTGCCCGAGGTGAAGTAGCGGCCGCCGTAGTTCTCCATGCGCGCTTCGAGGATCAGATTGCCGCCGCTGACCGAGACGTTCTGGGACCTGTAGTACTGGAGCTCGTTATTGCCCCAGCCGCACAGATCAGGGCATCCGTCGCCGATGTCGATGTTCCAGTTGGCGCCGTCCAGGCTGGTGCCGTCGAACTCATCCGACCACACGAGGGACATGGCGGCGGCGGCGGGCGAGACCAGACTCATCGTGGCGACGACCGCAAACGCACACATACCCATGAGAATCCCGACTCTCAGGCGCATCATCCGACCACGCTCCTGTACAGGCTGCGACATACGGGACGGAGGAAGCCGCATCGCCACCATCGTCCACAAGGGCGATTATACACTTTGTTCGGTATCCGTGCAAAGTGTTTTTCACTTCCGTGTTCTTTCTGCTCATTCGACAAGTCCGCGCAACGCTATGCCAGTAATCCCCTTGTATGATTTCTCGAACTCGCCATTGTTGAGCTCGGATCCGCTCCCGGCCTGTTCGCGGACAAGAGCGAGCGCAGGACCTACGAGCTGTCGCATGCAGGGGCTAGCGGGCCGAATTGACACGGACCGTCCGGTGGGAGAGAATGCGGATCCGGTCGAACACGGAGCCGCGAGCGAGCGGTTGGAGCGCCCGATCACCCCCGACCGACACACCACGGAGGGTTCGATGCCCAAACCGGCCAAGACCGTACTCGCGGAACTCGAACAGCTCAAATACCGCTTCGGAAGCGAAGTCGTCGAGGGCAAACGCGAGGGGCTGCGCCGGCTCGAGTCCGCGTCGCTGCCCACAGCCGAGGCCGTGTCGCGCCTGCACGAGCTGCTCTGCTTCTGGCGCGCCTACCCCGACGACGCACAACTGCTGCGGCAGATCGAGAAGATGCTGGAGCGCTTCGGCACTCGCCGCGACCTGCGACGGCTGCGCCGCGGCCTGGTGGATTCGGGTATCGAGGGCACCGAGATCCGCTACGAGTTCTTCGTGCATATGGCCAAGTGGCTGGCCAAGCATTGGCCGGACCGTTTGCGGATCGACTGGCCGGAGTTCAAACACCAGGAGGCGCTCGAGAAGATACTGAACCTGCTGGCCCTTTACAACGAGACGCCCGGCCTGGACGAATTCCCCTTCCCGGTTCGCGACTGGATAGAGCGCCTGAAGGGCCCGGACGAGACCGACGCCGTCTTCGTGATCAACCGTCTCAAGGACCTCGAGCTGGACACCTTCACGCACGAGTATCTCTACGAGCATCTCAGGATCCCGATGATCGTCGAGGCCGGCGCCAACGGTCCGAGCCGCACGCGGGCGAAGATTCGCGGTGCGGCGATCCACTACCAGACCGAGCCGCTGATCCTGCAGCGTCCGGACCTGATCGCGGAGCTGAAACGGCCGCCGCTCTCGGTGCGCCCCGTCGGCGCACGCAAGGGGCGGGAGATCATCGACCTGGCCCGCGAGGCGATGGTCACCCGCAGCCGCGACCTCGACGTCTTCGCCTTCGGCGACCCGCGCGACGTGCGGATGATTGACTGTGGCCGCGGCTTGCAATTCGCGGCCTTCGGCGCCATCCCCGAACGCCGGCTGATGTTCGAGGCGCTCTACGGTTTCCTGATCTTCAAGAACGGCGTCCCGATCGGGTATGTCCTGAACAGCTCGCTGTTCGGATCGGTCGAGGTGGCGTACAACATCTTCGAGACCTACCGCGGCGGCGAGGCCGGTTACATCTACGGCCGCCTGCTGGCGACGCTGCGCCACCTCTTCGAAGCCGACACCTTCACGATCTACCCCTACCAGCTCGGCGGCGAAGACAACCAGGAGGGCCTCGAGTCGGGCGCGTGGTGGTTCTACCAGAAGCTGGGCTTCCGGGCGCGGGATGATCGCGTGCTGAAGCTCATGCGCCGCGAGCTGCAGCGAATGAAGCGGAAACCCGGATATCGTTCGAGTATCGCCACCCTGGAGAAGCTCGCCTCCGAGAACGTCTATCTCGACCTGAAGCGCAGACGCGACGACGTGATCGGCATGCTGCCGCTCGGCGAGGTCGGCTTGCGCATCACGGACTATCTCGCGCGCCGCTTCGGTGCGCGCCGCAAGTCGGCCGCTGACGTGTGCGCACGGGAGGCGATGGGGTTGCTCGGCGTGCGCGGCTGGCGAAGCTGGAGCGCGGGCGAACGGCTGGCCTGGCGACGCTGGAGCCCGCTGATCCTGATCCTGCCCGGCCTCGAGCAGTGGAACGCGGCCGAGAAGAAAGCGCTGGTCGCCGTGGTCCGCGCCAAGGGCGGCGTGCGCGAGTCGGACTTCGCGCTGCTGTTCGACCGGCACCGGAAGCTGCGACGGGCGGTCGCGAAGCTGGCCCGGGGCAGCCAGGCGAAGTAGCCGAGATGATGATCGAGAGGATCTCGGGCCGGAAAGACGGTATCCGCGTCAGTAGAGCTCGTACTTGACCAGACGGCCGTCCAGACCGCCGTTGGCCAGCGGCTTCTTCCAGGTGGACCTCAGCCCCATCTTCTTGATCAGCTCACGCTTGCCGAAGTAGATGTAGGCTTCGCTGCCGGTGCAGCGCTGCTTGAGGAAATCACCCAGCTCCTGGTAGAAATCACCGATGTCCCCGTGACCCCTCAACCGCATCCCGTAGGGCGGGTTGCAGAGGATGACCCGGTTTTCGAGCTCCTTCAGGGTCCGGTAATCCCGGGTCTGCACGCGGAGCTCGTCGCCGTACGGCAACAGGGCGTTGTTGCCGCGGGCGATCGCCACCGCTTCGCGGTCGCGGTCGCTGCCCCGGATGTGTCCGCCCGGGATCTCTCGGATCCGCCCATCGGCCAGCTCCTTCTCGACGCGCCAGATCTCCGGGTCGAAGTCGGGCAGCATCATGAAGCCGAATTTGCGCCGCAGGTAGCCCGCCGGAATGCGACAGTACTTGAGCCAGGCTTCGCTGAGCAGGGTGCCCGAACCGCACATGGGATCGTACAGGGGCCGCGAGCCGTCCCAGCCCGACAGCTCGACGATGGCGGCGGCGACGGTCTCCTGCATGGGAGCCTCGACCGATTCCTGGCGGTAGCCTCGCCGGTGCAGCGAGCCGCCCGAGGTGTCGAGGCTCAAGGTGGCGACGTCGTTCGCCAGGTGCAGGTTGATCCAGAGATCGGGCTCGCGCGGGTCGACGTCGGGTCGCCGGCCCAGCTTGTCGCGGAACTGGTCGGCGATGCCGTCCTTCACCCGCAACGCGGCGTACTGGCTGTGGGATATCTTGCTGCCGCCCACGTTGGCGAACACGGCGAAGGTCTGGTCCAGACCCAGCAGCGCCGTCCAGTCGACCTGCTTCGTCTTGTTGTACAGGTAGTCGGGATTGTGGCAGTTGAAGGTGTCCAGGGGCGCCAGCACGCGGGAGAGCAGGCGCGAACGGTAGTTGATGCGGTACAGGGCGCCCGGCTCCGCCTCGAAGTGGAGTCCGCGATGGCCCGGGCTGACGTTCGTCGCGCCGAGCCGGCCCAGCTCCTCGGCGCCGAGAACCTCGAGACCGCCCGCGATCTGGGCGAAGTAGCGCTGGGACTGCTGGTAGAGGAACATCATCCACCTCGGCCGGCCTGCTGTGGTCGGATCGCTTCGCGTCTCAGGCACTCCGGGTGCCATTCAATTCGGTGGAACAGACTATCACACGTGCTGCCCGTTGCCTCGCGGCTCTCGACGGATTCATCAAATAATGAAAAACGCCTTGCGGCGCCGGGTTTATCCCTTACCTTGGGCCCGTGGACTGGCGACCCCGCCAGTCTTTTTTTGATGGGGTTCGGCCTAAAGAACCGATGTTGGATACGAAGCCGATCCCCACACGTTCCAAGGAAGTGTCTTTTGAAAAAGATCTATGTGGGCAACCTCAGCTTCAACTGCGACGACCGTGAACTGGAAACCACCTTCGCCGAGCACGGCGAGGTCTCCAGCGCCAAGGTCATCACCGACCGCGAAACCAACCGCTCCCGCGGCTTCGGCTTCGTGGAAATGACCGACGACTCCGCCGCCCTGAAGGCCATCGAGGCCCTGAACGGCAAGGAAGTCGACGGTCGCGCGTTGAACGTCAACGAGGCTCGCCCTCGTGAGCCGCGTAGCGGCTCCAACTGGTAAACATGGTCGTCCGGGCCTGAGGTCCGGCGGCTCGTGTCAGCCGACAACCCCGCTCTCCTCGTGAGAGCGGGGTTGTTTTTTTGTATCGCGCGCCGGATTCGCGCCTGCCGTCCCTGGCACGGCGCAGGCAAAACACACAGCGCTATGCCGGGAACACCGTTGTGGTATATTTCCGCCGAGCGGAGAAACATCAACGGCCCCGCACGCCCGCCGGGCAGCACCATGCGATCGCGAGTCGTCGTGTCGATCCCGGTCGCCGGAGGTATCCATGCCGACAGCCCAGCTTCCCGATAGCGCCCGCGTCGTCATCGTCGGCGGCGGCATCATCGGTTGCTCCATCGCCTATCACCTCGGCCACCTCGGCTGGAGCGACGTGGTGCTCGTGGAGCGCGACCGGCTCACCTCGGGCACGACCTGGCACGCGGCGGGCCTGATGACCACCTTCGGCTCGACCTCGCAGACCTCGGTCGAGATGCGCATGTACACGCGCGATCTCTACGGGCGTCTCGAGGCGGAGACCGGGCTCAGCACCGGCTTCGAGCCCCTGGGCTTCATCGAGTTGGCCGCGGACCGGGACCGCCTGGAGGAGTACCGGCGGGTCGCGGCTTTCAACCGCATATGCGGCAACGGCGTCGAAGAGATCGGCCCCGAGGAGATCAAGCGGCTCTTCCCCCTCGCGAAAGTGGACGACATCGCGGCGGGCTTCTACCTGCCGCAGGACGGGCGCGTGAACCCCGTGGACGCGACCATGGCCCTGGCCGAGGGCGCGCGCCGCAAGGGCGTGTCGATCGTCGAGGGCGTGGCGGTCACGGGGGTCAACGTGGAGAACGGCCGCGCGACCGGCGTGAGCACGACCCGCGGCGACATCCAGGCCGAATTCGTGGTCAACTGCGCCGGCATGTGGGCCCGGCAGCTCGGCGCGCTGAACGGCGTGAGCGTCCCGAACCAGTCGACCGAACACTACTACCTCATCACCGGCCCCATGGAGGGGATGACGCGGGACCTGCCCATCATCGAGGATCCCTCCAGCCACGGCTACTACCGGGAAGAGGGCGGCGGCCTGATGATCGGCCTCTTCGAGCCGGTCTGCGCCCCCTGGAAGGTGGACGGCGTGCCCGAGGACTTCTCCTTCGGCGAGATCCCGCCCGACTGGGAGCGCATGACGCCCTACGTCGAGAAGGCCATGAGCCGCATCCCCGCCGCGCGCGACGCCGGCCTGCTGAAGTTCTTCTGCGGCCCGGAGAGCTTCACGCCCGACATGGGCGTGGCCTTCGGCGAGACGCCGGAGATCCGCAACTACTTCGTGGCCGCGGGACTCAACTCCATCGGCATCATAACCGGGGGCGGCCTCGGCCGGATCATGGCCCGCTGGATCGTGACCGGCGATCCGG
>JACKQG010008075.1_pt1 | contig 10370 bp, 10 predicted proteins | sample 8237621 | NCBI WGS metagenome assembly JACKQG01 (sample SAMN15677084, study PRJNA649215) | marine metagenome | biome: marine; feature: Black Sea; material: saline water; isolation source: suspended particulate matter (SPM) from the Black Sea western gyre | collected 2013-06-09/2013-06-10 | depth...
GAGGTCGGTGGCATTTGCTGCACTGCCCTCGAGGTGACGAGGTATACTGATAGAGCTAAAATAGTTGGCCCGTTGTCTCGCCAGCTTTACTTTATCAGGACTGGTTTTGCTGATGTCATCGTCACCGACGAGCAGTGTATCAGGACGGATATTGCTATAGAAGCTGCAAAAGTAGGCACCGCTTTGATTGCTACTACAGATAAAGCGTGCTACGGGCTTGAGGATTACAGTAAAAGGGAAACCGATGAAATAGTAAAGGACATGCTTGACGGGAAACAGACGTTGATTTTCGACCCAGACAAGGCTGCTGAAGCGGCAGTTAGAGTTGCCCTTGAGCTGGCACCGAAGAGAAAGAAAGAGTTGGTGACGCCTGAACAGGTGCCAGACCTGGCTAAAGACCATCGGCTGTGTAATATGTGCAGTCAGGTCTGCCCCAACTTGCTGCCGGTTGGCGATGCTATCGAAGCAGCCAAGAATGGCAACCTCCAGCCGCTAACCGAAGTATTCAATAAATGCATCGGCTGCGGCAAATGTGAACAGGAGTGCCCTCGCCATGTGCCTATCTTCAAGATGATGCAGGCTGTGGCCGGAAGTGAAACGTGGAAAGTGCGGGCAGGGCGAGGACCGATTATGGACGTAGAGATAAGAAAAGTCGGTGCGCCTATCGTCTTGGGCACCATTCCCGGCATCATCGCCATTGTCGGCTGCTCCAACTTTCCTGAAGAAATCAGTGAAGTAGCTGACATAGCTGAGGAGTTTGCCAAGAGGAAATATATTGTGGTGCTTACCGGCTGTTCAGCTATGGCGGCCGGGATGAAGAAGGATAAGGAAGGCAAGACGATTTATGAGAAATATCCACCCAATTTCGACGCCGGCGGTGTTCTCAATATTGGCTCCTGTGTGGCTAACTCCCATATCACAGGAGCTGCCATGAAGGTGGCTAATATATTTGCCACCTTGCCTCTGAGGGGCAACTATGAGGTTATAGCCGACTATATCTTGAACCGCGTTGGCGCCTGTGGTCTCGCCTGGGGCGCTTATTCTCAGAAAGCAGCATCAATCGCCACCGGCTGCAACAGGTTAGGAATTCCGGTGGTCCTAGGTCCTCATTCCGCCAAGTACAGAAGGCTTTACATGAGCCGGAAGGAGGAAGATGATTGGACGGTGATGGATGGCAGGGAGAAAAAGCTGGTGGATACTCAGGAGCCATCGCCTGAACATCTGATTACTGTTGTAGAGTCCAAGGAGCGGGCGATGGTCACCATGGCAAAGCTGTGCATCAGGAAGAATGATACTGCGCAGGGGCGGCAGATAAAGCTTACCCATTATATCGGCCTGCATAAGCAGCACCTGGGGACCTTACCTGATGACCTCCATCTTTATGTTAGGAAAGCTTCGGATATTCCCATTTTCTTCAAGAAAGAGGTGATGGCATATCTGGAGAAAGTCGGCTGGAAGGAAAAACCAGTTTTGACTCTGCCTACCTTGATTGGGACTTATCCATCAGAGGTGCCTATAGAGTCGGTTGTCCACTAAGGAGATTCAAAAGAGAATTTCATGCGAATTCTGGTAGCTATACAAGGTCATTATGGCCAGAGAATTGCCGACAATATCAGGCAACATTGTCCGGCTGAGTGGGAAGCTTACACTTATAGCTTTTCATCGGATTTGCCGGCCATAGTCGATGATGCTAACGAGTTTCTGCCTAAAGAGTTGCCAGCGGCTGATTTGCTGATATCTCTCGGCGAGCACCCCGGGGTGGCTCAGATGATTCCTGACATGGTGAAGAAGAGCGGTGCCAAAGCAGTGATCGCGCCGGCAGATAACCGCGTCTGGCTGCCACCCGGCTTAGCCAGGCAGATTAAGCGCAAGCTGGAATCTATGGGGGTTGAGGTGGTCTATCCGGTTCCCTTCTGCACCTTGGCAGAGAAGGACAGTCAAAATCAGTATATCCGTGAATTTGCTAAGTATTTCGGCAGGCCGGAAATAGACATAGAGCTTGATAGAGATAGAATAAAGCGGGTCGCAGTTATCAGGGGGGCTCCTTGTGGCTGCAGCCCGTATGTGGCTGACGGCCTGGCTGGAGTCTGGGAACGTGATGCTGTGGAGAAAGCCGGGCTTCTGCATCACCAGTACCCGTGTCTGGCAACGATGGTAATGGACCAGCAATTTGAAGATACCTTGATGCACCGTGCTGGACTTATGACCAAACTGGCAGTGGAGAAAGCTATTAAGGGTGTAAAGGTAGCCAAGTAAGGAGGTTTGTGTTATGACAATGACTTTGCCGTATCATCGAGTGAATGTGTTGACCGGGACAAAGGCGGCTAGAATTATTGAAGATGCCAGCGAGTATGCTCACTTGGTTAGACGTGCTCAAAGGCCCCTTCTGGTGCTTGGCTCGTGGTCTCTTACCACGACTTTGGGCGGTAAACTGCTCATTGAGTATGGCGTGGAAATAGCTAAAACCCTTGATATTCCGATATGCGCCACAGCTCACACCAAGAAGAAACTGCTAGAGCTGGGCGTTGAGCCAGCAAGCAGCTATGACATTATAGAGATCCTTAACCATCTTAAAGACCCGGCATGGAAGGGGGTTAAAAAGGAAGGCAATCATGATTTGGTGATGTTTCTGGGGTTCAGGACTGACCTTGGTGAGCAGGGGCTTTCAACTCTGAAACATTACGCCCCGCACCTCAAGACTATGACCTTGTGCAAATTTTATTATCCACATGCCAGTTATTCCCTTTCTAATTTCAGAAAAGACGAACAATGGAAGGAATTTCTAGATAATCTAATAACTAATTTAAAGAGTAAGGAGGCATAACAAAATGGCAGGAATTTTCCCGGTAGATATTGGGCCCCAGTATGAAGGCGAAGTAATCAGGAAAGCCGACTTATATGTCGAGTTCGGTGGGCCGAATGTGAAAAACAAATTTGAGTTGGTGACGCTGAAGGGCCTTGATGAAATCGAAAACGAGAAGATAGAAATCATCGGCCCAGATATAAAGGACATGACGGAGGGCGGCAGTTATCCCTTAGGTTTGATGATCGATGTTGCTGGCGAGAAACTGGAAAAGGATATGGAGCCGGTCTTCGAGAGAAGGATGCACCTTTATGCTAACTACATAGAAGGCTTTTATCATATGAACCAGAGAGATGAAATCTGGATGAGGCTTAACAAGGATTCCTTCAATAAGGGGCTTAATTCGCTTGAGGAGATCGGCAAGATACTGATGTTTCTTTACACATCGGAGTTGGACGTTATCGAGAAGATGTCCATCACCTTTGTTATCGATGAAAAGAAGGTTGAGGAACTCATAGTGAAGGCTCGCGAAATCTATAAGGCAAGAGATGAGAGAGCCAGGGGCTTAAAAGAAGAAGACGTGGAGGACTTCTATAGCTGCGCACTGTGCCAGAGCTTTGCTCCGACACACATCTGCATTGCTACTCCGGAGAGGATAGCTAACTGTGGAGCCATAAGCTGGTTCGATGGCAGGGCTGCTTATAAGCTCGACCCCGAAGGGCCAGTGCAGGAGGTGAAGAAGGGTGAGTGCCTGGATCCAATAAGAGGGGAGTACAAAGGCTGCAATGAGCTGGGAGCGGTAAAATCTATGGGGACTTATGACAGGGTCTTTCTCCATAGCGCTTTTGAGCACCCTCATACCTCTTGCGGTTGCTTCCAGGCGATTTGGTTCTATATCCCTGAAGTTGATGCCTTTGGCCTCGTCCATCGCGACTTCGTTGGCCCGACTGTTGTTGGCGTACCTTTTTCCACCATGGCTGCTGATACCAGCGGTGGCCGACAGGTAGAGGGGTTTTTGGGCTTGGCGCTGGAATACTTGAGGTCGCCCAAGTTCCTATATGCAGATGGCGGCTTAAGGCGTTTGGTATGGATGCCCAAGGAGATAAAAGAGAGATACAAGGATGCTATACCCGCAGACCTGTATGACAAGATAGCTACAGAGGAAGATGCCAAAAACATTGATGAGCTGATTGCGTTTTTGGATAAGGTTGGTCATCCGTGGGTGAAGGGTGAGGTAGAATTACCTGTGTAAAATGAACTTGGAGAGTGTTTATTTGTCATTGCGAGGGGCATAAGCCCCGAAGCAATCCCGGCGGGGATGTTGAGATTGCCACGCTTCGCTCGCAATGACGGACTGGAATTGCTAAACAATCTCATAGGAGGAACGACATGGCGCTGAAAGGAACTGATGTTGTAAAGAGGCTTCCGGATGGAGGCAAGAAGAATTGCCGGGAATGTGGCTTCCCCACCTGTTTTGCCTTTGCCATGAAGCTGGCTACTGGTGGTGTAGCACTCGATAAATGTCCTTACCTGCCAGCAGATGTTAAGGCTGAACTGGAAGAAGCCCTGGCACCACCTATTAAGCCGGTAACCATTGGCGCTGGTAAAAATGCCCTTGAGATCGGTGTCGAAGAGGTAATTTACCGGTATGAGAAGACTTTTGTCCATCAGCCGGGCATTGCCCTGCTTATCTCAGATACGGAGACTGATGCCGAGATTGATGAGAAGATAAAGAAGATAAAAGAGCTACAGTTCCCCTGGGTTGGGCTGACTCTTAAGGCGAATGTTTTGGCGCTACGGTTTGAATCAGGTGATAAAGCTAAATTTGAGGCGTTGGTAAAGAAAGTCTGCGAGGGCACAGACCTGCCTGTGGTGCTAATGTCTGAGGATGTTGATGTCCTGCTTTCAGCTAGAAAGATATGTGGTGACAGGAAACCGCTGCTTTATGCGGTCACCAAAGATAACATCGATAAGATAATTGCTGGAATTAAGGGTTCGCCGACGCCGGTGGTGGTGAGGGGTAACAGCGTGGAGGAGCTGATACCGTTGACCACCCAGTTAAAGGATGCCGGCATTGAGGAGATCGTCTTGGATCCAATCGCCAAGAATATGCAGGAAGCCATCAGGGACCAGACGCTGATTCGGCGAGCAGCTTTGAAGCAGAATTTCAGACCTCTCGGTTATCCGACCATTGGATTTCCTTGCTTCATAGCTAAAGACGAAATCAGGCAGGTCCTTCTGGCAGCCATGTTTGTTATTAAGTATCCCGGAATTATTGTCCTTTCTGACTTTGGCCAATACTCGCTATTACCATTGCTGGTCCAGAGGCTCAATATTTATACCGATCCGCGAATGCCTATGTCAGTAGAGGAGAAGGTCTACGAAGTACTGGAGCCGAATGATGAGTCGCCGGTGTTGATTACCAGCAACTGGGCGTTGACTTATTTTATTGTTGCCTCGGAAATCGAAGGCAGCAAGGTTCCTTCCTGGCTGTGTGTTAAGGACACTGAAGGACTTGGTGTCCTCACCGGCTGGGCTGCTGGCAAGTTCTCTGGTGACTCAATCGGACCATTTGTCAAGAAGTCGGGAATTGAAGGTAAAGTAAAGCACAGGAGACTAATTATTCCGGGGAAGGTAGCCCGGATTAGAGGCGAGCTAGAGGAGGCGTTGCCCGACTGGGAGATCATAGTCGGACCTAGAGAAGCCAGCGAGATAGCAGCTTACCTGCCGAACCTCGTGAAGAAGTGGAAGAACTGAAGCAGAAACTGTCAGACATCCTGAAACCGGATAAAAAAAATAGGCGTCATCTAATCTACCTTCTTCAGGCAGTTCAGCAGAAGTCTGGTTATCTTTCAAAAGAGGCGATGTTAGCCATCGCCGACTTTCTGGACATCCCGGGAAGCACGGTCTACGGCATTGCCACCTTTTATAATCAATTCCGTTTTACTCCGCTGGGCAAGCATCCGGTGAAAGTTTGCATGGGCACCGCCTGCCACTTGGTCGGTGGCAAGCTTGTCCTAGAGGCAATGGCGAGGGAACTGGACATCGAGGTCGGCGGTATTACACCTGACCATGAGTTCAGTCTGGACAGGGTAGCTTGCGTTGGTTGTTGTGCCTTAGCTCCAGTAGTTGTAATCGGCGATTCTGTTTATCCCAAGATGACGCCACCGAAGGTGGAGGAAGCCTTGGTGATTATCAAGCCGGTAAGCCAGGAGCAGTCAGAGAAGCAGTAAAGGGAATGGTGTACAACACCGCTTGTTATTCTGAGGGAGCGGAGCGACCGAAGAATCTCGGTGGGGGGTGGGAGACCATTCGCTATCGCTCAGGGTGAAACAAGAGGTTCCTTATGACCTTTGCGGAGATTCAAAATCAGGCGAAATCGGATTGGGACTCGCTTTATCATGGCCAAGCCCCTCACATCCTCATCGGCACGGCTACATGTGGCCGTGCTGCCGGTGCATTGTCGGTAGTCGAAGCCTTCAATAAAGAACTGGCGAAGAGAAACGCCGAGGCAAAGGTGGCCGAGGTGGGCTGTATCGGGCTTTGCTCCCTTGAGCCTCTGGTCACCATAATCAAGCCCGATTCCTTCGCCGTTTGCTACAACAACGTGATTCCTCAGGTTGTGCCCACCCTCGTTGAAGGCTATGTCTTGGGCGATGACCCTTGCCTTGACCTGGCTTTGGGTACGCTTGGTGGTGGTGAAGGAGAGGCGGTCTATATTCCGGAGCTTTCCAGGTTTGAGCATGAGCATCGTCTACTACTGAGAAATTGTGGCTACATCGACCCCGGGAATATAAACCACTATATTGCCAATGGTGGCTACAGCAGCCTGGCTATGGCCCTAAAGATGGAGCCTGCTGCCATAATCGAGGAGATAAAGAGTTCGGGCATCAGAGGGCGAGGTGGTGCTGGCTTCCCTACTGGCAGAAAGTGGGAGCTTTGTAGACAGGCTCCCGGCGAGACCAAGTATGTGATTTGTAATGCTGATGAAGGTGACCCTGGAGCTTTTATGGACCGGGTGGTCTTGGAGAGCGACCCACAGCAGGTCATTGAAGGCATTACTATTGCCGCTTATACGGTCGGTGCCCACGACGGGTTCATATATATCCGAGCTGAATATCCTCTGGCTATCGAGCGGCTGAAGCTTGCCTTAGAGCAGGCGAAGAATCTGGGGATGTTAGGCGATAATATTCTGGGCAGCGGTTTCAGCTTTGATATAGAGATAGTTGAAGGAGCTGGTGCCTTTGTCTCCGGCGAGTCAACCGCCTTGATGTACGCTATCGAAGGAAGGCGGAGCATGCCCAGAGCCAGGCCACCTCATTCGGTGAAGTCAGGCTTATGGGGCAAACCCACGGTTCTTAACAATGTAAAAACCTATGCCTATGTTCCACTGATAATCGCTCGTGGAGCTGATTGGTTTTCCAGCCTTGGCACAGAAGGCAGCAAGGGCACAGCGGTGTTCGCTCTGGCCGGGAAGATGGTCAGCACCGGGCTGGCAGAAGTGGCTATGGGTACAACGCTCCATGAACTAATCTTCGACATCGGTGGTGGCATCCGGAGCGGAAAAAAGTTCAAGGCGGTGCAAATCGGAGGGCCTTCTGGCGGCTGTTTACCTGAGAGCATGCTGCGAACCCCGGTAGATTTCGATTCGCTGCACAAAGCCGGTGCGGTTATGGGCTCCGGTGGTGTGATTGCCATGGATGAGGACAACTGCATGGTTGATACCGCCAAGTTCTTCCTCGATTTTATACAGAAAGAGTCCTGCGGCAAATGCTCCACCTGTCGCATCGGCACCAAGCACATGCTGGATATCTTGGAGGACATTACCGCAGGCAAAGGCAAAATCGAAGATGTGGATTTGCTGGTTGAGCTGGGGGAGGATATAGGGGGTGGTTCAATGTGCGGTTTGGGCAGAACAGCACCGAATCCTGCCCTGACCACCATTCGCTATTTCCGCGATGAATATGAGGCTCATATACTTGAGAAGCGGTGCCCGGCGCTGGTGTGCAAGGAGCTTATCGCCTACTATATACTCCCTGATAAATGCGAGCGAGGCTGTGAGCATTGCGTTTTGGCCTGTCCGGTAGAGGCAATAGGTTCTACTGAGAAAGGAATAAAGGTAATCGACCAGACCAAGTGCACCAAATGCGGCAGTTGCCAGTTGGTCTGCCCGCCGGAGTATAATGCCGTAGTAAAGCTGTCACCACCGAGTTTGGTGCCAGCAGCAGGTGCCAAAGATAAAGGGTAACCAAGACGGGAGGTGAGCATGTGGGACTCTGAAAAGAAGGCGGTGATTGAGGTGGCTCAGGAGATGGAAAGGAAGGGGCTGGTGGTGGGCACGGCGGGAAATGTGAGCCTGCGCCTCAAAGACCCAAGTGGACGGGAGCTGCTGGCTATTACGCCCAGCGGACGGTATTACGATTCGCTCAAGATTGACGACATAGTGGTAGTCGATTTTGAGGGGCAGCGTGTTGAAGGGGAGCAAAAAGCTTCCATAGAGACGGTGATGCACACCGAGGTTTACAAGGCGCGTAAAAAAGTCAATGCCATCGTTCATGCTCACCCCGCTTTTTGCAGTGTCATTGCTGTTACCGGCCTGGATATACCTCCGCTCATCGATGAGCAAGTCATCTATATCGGCGGGGAGATAAAGGTCGCCGAGTACGCTCTTCCCGGCACTCCGGAGCTGGCGAAAAATGCGGTCTCGGCGCTGGGGCCGAGAAACGCCGTCATACTGGCAAATCACGGTGTTCTCTCTGTGGGCAGGGACATGCGTGAAGCCCTGACTATATGTGAGCTGGCGGAGGAGATGGCGAAAATATACGTCTCTGTCCTGAGCCTGGGAAAGGTTAACACACTTCCTGCCGAGGTAGTTGAGCTGGAGAAGGCGTTCTTTGCTTCTGTCTACGGCGAGGGTGAGGGATAGCCTCGGCCCGTTAATTCTTAGCTGGGAAAGGGGGTGTTGGCAAGACGGCTATCGCTGCCTTGCTAATAGATTAGTTGTCCAAGAAATTTGTTAGAAGCTGTGAAAACTCTCCGGCTCTTTGCCTGTAGACGTTATGACCGCAGCCTTCAAAGATGTGTAATTGACAGTCGGGAATGAGTTTGGCGGCAGCGTAAGCGTGGGAAGCTGGTACAATGCGGTCCCCAGCGCCCCAGACTAGCAGGGTGGGCACCGTCAGTTCAGAGAGCTGGTTCAGCAATACAGTAGTCTGTCCCTTCAATGTCATCATGGTCTTCCCCATTTCCATCTTGATCCGGGTAGGAGGGTTCGCGATTTTAAAGGGAGCGTAAAATATGCGGGCCAGCCATTTAACAGCCTTCAGGATAGCAAAGCTGGCTTCCCCGAAAGAACTGCAGAAAGCGGGACGAGACAGAAGTCTGACCCATAGCGCTGCTTCAATTCCCAGGCACCAGCTGCTGACTAGAACTAGCCCCTTTACTTTCTGAGGAAATCTCAATGCATAGTGTAAGGCGATGCCGCCGCCAATCGAATGTCCCATTAAATAGAAGCGCTCCAAGCCCAGGGCTTGCGAGAAGTCTTCTATGAATGCTACGAATTCTGGAAGATGAAACCTGTCGTTAGCCGATTGACTTTGCCCGAAGCCGGGGAGGTCGGGAATGTATACACTGTAATGCCGAGAGAGCTCTTCCGCATTTTGTAGCCACGCCCTGGCGCCATCACCGCCTCCATGGATTATGACCAGCGGTTCACCTTGCCCACCGGCAAAGTAGCGAATGTTAAGGCTGCCAACTTTTATGTTTTTGCTCTGTATATTGTTCGTTATCTTCATATTCCTTTTCTAAGAGGATCAGGCAGTTTAGTATCTTCTCCGGCCTCCTTCTCTATCAGGCATACCACCTCTACTGCCACCGTAGGAACCACGGCTTCTGTTATCGGTACGAGGACGAGCCCCACTTACAGCGAGCTGCCGGCTGTGCAGTATTTTACCATTCAGGCCATTAATTGCCGCTTGGCCTGCGGACAACAATGGCATTTCAACAAACGCAAATCCCTTAGATTGCCCACCATACTTGTCCTTTATGATGTTTACAGATGTCACTTCTCCAAAAGCCGTGAATTCTTCCCGCAATTCCTCTTCCGCTGCCTCATAGGATAAGTTCCCCACATAGATATTCAATTGGTACCTCCTTTGGTTAGTGTGTAATAGAAACATACATAGGCTGGGAACACCCAGCCTATGTATGTTCTTAAGGGCAAAGTAGCGTTACCTGCTTACTTTGACTGCATTGTAGCAATTGCTACAATATACTGGTCTACCTTCGCGCGGCTCGAACGGTACTTCGGTGTCTTTGCCACATTGGGCGCAAGTTGCGGGGAACATTTGCCGTTGGGGCCTGTAGCCGGAGCCACTGTAGCCGGAGCCACTGTTTCCGTAACGCTCTGACTTCCTTGCCTCTCGGCAGGGTTGACAGCGCTTGGGCTCGTTAGTATAGCCTCTAGACGCGAAGAGTTCTTGTTCTTCAGCCGTGAAGGTGAAGGTAGTTCCGCAATCGGAACACTGGATCGACTTGTCCTGAAAACTCATTGGATGACCTCCTCTCT
>JACKQG010008077.1_pt1 | contig 10366 bp, 11 predicted proteins | sample 8237621 | NCBI WGS metagenome assembly JACKQG01 (sample SAMN15677084, study PRJNA649215) | marine metagenome | biome: marine; feature: Black Sea; material: saline water; isolation source: suspended particulate matter (SPM) from the Black Sea western gyre | collected 2013-06-09/2013-06-10 | depth...
ACCGCAAAGGGGCTGTCATCATTTTCCCCAAGTCGGGGGTGCAGCTCATCTCGCGGCCCGTTCTGTTGCTAAGAGATAAACATGAGACTTTGGTCAATACATCCGTGTTATTTAGATGCAAAGGGTTTGGTTGCGCTCTGGAGAGAAGGCCTGTTGGCCCAGAATGTTTTAAAAGGTAATACTATGGGATACAAGAATCATCCTCAATTAACGCGGTTTAAGAATACAAACAACCCTATTGGGGCCATTGCTAGTTATTTAAGGCATGTAGTTGATGAGGCTGATAAGAGAGGCTCCAACTTTAACAGAAGTAAGATTATAAACAAAAAATTTAATGGAAAAATACTTGTCACAAGTGGACAAGTCGAATACGAATTCAAGCATCTATTAGGCAAACTAAAAGGAAGAAACCCTGAGCTATATGAACAGTTAAAGATGGTTAAAGCAATAGAACTTCATCCAATGCTGCAAAAAGTAAGTGGAAATGTGGAAGATTGGGAAATAATTTAGCTAAAACACAACATAACAATTGCGTTAACGCGGGCTGCCAAAAGCTGCGCCGCTTCGCTATGCATCTTTTGCAGTAAATATTGGACGTACATAAGAAAATAAGTTTAAAATTTCCACATTGTTCAATGTTTTTTTTTCAAATATCAATGAGAGGGTAACAGTAAGAAGACCAAACAATTATTCACCATCAGACTGAGAAGAACTTATAAACTAATGTACGTACCGTAACACATCCCCGTCCCGTAACAGGTCCCGTAACACTCGCTCGCAAATTTTAAAAAATATGCAGTTCACTCACGCCTAAAACCTTAACATTGATCGTCCGGTAAAGTTCCCCGCCCTGAATAGCGGAAGTTCCGGCTTTTCTTCGGCCGGTCTTCATCAATCCTTCATAAAAGTGGGGTATGGTCTGTTTCAGGATTAAAATATGGGCGAAAGTTGTGGGTGATTTGATTTCCAAAAAAATCAATATATTAATAATAAGCCTCTTTTTATTGCTTTATATTGTGCCCCTGGGTGTACGGCCGATCATTATTCCCGATGAATCGCGTTATGCTGAAATCCCGCGCGAAATGATCGCTTCCGGCGATTGGACCGTTCCTCGTCTAAACGGGCTGAAGTATTTTGAAAAACCTGTACTGGGATACTGGCTGAATGCCGCGTCGATCAAACTGTTTGGAGAAAATGCCTTTGCCGTACGCTTGCCTTCGGCAATTGCGACCGGTTTTACGGCGCTTATGATTTTGTTACTGATGCGGCGGTTTGCTGAAGGAAGTTCTACCGGAATCATCGCCGCCGCTGTATTTCTTACCTGTTTTGAAGTTTATGGCGTGGGAACTTTCAGTGTTCTTGACAGCATACTTTCCATGTTTTTAACGGGTGCCATGGCATCATTTTTTTTTGCCTGTCAGACGGAGCCCTTCACAAAAAAGAAACAAGGGTTTCTTTTTTTATTTGGTTTGTTTTGCGGACTGGCATTCCTTACAAAGGGTTTTCTGGCATTTGCCGTTCCTGTTTTGGCCATCATCCCGTTTCTGATCTGGGAAAATCGCTGGAAAGAACTGATCATCATTTTATGGCTGCCGCTGGTTGCCGCCGTTCTAATTGCCTTGCCATGGGCCGTAATGATACACCTCAAGGAACCTGATTATTGGAACTTTTTTTTCTGGAATGAACATGTCAGACGATTCATGTCCAAGAGTGCCCAGCATTACGCATCGTTCTGGTATTATCTTCTATTATTACCGGCGGCGTCCCTGCCATGGACGTTTCTTTGGCCCGCAGTAATTTCCGGTTTAAAAAAAACAGGAATTAAAACATCGATAGTCAGGTATGCCGTTTGCTGGTTTTTCTTTCCTTTTTTATTTTTCTCGGTCTCTAACGGTAAACTTCTGACTTATATTCTGCCGTGTTTTGTTCCCCTGGCCATGCTTATATCCATCGGCTTAAACCGATATTTTGCAGTGAAAAATAAGAAAGCGTTTAACGTCGGCGCCAAGACGTTGGCGATGATAACCGCCGGCATTGCTATTGCTTTAATTGTCGTCCAGGTTGTCGGTTTTAAAGATTTCAAACCTTATTCCCAAACATGGAAGTGGGTTCTGGCCTTCGCTGGTCTTGCAACGTTTACATTCTTTTTACTGGTCTCAAGTCGAGAAACGAAATATAAAAAAAAGGTTGCGTTGTATGCGCTTTCTCCGATGCTCATCCTGCTTGGTTCTCACTTCGTCGTACCGGATCTGACTTTGCAGCATAAGGATTTGGGAGAAGTTTTACTGCGTCATTCAACATCGGTCCGGCCGGATACCATCTTGGTGTCGGATGAAGATTATGTGCAGGCCGTTTGTTGGTTTTACAAGAGAAATGATGTATATTTGCTTGCCGGAGGAGGAGAATTGGCCTACGGGCTGCAGCATGACAACTCGAAAAATCGGCTGTTGACTCTGGAGCAATTTAATCAGCTGATTAAGAAAAATCGCGGTCGCATCGTCGCTGTTATAAATTTCAGAAAATATCAGTCCTGGAGCCGCAAACTGCCTAAACCGGCAGTCGAGGAAAACAACATAAAACAGATGTCCTGTTTAATTCCAACCGATGGTATTATCTTTGCCCGTTATTAGCACCCGAATTGAGTTAAAATTCAATTTGGCGTTATCCGTTATTCGTTTTAACGAAAGACAAACAACTTTCAATTGAGCGATGTTCAATCGGGTGATATGATGTATTCGCCTAATCATAGGAGCGAGTCATGCGAATTCTTATTGTGGATGATGAGCCTGAGTTGCTTGAGCAACTTCGGCAAACACTCGTCACTCAAAGATATCATGTGGATACGGCTGAAGAGGGTGGATCTGCCTTGGACAAACTGTTTGAACATCCATATGATCTGATTATTCTTGATATCATGCTTCCCAAAGTTGACGGGATTACAGTTTTAAAAGAAGTCCGGAAAGCAAAAATCAACACGCCGATTCTCATGCTGACGGCAAAAGGGGCTGTAGAAGATAAAATTAAGGGGCTTGATTACGGTGCTGATGATTATCTGGCCAAACCGTTTGCCATGGCGGAACTTATGGCCAGAATCCGGTCACTGCTCAGGCGGACCAGTGAGCACAAGAATCCACTGCTCATCATCGGCGATGTTTCGCTGAATACCAAAACCCGTCAAGTTTTGAAACAGGGCGTAGCCGTCGATCTGACGCCCAAGGAATTTTCAATCCTGGAGTTTCTTTTATACAATAAAAACAGGGCGGTTTCCAGATTCAGCCTGGCGGAACATGTTTGGGGTGACGAATTCGATCCATTTACCATGTCGAATTTCATTGACGTTCACATCAAAAATCTCCGGCATAAAATCGGAGACGCTGAAAAAAAAGCCGTCATCCGGACCATACGCGGTATCGGATTCATCATCGAGGATGACCAAGAATGAAAATACGGCACAGAATAACACTATGGATCACAGGCGCCGGCGTCTTGGCAAGCCTGGCTTTCTCTGTAATTGTTTTTGGGGAAATGCTGGAACAGCCTTACAAATTGATCGACAAGGATCTTGAAACTATGGCCGGAACAGTGATTAGTCTAGTTGAAACGGCCCAGTTAATGTCGGATGGTTCCATTCCAAATGAGTTGCCTTTTGATATAAAACAATACTGGATCAAAATATACGATGATCGCCATAATGTTTTATATCAATCGAAATTGACTGGGTATGCAGATTTTCCCCTGCAAGATCTGGAACGCGCATATATGGTGGAAAGGATTGTTCCGCGAAAATGCATCGATCTGGATCAGGACAGCAGAGATGAAGTGGCTTTCCGTGTAAAGACGGTCAATGGGAGTTTGGGCGGGAAACCCTGTATCGTTCAGATTGGAAAGCCGGTGGAAAAACTGGAGGAGGAGATTGTTGATCTGGTACAGGGCATTGCGGCCGGATTGAGCGTCACCACTGTGCTCCTTATGATTTTAAGCTATTTTATTGCCGGGAAGATTCTCAAGCCGATCAATGTCATTAATCACATGGCCCGGGATATTAATGACAGGTCTTTAGACCGGCGGATTCCGCTCGGCAAAAGCAGAGACGAACTCTACGAACTTTCCAAATCCCTTAACCGCATGTTTGACCGCCTGCAATACTCATTTGCCATGCAAAAGCAGTTCATTGTCGATGCTTCCCATGAGTTGAAAAGCCCGATCACTTTATTATCGCTCTTTTTGGAAGATTCCACTCACCGGCAGGATTTGCCCGAATCATTCAGGTTGAGTTTGATCCGCCAGGTCGATATTTTGCAACGGATGAGCCGTCTTGTAAAAAATCTGCTGGATCTGTCGGCCCTGGAGATGAAAGAGAGTTTAGCTGTGACCGAACTCGATCTGCCCGATCTGGTGAAATCGGTTCACGAAGATTATGCCGAGGTCGTTGAAGCCCGGCAGATCGAGATGGTAATCGATATCCCGGAGGACCTTGTAATCAGAGGAGATAGAGATTACCTGCACCGCGCTATGGTTAATCTTGTTGACAATGCCATTAAGTACAACACCAAAGGCGGCAGAATAGAAATAACTGTGGAAGCCAAAAACACGAATGTCTATGTGTCCATATCAAACAGCGGCAAAGGGATTCCTGAAGAAGATATAAACCGGGTATTTGAGCAGTTTTACCGGGTGGAAAAATCCAGATCACTTCAGCACGGCGGCTCAGGGATCGGCCTGGCCATCGTTAAGCGAATTATAGAACTGCACGGAGGAAGCATATCAATAGAAAGTGAACCCGATGCCTGGACCCGGGTAAATATCTATCTGCCGATTTCGGCCAGTCCCCCCAACAAAATTGTCTAAGAAACTTCCTGGAAAGTACGGGATGTACATAAGAATATAAATGGATGATGAAGGAAAAAATGGAAAAGGCGAATATACCTCCCCTTTCTGATCTTCAGGAGGTGGCTCAAGTCGAAGGCGTGAAATTTGTGGCATGTAAGATGACTGTAGACATGATGCAGTTTTCGGAAAAAGACTTCATCGACGGCGTTACAATCCAAACGGCTGAAGAATTCTTAAAGTATGCAAAAGATTGCAAAATACTACTCTATACTTAGTCAATAACGACGGCTCATCAAAAGAGGTGTAGAAGGTTATCGTCAAAGGAAGAGACCCCAAGAAGGGGATGATTCCCTTCTGGGGTCGGGACCTATCTGTTATTTCTTTTTCTTGTCTTTCTTCATTGCTTTTTCAGCTTCTGCGGCCTTTTTGATTTCTTCAGCTTTCTTGATTTCCTCAGCTTTGGCTTTGGCGTCATTGACTCCCAGTTCGATCTGGGAGAGCTGATCCTTTACCTGATTGACTTTATCCGCGACTTCTTTGTATTTCTCGCCGGAAACCATCTCATCCAGTTCACCGATTGCGGTTTCAACACCAAACAATTCATCCTTGATGGGTTGGAGAAGGTCAGCGGGAAGATTGGCAGCCTCTGCCTCCGCGACGAGCCCATTGGTGTTTTCTAAACCCTGCTTGATTTCGTTGACAGAAGCCTCGGCAGCCTCTTTAGCTTTGGCTTTTGCGGCCCCAATAGCCGCCTTGGCCTTATCCGCGGCCTCTTTTGCCTGTATGGCTGTCTGCTTTGCGGCCTTATAGTCTTTCTTTGCCATCTCTGAATCCAACTTGGCAATTAGATCCTGTGCTGCCTTAAGTTCGTCGGGCGCATACTGTTCAGCCCCGGCGGATATGGCATCCTGCAATGCGGCATTGGCGGCGTCTACTTCTTGTTTGGGAGATTGGCTGCAAGCTGCCATAAAGGCAATTGCAAGCGCACAACAAACTAAAAATGTGAACGATCGAAAGAGGTTTTTTATTTTCACTTTTTTCTCCTTTTTTTGATTGTTTTGATAAAAATTCCCTTTTTTGAAAGCGGATGTATCCAACATTTCCAATCGAACAATAAACTCAGGCAAAACTTAAATATCAGAAATGATTCGAGGTGTCAATGATTAAATATTCTACAACTGCTTAAAAATACACATATTTATGGTGAAACCCACCTTTTGAAAAAAATGGGGACATCCTATCCCGGATTTTTTACGAGCTTGAGACGTTCATTTGCCCTGGTAACGGGATTTCCGCTTCGCTCCAACAAGCATCAAAGGCGCAGCCGTAGTAAGCTACTGCAAGTCCCTGATCCGCCTTTTCGCCGCGCTTCGGCGGGACACGTAACGCAGTTCGAAGATCCCGTTGAAAACGGAAAAATGGGCGCCTCGGGCAGCACCCGACTTGTTGGGTCGTCTTGTCCGGCGTAGCTCGAAGAGCGAAGCCCAAAGGGTGAAAATTTTTGAGAAATAATGAAGCTCCCCGCCCTGAAGGGCGGGGCTTCCCGGTAAGGATTTCAGCTAATTTAATATAGCTCCCCTAGACCCCGCCCTGAAGGGCTGGGTTTGCGGGGAGCAGGCCGGTCAACAAATCTCGTGGGACAAAGTGTAACCTTATCGTTTTAGATAAAATTATAGATAATACACTGTTTTTTAAAAATAGATAGAGTCTTCTCAAAAATTTTCATGAAATGTCCGGGATAGATTCCCTTGGTCGAGCAAATAGCGCCAATTTTTAATTGTACCTAAGCAGCAGCAGGCGTACATAAGAATATAATTTGAATATTTTTCCTCAAAACAATATACTTAAAAAAATTCAATTGTCCGGGTGTCTGTGTTGGCTCAAGAAACGGAATCAATAGCCCCGTCTGGTGAAACCGGGTAAAAGGATGCAATCTACATGTCTCGGTCAAATTTAAAATCTGTTTGTCTGAATTGTGCTGAGCCGGTACAGGAAAACTGGAAGTTCTGTCCCGCTTGCGAAATGCCGCTTACGTCCCTGGTATGTCCCCAGTGCCACATTCCGGTCAAAGAGAACTGGAAACGGTGCCCTGAGTGCGAGGTGCGGCTTGTCTGTATATCCTGTCATCGACGTATTCCGGCGGGACGCTCCGGATGTCCGGCATGTGACAGTCCGGCTCCGGAAATTACGGCATTAGAATCCCTCATCACCGAACCGGTCACCGGAGTGGAGTTCGTGTATGTTCCTCCCGGATCATTTATGATGGGAGATACCTTTGATGAAGGCATGGAAAACGAAAAGCCGGTGCACGAGGTGCAGCTGGACAGCTTCTATTTGGGGCGCTATCCGGTTACCCAGTCCCAGTGGAAAAGCCTGATGCCAGACAATCCAGCCGAATTTCAAGGTGATCTTCGGCCGGTGGAAAAGGTTTCCTGGTATGCGGTGCAGGAATTTACCCGCAAGCTGACTCAGGTAAATAAAGGTAAATATGCATTTCAACTGCCTTCCGAGGCTCAATGGGAGTATGCGGCGCGTAGCGGAGGTAAGAAGGAAGAGTATTCCGGCGGGAGCAATATCGATGCACTGGCATGGTATGACGACAATAGCAACGGCACCACCCACCCGGTCGGCCAAAAGGCGCCGAACGGTCTGGGAATTCATGACATGAGCGGAAACGTGTGGGAATGGTGCCGGGATACCTATAAAGCCAGAGCCTATGAACGCCATCAGCGGAAAAACCCTGTTTGTAACGAAGAAGGGCCGGATAGAGTGATGCGAGGCGGCAGTTGGAATCTTGATGCCTGGAGTGCACGCTGCTCGCGCCGTTTCAGCCTGCCCGCGGACCTGTTTGGTCCCGCGCTGGGATTTCGCTTGGCGATGATTCTCTGAACTTCGATGGCTATGTGTCTAAACCAGCTCGGCTGAAAGCCAAGATGAAAGCTGGGGTTTCGAAAGAACAGTCGGAAAGTGCCAAAACACGTTTCCCTGTTTTTTGGAAAATATGGGCTGGGGCATACAAAAAAAATGGGGAGGCTTTAGTTTTTAGACTCATAAAAACAAGTTGCTGCCTCCCCATTCCTTTACTAAGGGACTATAAAAGGGCTATTTCTTTTTTTTTGCAGGGCTTTTTTTTGCGGTTGTTTTCTTTTTTACAGCCGTTGCTTTGGAAGTTGTTGTTTTCTTTTTAGTTGCCATAATATCCTCCCTTATTGATCAATTCAGCAAGTCCATTACACAGCCCCTTAGTTTAGGAAATAATATGTTCTCAAACCATATATTTTGCATTTTGGTTCCTAATAACCTACAATATACGGTATGTCAAGCCTTGTTTAACCGTATCGGCTGATATGTTAAAATTTTTTTACCTAAATGAAGCGTTTTAAATTGCGCCAGAAATATATACTGTATAATTTTAAACCTTTAAATTGCTTTAAGGCCTTAAACACGATCACCGCCCGGTTAGATCTGAATGCCAACACGAATGTCACAATTCAAAGCCTTTTGGGGTTGCTGATTTCACCGAATATATCTTAAGAAAAGAGTCCGGCAAACTCATGATTTGGTATACACGGGGATAATTTTGTGCTAATAAGGAATTTTAAAAAAGATGTTCTAAAGGTTAAAATTCAAAAAACAATACTTTAAAGAAGGGGGCATAAAAAATGAACAAAAGCGATCTGATCAATGAGGTGGCCAAGGTTGTCAAAACCAAAAAAGAAGCTCAGGCAGCAGTAGATTGTGTTTTTTCAGCAATTACACAAGCCCTGAAAAAGGAAGAGACTGTTACGGTGCTTGGATTCGGTACCTTTAAGGTTAATAAAAGAAAGGCCCGAAAAGGAAGAAACCCACAGACTGGGGACGAGATAGAAATCAAGGCTAAGAATATTCCAAAATTTATTCCGGGAAAAGCTTTGAAAGATGCTGTGGATTGAGTTGCGGCTTTTTAAAAAAGTAAAGTGAAAATGGCAGGGGCAGAAATGCTTCTGCCTTTTTTCTATATTTAATAAATTTCAGGCTGTCTTGATGCGCCATGCCTGCCTTGAAGGTCGGAAAATTCAAGCCCCAAAATATATTGATTTTCTTTTGTTATCTGCTATGAATATAATTTGTTCCCTGATGTTGGCTCGAGACAAGGCATCAAGCATTTTATCAACAGGCGCCAATTTAAGCCGCATCAGCGAGCGCATAACAAGGCTGTATAACCGGCATATTTATCGCCGGCAATTTAAAAACAGCCCGGACGATAATTTCAGGAGTTTTATGATAATCGCTGAATTTAAAATACAGTCTATTGAAGAGTTGATTCTAAAATTCAGAGATCATTATAAGAATAACAGCTATAGTGTTTTAGATATCTTTCTTGAAATCATTTTAGATTCAATTTCAGAGAAAAGGTCTTTTAATCTTGAGGATTCTTCCTGGCCGATTGAATTGGTTCAATTGTTTGCCAAAGCTTGTATCGCCAGACAAAAGCAGGACATGCAGAAGATCATTAAGAATGTCTCTAAAACAGAGTATAATCCTTTTATTGATTCCGGCGAAGTATTAAAAGCGTTATGTAGAAATTTTGATGTTGATTATAGACAAGTCGTCATGTGCCCGGCTAAAGTTTGGGCGATTATTGTACAAACCAAGAGGGGGACCCAACGTCTAATTTTAGACAGTAATAACAGGGCGTATATCTTTACCGCCAAGGATAAGGCCAGTAAGTTTATAAAGATAGCAAAATTTTTGTCTTCGGCTCCCTTATTGACAAAGCAGAAAGAAGATAAAATTCTTTTAACCCGGATAGAAAGAGAAAAACTCGTTGAAAAGTTGGGAGAAAACTTTCTTAAAGTTTTAGTTGATTTTGCCTAAATGACTCCGAAGGGCCTGCTGGCCGATCACACCTTGAAAATCCGCTATTCTGTGCATTATCTTACCTCATATCGCTCTATCCCGGATATCTCATTAAATATCCGGGCTAATATCAGCAACACCCGAAAGGAGGTATCATTATGGCAGATACTATTCATAAATGCAAAACCTGCGGCAAGAAAACCGAAAAGATGGGCCACCTTTGTGATCCTGTCAAGCTAAAAGAAGCCTATGTCTGCGAGCACTGCGGGGGGACCAGCGATGATCCGAGACATATTTGCAAACCAAAGCTTCAGCAGATTAACTTCACCTGCATTGCCTGCGGACGCGTGGCAGAGCTGCCGAGCCAGCTTTGCAATCCCAGAGACATCGTACTGATGGAAAAACAGGAGCCGCCAACCAGGATTATCTGAGTGAATCCTGTGGCAAGGTGTCTTGACCGGTCTGCTCCCCGCCGCGAAGCACTGACGCACGTCAGAACCCCCGCCCTTCAGGGCGGGGAGATTCACTTAAGGTTATAACTTTACAGCATTATTTCCAGTAGTGTTTATTTTTTTAAAATTTAAATAATTAGCTTGCTTTCGTCCCCAAAATGGATTATTTTTCTATACAATCAATAAAGTTCCGTCTTTAATTAGCGGGACGGTTTCGTTCTGAAGGAACAATCCATTTGTCAAAG
>JACKQG010008078.1_pt1 | contig 10366 bp, 5 predicted proteins | sample 8237621 | NCBI WGS metagenome assembly JACKQG01 (sample SAMN15677084, study PRJNA649215) | marine metagenome | biome: marine; feature: Black Sea; material: saline water; isolation source: suspended particulate matter (SPM) from the Black Sea western gyre | collected 2013-06-09/2013-06-10 | depth...
TCCTCGCAAGGGTGCGCTCAGGTCGTGTGAGACTGAATAGGCAAATGCCTCTAGCTCTTCGTTGGCAATCGTGAGGCGATTCGCAGCGGAGCTAACCTGTTGATTTGCTCTTTGAATATCTTCCATAAGATTGATCATGCCGCTGTTGAGTTGTTCACCTTCAACGACGCGCAGGTGAAGCTCATCCGTGTGCTCAGCGATGCTCTTCTCGAGAGAATCGGCATGCCCGGAAATCTGTCTGAACAAACGCGCATTGTCAAGCGCCAATGAGGTCTGAAATGCAATCGATTCCACCAGGCGCAGGTCATCTTCTGTAAAGGCATCAGTTTGTGAATAACAGCCCGCGAACAAGCCTCCGACAAACTGATCCTGGACCATCAAAGGGACCCCAATAACAGATTGGATTGTATCCAATAGATTTAGACCAGTAGCTCCGAAAGCGCCCTCCTGATTTGTATCCCCGATCAAATGTGATTGATGGGTACGATAGACGAGGCCAATTAGGCTGGAATTGGGATCTAATTCAAGACCCATAATCTCATCATCGACATGACCATGCCATACCTGGGGAATCATTTTATTTTTTACTTCATCGTACTCCCATAGTGAAGCCGCGTCAGCGCCCGGAAGGGCTTTTACAATCGCTTCAACAATAAATGAAAGCAGCTCTTTTTGCTCGCGGTAGCCCAACAAGTGATGGCTGATATCTACGAGCACTGCCAATTCCAGGTTTCGACGTTGGATTTCTTCTTCTGTATCGATGCTTTCAGTAATATCTTCTCCAGAAGAGAGCGTCCCAACCAATTCGCCAGCCTCATTGTGCAGTTCGGAACTGTGCCAGGCGATGATCCGCTCTTCACCCGTTTTAGTGACCACCCGGTTCTCAAAATACTCTGTTATTCCAATTTCACCCTCGATCAGCTGGCGATAATTTCCATCTTGCTGATCGCGAAATCGTTTGGGCAAACAGGTGTCAAACCAATTTTTTCCGAGAAGTTCAGGCTCTTCATATCCCAGAATCTCGAGTCCGCTTTTGTTAATCAATTGGATAGCGCCTTTTTCATCAATCGCCAAAATAATCACACCGACAAGATCGAGGTAATTTTGAATACGATCTCTTTCGTACTTCAAGGCTGAAGTTCGTTCAGCAACGGTCCTCTCCAAACCACCAATCAGATTACCCAGGCGAACAGCCATTTTGTTGATCATTTCCGCTAATTGGCCTAATTCATCGGGAGAATCAATCTCAACACGGGCGGCAAGGTTCCCCCGCTGCAATTCTGCAGCTGATTGGGATAACCGCAGAATGTTTTTCGTGATACTTCGGTTCATTATAAGAGTAATTCGCGCGACGCCCAAAAGCCCAATCAAGGATACCAACACAACGATTATGATTACCATATAACTGACGAATTTGATTCGTTCTTGAGCGGCATCAATTTCTTGATTGGTCAACAATATCAACTCATCGGTGATTGGATCGATTGCCTCTATTTGGAGATCAAATTCATTGTATTTACTTTGGATGGCAACATCAAGATCTAGGATTTGATTAGCCGTAAACTGAATATCACCCATGAGATCGTGAATTTGTGACTTTTCATCTTCCGTTAGGGAGCTTGTCTCTCGAATTGCGCCTCTCAGAGAAATTCCAAGATTGAAGGCGGATTGCATGAGAGGGCGTTTTCGCTCAAATAAATATGCCCTATGGTGTGAAAGCATCTCGTGGAATAACGCTAACAAATTGGGGTTTTCCGTGGGCCGGATCAACTTTTCGATTTGAAAAAGATTGTCAATCAATTTGCTTTCTTCAACGGTCAAAATGGAAACCAGGTCGGTTGCCTCAGCCACCGTATCTGCGTGACGCTGTGCCGCGGACAAAATCAGATTTATATTAACCCCACCGTTCTGCCATTCTTCGCTAACATCGCTTGATTCTAATATCTTCTGGAGATCAACGCTCAACTGGATAATTTGGTCTATCTGTTCATTGGATGGCAGAATTGATTCTTGATAAGCCTGCTGATAGCCATCTATTGGGTATTTTATGAAAAAATCTCTTTCCATGCGACGCGCTTTCTCTAAACCCCCATCTATCTCTAATACAAGCCGCTGGATTTCCGTGCTGATTTCTAGGGCAGTGCCTGTTTCTCGGCGGATTATGGAGACGGCAAAACTACTAGCGACAGTAATCAGGACAAAAAGTGCATGCATAATACCCATGGAAATATCGAATTTCCTGGTGATGCTCTGTTTTCTCCAGAGTTGAGAAAACGTTATCCTGAGATCTCTCATTCTGCCTCCGGGCAGAGAAAAATTCATCTAACGATCCAAATAATACTCAAAGATGACATTGGATAATAATCCTTCGATACCAGTTGTGGGATCATCGAGGCGATAAATATTGAATCGGGCGACACCACAATCGCCATACTGATCACAACTCAATGTCCCAGTGAGGCCTTCCAACCCAGAAGTTGCATAGAGTATATCGCGAAGCGCCTGGCGGCCGATGATGATTGTTCCATCATCTTCTTGGACAGCGACGGACTCGATGGCGCTTAACAGCAGGTTTGTGGCATCGATAGCATAGCCATAATCAACGGTGCTGGGAGGTTCTCCAAACATGGCTTTGAATTCAGAAATATAGTTATCGTTCGCTTCTCCCTCTAAGGGAATTGGGCCGACAAAATAATTGCCGATGCCCACTGGGCCTATGGCGGTTATAAATGTCTCCAGAAATTGTCCTTCAGCCCCAAAAAAGATGATATCTTCTAAATCAGCGACTTCTTCAGATTGCAATACAAGCAGATCGGCTTCAGGTTGAAAAATGGGGAAAAAGATCAAATCCGCCCGAGAGAATGATACAGCTTCCAATATCGGTATCATATCTATATCGCCACGACCGATTGTTCCATCTAATACGATTTCTCCACCTAATTCCTTAAATTCAGCTGCAAAAACGTCCGTATATCCACTCGTATACGCGTCGCCAGTATTGATTGTGGCTACCTTTCTAATGTGCAGATGATCAAACACAAATTGTGCCGCCACCTGCCCTACCAAAGAGCCATTATAAATTGTGCGAAAATATCCCGGTCGCCAATATTCCCCCTTTACCCCTCCTACAGATGTCAAATCTGGCGCACCATTCGTTCCGGAGATCATTACCATACCCGCATTCGATATTACCTCAGCAGCAGTTGTAGCTGCTCCTGAACAGGAAGTTCCTAGGGCAGCGATAATATCGGGTTGAGAGGATAATATTACGGCGGCGTTCTTGCCACCTTCGGGGGTGCAAAGGCTATCCGCGACGAATAATTCAATTGGGTGCTGCAATAATTGATTTCCCAAAAGGGACAAAGTTAACTCGATAGCTCGGGCTTGCTCAATCCCCACAGGGGCTAATTGTCCGCTTAGGGCCTGAATGATGCCAATTTTAATAGATTCGTCGGGAGCAATTTCAACACAACCAATTGCATCGCTGCATTCGTAGGGCCGATTAACATCGCCACATGCAGCCAGCAGGCCCAGCAAACCGGCGAAAATGATAAAAATTGGTATTCTTCTCAAATCCATTTTTTTGCATTACTTCCAGCTACAACTCCAGATTAAGTGGATCATCGGCAATTGGCACCATGCCCAACGATTTGATCTGGCGACGCAGCTGTTTGATCACTACCTTTAATTCCGCCATGCGAACCTCACGGCCAGCCATGGCATTGACAATGGTGCGCAGCTCTTGGGTTCGCTCGTGAACGCGATCTTCTAATTTGTCCGCGTGCACCTGAATTTGCTGCATCAGTCGGGCATTTTCTATGGCAATAGCAGCATGATTGGCCAGGATTTTTAGCAATTCGAAGTCTTCCTGGTTGAATTTAAGATCTTCGACATCTCTCATAATATGCAGTACGCCCCGGATTTGCGTCTGCCAGAAAATGGGCACACTGAGTATGGCCTGGAAAGATTATTCTCCATCAAATATTTTTGCGCGACCTTCCCAGGTGCGGTAATCATCGACGATATGAGGCTGTTCGCTCTCGGCGACAAAACCTGCGGCGCCTTCTCCGTATTCAAGAATTGTTCCTGTAAAATCGAACTCCGTTTTGTAGTTTACCGCACAGCGAACTTCCTGATTCTCAGCATCACAAAGATACAATCCCCCTGACGAACCATCCAACAGTTCGGTAGCACGGGCGACAATTGACTCCAATATTGGTTCTAATTCTGTGGGTGTAGTGAGATCGAGAGTAACAGCATGCAGCGCAGACATTTCGTCGGTGCGGCGCTTGAGAATTTCCTCAGCCTGTTTCTGCGCGGTGATATCCACCGAAGTTACGTAGCCTCGTTCCCATTGGTCTTCGAACCCTGGCGGGATTGTCGCCTGGATATATTTTGTTGTTGTTTCACCCGCCATGTTCAGAGATACGACTTCGCCAATGAACGTACTATTGCCTTCTACTAAGGTAACCAGTTGATCTCGAAAAGCCTCTAGTGATTCTGGGAGCATAAGGTTTTCAGAATTCTCAAACAACTCATCGAGTGACCCGACCAAATTTTTCTCCAATGCCGCCGGATTAACCCCGATCACTTTGATCATTTGCATACACTTGAAAACCTCAGCGGGATTTTCTTTAAAATATTTCTGGAAATCTCTCACGCCCTGATCAATAAGGGTATCAAGATGCGCTTTGATACCTGACTGATCTTGTTCCCAGATTTCAATGGGTGAGTTTTCGAACAAACTGCGATAGCGGGCTTCGCTGGCTTTAATGATCTCCTCAGCTTCGATTCTCTCTGAGATATCCAGTGCAGACACAAAAACCTTCTCCCAGGTCTGTTCATACCCTTTGGGTACCGTAACGCGCATCAGCGCAAACAGGGGTTTTCCCGTAAACGTGATCGTCTGCACTTCACTCTCAAAATAGGTATCACCCTCTGCAAGAGCAGCCAATTCTTCTTGGAAGACAACAAAGGATTCCTCGGTGAATAATTTGTCCAAGCCAGAAATTAATTGTTCAATGCTTCCCGCTTCATAGAAATCTAGAGCAGACATATTGATATTCAGAATCTTTACTCGCCGCAGGCATTCTTCTACTGCTGGTATATTATCTTGGAAATAACTGCGCCAGTCTTCAACACCCTGAGATCGAAGTTCATCGATATAGATTTTGACCTCAGAAAGATCTTCTTCCCAAAGTACGATGGGTGATTCGGTGAAAAGAGTCCTATAGCGCATTTCTTCTTCTTGAAGCAACTGTTTAGCGCGGATGCGCTCCGAGATATCCTTTACAAAGCCAACCATTCTGGTCTTTTCATCACCAATGAAATTCCCCGAATCCTCTACGTGAATATATGCGCCGTCTTTCCTTCGAACTCGATATTCCAATTGGGCTTTTTCTTTCGTTGCACCGAGTTGCTCGATAACATAATTGAAATGGGCAATATCATCCGGGTGGATCAGCTCGATCCAACGGGTAAGCCCGCCTTTTAATTCGTCAAATGAATAACCCAACATTTGATGCAGCGCGCCACCATAAGTGACTTCGTTGCTAACCGAATCCCAGTCGTAGAGAAGATGCCCACTAGCCTGCACAGCAAACTGGTATCTGCTTTGCCATTCTAGAATTTTTTTCTCGGCTTGTTTACGGCTAGAGATATCTCGTAAGTTACAATAATATAAATCGCCGCTGCTTGTCTCTACTTTAGAAACAGAAATCTCAACTGGGAAGAGGGTACCGTCCTTATGGATATTCAGGGATTCAAAAACCGAAACTTGATACTGCGAAACTTCATTTGCCACGATGTTCCCTGGCGCAATGCGCACCTCAGGTGCTTGTAAATCAGACACGGTCATAGATAACAGCTCTTCTCTGGTATACCCCATCAGCGCACACATACGATCGTTAACTTCAAGAATTTCATCTTTTTCATTGGATACATGAATGGCATCGACTGCGCTCTCGAAAAGTGCCCGATAGCGAGCTTCGCGCTCACGAAGGTTTTGTTGGATCTCTTCGGATAGGATTACATGAGAAACCGTTTTGGCTAACGATTCGAGAAGCGTATCTTCTCTGGGCAAAATCCTATGCTGACTGAATAGAGCTAGAACACCGAGAATTTTCCCCTCGGGTGACGTTAATCGATAGCCTGCAAAAGATTCCAATCCCAGAGCCCTTGCCCATTCGTGATCATGAATCCCAAGATCATTGGTGACATCATTGGTGATGAATTTTCCGTCCTCTCCCGCCGCTACCCGGCCAATCTTATAACTGCCAAAAGGTACCCGGCTGTGCAACTCGCCATCGAGGTGCGCATAGCGGCCTGTACTGGCAATCAGATGCAAACATCGATCTCGATTCCGGCAGACATGGGGTCCTTTAGTGACTTTCGCATGGACACAGCCCAAATCACAGCGATCCCCCTCATTGATGATCCAAATTCGGCAAAAATCAGCTTGAAAATGTTCGACCACCCCCTCAGTCACCATCATCATTTTGTCGTTGAAATCACCGTGAACAAGCAGTTGCTCATTGATCTGATTCAACCCCGAGATCCATCGATCTTCGCGCCTTCGATCACTAGAGACTCGATTTTCTACTCTTGCCGCATCGGGATATTGCCCGTCTTCAAATTCATGCTCCCCCGAATTTTCGACTCCTTTCAACTGCGCTCGTAAGGAATCTATTTCAATAAGTAGTTCTTGATATGTTTCTTCTTTGGCCATAGATATTTCTCACAAAAGAACTAAATGAAAGGCTCCTCCAAGGGGTCATTGGCAATAGGCGGGATGCCGGAATCTTTTAATTGTTTGCGTAATTGCTTTATCACTTTCTTCAATTCTGCCATTCTGACTTCCCGTCCAGCCATCAAGTCAATAATCTTTTTCAACTCTGCGGTACGATCCTCCACGCGCGCTTCAAGGTTTTTGGCATGATCTTTAACTTCTTCATGAAGGCGTGCATTTTCGATTGCGATGGCGGCCTGATCGGCCAATAATTCCATAATCCTCAATTCTTCTTTGGCAAAGTCACGCGGTAGGTCAATGGCGATATTCATCACACCAACCACCTGATCCCCAATCTTTAAGGGCAATCCGACGATGCTTCCTTCTAAAGGCCAATATTCAAATAGTGGATGATTGCTCATATCGGGTATTAGTAGACGCACGCCACTCCGGGCAACGGAGTATGTTATCCCGTCTTGCCGAGGTTCAGCAAATTGACCGTCTCGCCGACCATCAATATATTTAACAGCACCAAAATGCAGAACATCCCCCTCGTAAAGGAAGATATGTGCGTCATCAGCCGTTACTAACTCCATAGCCTGATCCAATATAGAAGCTAGCACAGATTCCAAGGCTAGGTTCGAAGTCAATCTTAGACTAGCCTGACGCAATAACTCAAGTTGGTCGGCACGTTTTTGAAGCTGGTTTTCTGCCTCGATCCTATCTGTGATATCCAATGCTGTAAAGGTCACGCCAACAGACCGATCTGTTAAATCAATGGGTGTCGAACTCAATATTACTTCAATGATAGAACCATCTTTGCGCTGCCATCTAGTTTCCACAGTACCGGCGCCTTTTTCAGCAATTTGCTCATATTTTGCCCGTCCGACATATTCGTAATCTTCATTTGAAGGGTACAAAAAACGTGCGCTCTGGCCCGTCAGTTCTACTTGATCATACCCCACCATTTCACATAAGGTATCGTTTACCCACAGAAGCTGCCGCGTCTCTCCAACCAATCCAATGCCAATCGGTGCCACGCGGAATATCGATTGCAGCTTGGCCTCGCTCTCGCGCAAGTCGCTTTCCACCAGTGTACGTTCAGTAATATCTTCGATAATAGTAACATGCTGGTCTGGTTCCTCATTTTCGCTCCACAACGTAGAACCATTGATATTGACCCAAATTATGGAACCATCTTTGTGGAGATAGCGCTTAGTTACATTTAATGCGCGCGTATCGCCTCGAAAAAATTTTTCTAAATTGTCATTGTCGGTTTGCAAATCGTCTTGGTGCGTGATTTCGTGATAAGTCTTAGATTGCAACTCATCAATGCTGTACCCCAGGATATCTCCAAAGCGTTGATTTACGCGAATATACTCACCCGTTTTTGAACGAATCAGTGCCACACCCACTGCAGCCTGTTCAAAAATTACCCTGAAGCGGTATTCGCTCTCAAAAAGCGTTTGTTCTGTACGCAATCGAATGCGTTCGCCAGCCTCTGATTGTCTCCAGCTCCTAAAGATGGCCCCAAATCCCAGAAGCAAAAAAGACAAATGTCCACCCCATAGCGCAATAATTTGACCGCGCTCAATCTCCATCAAAGGAGCCATAGGTACAGATACACTAATACCTCCACGAATATCTCCCACCTGGTAACCTTGTGATGCATGGCAAAGCAAACAACCTTGCTCAGTGATCAATGGGCGCATCAGACGTAAATATTTTTTCTCGTCTAATACCTCGATGGAACTGACTTCGAGCTCTCCCAGCTCGAATGCCTCAAGGGCATTAATTTCCCATTTATCGGGCGCATTTTCTAACCGAATAGGATTCAAGCTGGTGATGTGTCCCAATACCCCATTTTGTTCTAATTGCAATTCATGCACTTGTCTTGTCATGTAGGCTGGATTGATCAAAGTCAATTCTTTGCCAAGTGGGGTGCTGATATTTCGCTCTTCGATATCATTCAGATATGGGTTAGGCTGGGTTTCTTCAGAAATTTGCACATATACTCCCCCATGTCCAGCATTCCAACGCCGAAAGAGTACATCCTTTTCGTAAGCAACTCGCGCCTGGATGCGGGTAGATTCTTCTGTATTTCTATGAACCTGAAAGGTATTCAAAACGAGCGACACGGCTATTACTAGAATCCAGGCAGCAGACAAACCCCAAAAGTATCTTAATCTGCTGTGACTGGTTCTCTGATGAATGTTCATAATGCTAATTTAATCAAAAAGAACGACCCCATCTTATGTCGCTCTCCAAAATAATATGATCTGACCGCCGGTAAAAATATATACCAATCGCGTCACATTTTACGCACGCGCAGCGGGAAAGTCCTAAAAATATGGGGTGGAGGCTTCGCCCCCACCCCATATTTTCAGGGATATTTCTCTTTAGGTTGCGCAACATGAATAAATTAGTCATATTCGACCAGTAAAGGGGCCTGGGATGTGATCGCACGGAATATAACCGATATTTCGAAACATTATACGCTACTACCCTGCTCGATAATATACAGAATACTATCAATTTTGACATCTACACGATGAGCATTGCATCCCCAAATGAATAAAAACGATAATTTTCTCTCTTGGCGGTTTCGTAAACAAGCAGAATGCGCTCTCGTTCGGCAAAGGCACTGACAAGCATCAATAGTGTAGATCGCGGTAGGTGGAAATTTGTGATCATTGCATCCACGATTTTAAAACTGTATCCAGGCAAGATAAATAGATTCGTGGGACCTTCGAAAGTTTCGATGCTTTTTTCAGGTGAGGCATAGCGCGCCGCGGACTCCAAGGTACGCACGCTGGTCGTTCCTACGGCGATCACACGGCCTCCGGCGTGGCGCGCCGCTTTGATGGCTTGAACTGTCTCCGATGACACATGGCACCACTCTGTGTGGATTTCATGATCGTGGGGATCATCTTCGTTGACAGGGGCGAATGTGTCCAAGCCAACGTGCAGTGTCACTGTGGCAAAATTGACCCCCATCATCTTTAGTTCTTCGATCAGCATGGGTGTAAAGTGCAGCCCTGCTGTTGGAGCGGCCGCTGATCCCGGATCTTGGGCGTAGACCGTCTGATAACGTTCTGGGTCGTCGAGATGAGCCTGAATGTAGGGAGGCAATGGCATATGGCCAATGTTATCAAGCTGACTGGAAAGTGGCTGCTCAAAGCGTACCAGCCGCCGCGGGCCGCCCAAATCGGACAGAATTTCGGCTTGAGGACCACCTTCGATTTGAACTTTCTTGCCAGGGATCAAACCCTTTCCTCCAGCCAATGCTTCCCAAATCTGGGCTTCGCGTCGTCGCAGCAGGAGCAATTCCACTCGCCCACCAGTGGGAATTTTGCGCCCGAATATGCGCGCCGGAATCACGCGCGTCTGATTGATGACAAGCAAATCATTGGGTCGCAGGTATCCACCCAAATCACGAAAATGGGTATGCTCAATTTCTTCTGTATCCCGCCTGAGAATAAGTAAACGAGAGGCATCGCGCGGCTCTAATGGAGTCTGCGCAATATATTCTTGAGGAAGTTCGTAGTCAAAATCGGAAGTTTTCATTCAAAAGTTCTGTATTTTGTATTAGTCAATAGAAGGCTGAACACCGCAGAGTCGCAGAGAACGCGGAGATTC
>JACKQG010008079.1_pt1 | contig 10366 bp, 9 predicted proteins | sample 8237621 | NCBI WGS metagenome assembly JACKQG01 (sample SAMN15677084, study PRJNA649215) | marine metagenome | biome: marine; feature: Black Sea; material: saline water; isolation source: suspended particulate matter (SPM) from the Black Sea western gyre | collected 2013-06-09/2013-06-10 | depth...
AGGGCATTAATAGGTATTGTATCACCTGCGACTACACCTATTGGAATAGTATCCCCTGCTACGACAGCTATTGGGACAGTATCCCCAGCAACAGTTGTTACATCAGCTGCTATTCCTGCAACTGATGTTACATCAGCATTTATCCCAGCAACTGTGGTTATGTTTGCATCGTTAGCAGCTACAGTAGTTACATTTGCGCTGATACCTGCTACTGTTGTAACATTTGCTGATATGCCTGCTACTGTTGTAGTGTTTGCACTTATACCTGCTACAGTAGTTACATTTGCACTTATGCCTGATACAGTTGTAACATCTGCTGCGATGCCTGATACTGTTACTATATCTGTTAAGTTATCTGTTACAGCTGTTTCTAATACAACTGTGCGTGCAAATAACTCAGTTAAATCACCAGCAACTTTTCCAGCTGATCCTAAAATAGCACCCATGGTTTCACTATTTGTATATGTATCTTGACCTACTGCCATTACGCCTCCAGCTCTCTGTATTTAAAAATTATTCCATTGATAAAAACTGGTTTACCAGCTATATGAATACCTGAAACTTCTACTTGAAAAGAGTAGCAGTTTATGTTAAGGTCAAAATAAAGTAAAGCTCCTACAGGCGATAAAGCTACATCTGCAAGATCAACAAGAGCTATGCTTGCTATATCTGCTAAAGTTACTGCATCTGACATAGGAAGTGCTAAAGTTTTAGATATGACAGTATCCACTCTTGAACCATTTTTATGTATGGCTATAGTCATACTAGACCCATTTAAACTAGATGCAAACATTTGTGCTTTAATTATATCTACAGTCTTAAACGGAAATTCTACATAAGCGGTCTTAAAACTTGGAGCTATTTGAGTAGTATTCAAGTCTTTATATGCTGTAGGATCAGATTTATAAATATAGCCATCAGTAGAACCTATCATAAAAGTGCCACCTACTTGATTAAAACACGAAGGAACCGCAGGAGGATGATACCGTGACCAGGGATATCTTACTTGACTATTTTCATCTGTTATAGGCAGCTTTGTATGCCCTACCATTATATGGTCATATGTAGGCATGTATAGCCAGTATTGCCCGTCTGCTGCGTTGTAGCCTGCAAAAGCTGTAGTCGATACCCAGTTAGTAAACTTATCTTTTACTGAATCACTTGCTGAAAATGTTCTTATATCTCCATAGGCTTCTACACCTAATAGAGCATCTACACCCGTGCTATTAGCCGACCATACGTCATTGGTTGTATTAACCAGTGTTCTTGCGGTGGACCATGCTCGCTGAAACTGTAGAGGTAGTTCGTAGACACTTGGTGAGGCTCCTGTTAACTTACATATGTAAGGCTGTTCTTCTGTACCGTATACGTATAACTCACCGTATAAATCTGCTGCAGCACCTATCTTATAAGAGTTTTTATCTTCGTCAACCGCGCCTACATATCCCCCACCATCTACAGTAGAAAAATCCAAGTGGGTTAAATTACTAAAGGACAGCTGTCCTGGAGCGTCTGGGTCATATACCCATAATCTAGACCCGGATACTACAGCCCATGAAGCTTTAGGAGGCAGGCCAGGATGAACACGCATAATTGGACTTTTTGCTGTATCAGGCGTGCTACCATTTGTAATAAGCTTTCCTGCTGCACCAGCTACTGTTGTATAACTTAAATCAACATTCGCACCTTTTAACAAAGCGTAATACTCAGTACTTGGCGCTAATTCTATCGCTACCGTAGGAAAAGTTAGAGAATAAAAGCCAGCTGCTGTAGTAGCAATATCATCTGTTGTGTATGCTTGAGTGGCCATAACTGCTGAATCAGAAGCACGTATTATCTCTATAGTCAGAGATACTGCATCTGTTGCTATAGCTTTAAAAGACACTTTTGTAGGAGGAATAGTATATCCTGCTGTCCATGCTGGCGTAGTAAAAGTACAACCTACTCCGTTTGCAGAAATACTCACTACTCCGTTATCTATACCAGTGTAATTGTTATAGAAGGTTCCACCAGTACCTGCATCATATGCCATTTTAATGGCTGTAGTACTATCACAGAATTTTAAGTAACTTCCGTCACAAATCACAGCCACATCATTATATGGTACTATACTTGCAGGGGAGCCTACTGTTCCTATCTCTGTCGGTGTTACTACCGCTCCGCCTTCTGATACGACTATGTAATATACTTTAGTAGCATCTGTTACTATAGTATATTGTGTACCATTTAGAGAACACGACGCTATGTCTCGTATGACTCCAATTTGTACAGTTGAGTACTTTACAATTGGGTCTCTTGTTTGTAACTGACCGCCGTGGTTATACTTTAAATCTATGCATGCTGCTAGCTCAGAGAGTTTTAATTGAAAAGCTGGAACTGAAGTATTTTCCCCTAAAGCAAATCCCTGAAAAGACACGTACTGCTCTTTTGCTTTTTCTGCTGCATAAAACTCAGATGGGTACTTTTTTGAAGTAACAGGGAAATATATCATTTAAAAATCCGTTTTAACTTGTGAAGGTATATAATTACGAGCCACTAGTTTAGAAAATACTGCAGCATAAAAGAACTCGTGTATGGCTGCATCTGATGATAAAGTGTACTCATTTCTACTCTTGCTCATAAGGACTATAAAATGTCTTAAAATATCATTGAATTCGTCATTGAAAGGCATGTTATCTGTTGCTACTAGAGCTGCAGTGTTTTGGTTGTACTCAAAAATAATTGAATATGCAGCATCTGTAGTTCGTTCTACTAGGAAGTTTGTTCCTTGAATTGCATAGTTATTTGGTTCTCCTGTAGTACTAGATATTCTAAAATCCCTTACCCAGGAGACTGATTTTTTTACTAAGTCTTTGGTGCTTATTTTTGCGCTTATATCTGATATAAAATCAGATGGTAGAGCTACTGATTGTGACGTGATTAGTAAAGAAAGAGTCGTACTAGCATTTACCCAGTCACTCCTTAAAGACGCTAAAACTACGCACAAAGGTCTAAGACCCTGGTTGAGAAAATCTAACAGCATAGCGTCTGAATACTGCGTGAGATCTTCATCTCTTAAATTATACCTAGCTGATGTTATGATTGCTGATGCAAGTGCCATAGTGTTAAGGTGCGGCTTTTACACCGCACTCTCCTTAAAATTAAAAAAAATTAAATTGCGTGTTTTACACAAACTGCTACTACTTCGATCTTGGCGCCGTCTAAATCGACGTCGCCATTAACAACTGAAGCAGTAATGTCAATTGTATCTGCAGTTGCAAAGTACAATGGTGCTGCCGCACGAGGAGCTTTAAGAATCATTACTTCTACTGTTGTAGAAGCCAGATCAATAGCGCCGCCCGTATTGTTTGCTAATAGCACAGTAACTGTATCTTCTGCTGTAACTGATGCTTGTACTACTAAATCAGCTACATCAACACCCATAGTAACAAGTACAGGATCACCGAGTGCCACACCGACAACTGTAACATCTTGTGCTTCTTCATCGCCATCCGCAATCGAACCAGCGTCCCAAGTAGTAGAACCAGTAAGAACTGTATTACATGTACCTGTAGCGTCTACGTGCAAACAACTACCCCAGTAATCTGCATCTGAGCCGTAGCCTAAATCAATGGAGCCATCCGCAGTTTCAGCAGTAATAACCCGCGCAAAGCAACTCAACACTGTAGTACCTGCTGGAATAGCAATTACCTGCGCTACATCTGCCTCTCCTGCATTAATCGTTTGGTACGCACAGTTCAACTCACCTCTTAGAACATGTAGTTCATCAGAGATTCTGTTTTTCTGTACCGCTGTTTGACGCCCTGTTATGGTGCCAGTAATAAAATCATATGTTGTTGCCATTTAGCACCTCCTTAATAGGTATTAAGTGCTTTTATGCAAAGTGCACAGACTTCGTATTTACCAAGAATATCAGTAGCACCGCCAACAACAATATCAACTGTATCAGCTGTAGCAAAATGATAAGGATCAAACAGATGCCCAAGAATTACATGTGCCGCTGAATCCATTGCCAAACCTGTGCCCCAAACTGCTGCACCGCCGCCATGGCCTAGTGTACAAGTAGCACTTGTAGTACCTGCTGTAATAATCCGCAACCATGCTGTAAGTACTGTAACACCTGCAGGAATAATAAGAAGCTGACCTACGTCAGAAGCTCCATGAGCGAGATTCTGTTTAGTCAGATCGATAATATGCCGCAGAATAAAAGGTTGATTCTCATCCGGGGTATACTGTGTAGGAACAGGCACTCCAGTAATAGAATCGTTAGTAAAGTTATAAGTTGTTGCCATTTTTAATTACCTCCTTGTTTTAAGTATGAGCTGCAGCATAGGAAGAAATTGTAGTAACACCAAAATCTGCACTATTAAACCGTGTTTTTTGAAGTGCAAAAACAGCCCCAGCCGCTAAGCCTTTTTTGTTTTCATAATCCTGGTTTTTCTCAACCCAGGAGATATAATTGTCCTTACCTACTTTTTTCTGATCCATCTTGTCGTAGGCATTGCCAAGTGCGAATATACCGGCTTGAGCACCAAGCAGCAAGTTTCTGCGTACGTTGGTAAGAGGAGTATAAATGCGATGAGATTCATACAAGATGCACTTATTGTACACTCCAAGAGAGCCGTTAAAAATCGGGTTTTTAAGCCCACGGACATTCGCGTACTGCTGAATTTCATGCCATTTGATTCCAGATGCACCAGTACCGAGACCCAATTTAAGATCCGTAACAGAGTACGGATGGAGAACTACAGCAAAGTAGTCATCACCGTCGATTCGAACTGGTCTCATGGGAACATCAGCAGTTAGCGCTTTTTCTTTCGCATAATCGATATCTTCAAGCATGAAGCGATCATTTGTGTCCAGAGTAGTTTCTGAAGTAGCATCACCTGAGTAAATCTGATGAGCTGAATCTGCTGCTCGTCCTGTGTTGGATGCATGTGACAAGGTGGTATCACCGCAGAGATATCTGAAAAGATACTCTTCCAATTTATTTGACCACCATCTAGAAAGAGCCCATTGGCCGTCTTTCCGAAGATTGTGGACTGTTCTTTGCTGAGACATTTTCCCAAAAATATGAGCGTGTCTCAATTGGTCAATTTTAATACTGTCCTGGTAAAAAGTCAGAGCCTCTTCATTGCCCTCGAGAACGTTATCTCCTGTGACACCGCTTCCTGACATTTCAACAAGCAGGTCATATACAATGTTATCTCCTGCATTTTTCTCCAGGTCCTTAGCCATATAGAGGATCGCATCTTCGTTATCCCCCAAAAATTTATTGAAGTATAAAGCTCCTTTTTGCGCCTCATACCATGTTTTCTTCGACCAGATTTTTACTGTCTGGCTGGAAGATGTTCCAAATTCTGTAGCTGCCATTTTATACTCTCCTATCCATGAGTTTCAAGTAATTTATCGATTTTAGACATAGTTGCAGCGTCCAGCTTCATAAAGTCTTCTGGAGACATATCTGCAACCCTTTGAATCAGGCTTTCCTGATTTTCACCGCCCGAAGAATTAGCTAAGGCAAGTGATGCCGGTCTGTTGGTATTTAGTTCTTCATGTGAAGATCCAGGTAGCACTAAGGCCTTGTCGAGTGCTTTTTTCAAATACCGAGGAGTAGCAATAAGATGAGCTTCCATGACACTTTCCATATCGATCGTCGGGAAGCGTTCTCTAAATCTAGCCAAAAGAACGTCGGACTTGACAGCTATATCGATAGCCTGATCGGCCGTCTTAGGTGTCGGTAGTCCTTTTTCTTCCAAATAAGCATCAAAGAGTTCATCTTTCAAATAATTCCAAGCTTTAGTCACCTCTTTATGAGCGTCAACATATCCGGCCTTTTCGCTCAATAAGGCACTCAAAGCCTCTTGTTCTGTTGTTTGCATTTGTACAGCTGTAGCATTCTGCTGCATCTGATTTAACCGAGCTTCAAGCTGCTGTATTTTATTGTCTGTTAAGCCAATTAGATTCGCTGGGTCCAGATAAGGATTACCATCCTTATCAAAATCTACTGGAATAGTGGTCTTTTTGCCTGTTGCTAACTGCGACGGTATGCTAACTGCCTGATTGACTTTAAAAGTGTTTAAAGCTGTTTTTATGCCATCGAGTTGTTCTTGCAAATCTTGTCTTATACCACGCTGTGCGGACAAAGATTTAATCAAACCACTATTACTAGCCTCAAGTTCTGCTAGCTTAATCTCTAATGCAGCTTGTTTTGTAGATGCCTCATCAGCCGGAGTCGCTGCCTCTTCTTCTTCTCCCGTTCCGTCATCTACTTCCTCAGATTCATCAGCAATCTTCAGATCTTCTTCTGTTAATACTACTTCATCTACCATACATATACCTATTTATCCCTATTTAACCGTTGGGATTCACGTTTGCGCCCGATGCATTAGCAGCCGGCTTCGCGTTTTGTTGTTGAGCAACAAACTTTAAAATCTCTACCATGTCTCGTCTTTCACTCTCTTTCATTTCTGCGATTTTGAGTGTCAACTCCATTTGTGAAATTTTGTAGTTTTGCTGCAATTTACCTTCTTCAATATCTGTTGTAGCACCTAACTTAAGCATATTTTCTTCTTGTCCAAATTTCAACTTATGTATGCCTAACTCGTTAGTTGCCTCAATTTTCTTATTCTCTACGTCTATAGCTGCGGCTTTAAGTTGGCCGTCTTGTGCTAGCTTGTCTTGTTTAAGCTTAATCTCAACTTGCTGTACTTCTGCTTTAGCTTTCTGAGAACTTTCTATGTACATTTTCCAATTAGCTTTCTCAATCGGGGATAAATCAAGCTTGTCAATTACAGTATTTGGGTCAACAGGAAAGCCTTTTTCCATCATTTCCATAAAAGTTGCTAACTCGGCCATCATTTTATTCATGCCACCAGGAGCATCTTCCATACGCACATTGTATCCAAGATCTCGTATTTTGCGTATTGGGGCAACTAGACCTCTTTTTTGATCGATTATATGCCCATCTTTGAAAGTGTAATTTGCTGTTTCTCCTAGTATTTTTTGAATCTGCGCATCAGGCATATAACGTACAATTATCTCTAACTTACGCTTGTATATCTCTTTACGCGCACGTTTGTAGTTAGAGAATAACTTAGACAACATGGTAAGACCTTGTTTCTGCCTAAGTTTTAAATTGATACCTGGCTCTCTTCTTTGCTGTGCCATACCCATAAGATCAGGATTTATCCCAGAAATATGCTTCATGGCGTCTTTGTTCATTTCTTCCAACTTCATAGTAGCATCTGGGAAGACTGGTACAGCTTTTTCTTTAACCTTATTTAACCCGCCCTTAGCCATGAAAGTTATCTGGTCTGGGTCATTCCATGAGTCTTGTGCCTGAGGTAGATCGTGAAATGCATCGACTTCAGCCATAACTCCTACACCTTGAGAGTTAAGGAGTTTCAGAGTATGCATCCACCGCTTGTTGCATTCTCTTTGCGGATCAAGCATGTTCTTAACTAAGCCATATGTAGAGTGCATTCTCGCAGATTTATCTATGTATGCACGCATTCTGCACAATGAGAAATTCTTCTTGTAAACGGGAGACTCACCTTCCCAAAGAATCCGATCGTGTATGTAGTGCATAACATACACCTTTGTGTCATATACCTCAATAATGCTACCAGGTTGGGCCTTAGCTTCTTTTTTTTCTTCCTTTGATATCTCTACCGTTTTGCCCTGTTCGTCTTTATAGTAGGATCTTTTATAAGCCTCTCTAATTTCCAAGTGGGTGACTAATATGCGCTTATTCTGTGAATCATAGTACTCAAATAAAGTAGTAGTAGAAGCAGTGTTTGACGTATAGTTACTTTCTCTCTGAATAGCACTACTTAATCCAGTGATACCTTCTGTGAAGATTTCTTCCATATCTTTGATTTGTTTAGGATACCGCACCTTAAAATCTTCTGCAGTAACCCATTTCTCATACGCTACATATCGTGCGTCCGTAAGGTTACCTTTTTTATACATTGGATCTATAAGTACTTCATAAGCGTCTAATGCTTGTTCATACAAAAATATTTCTTCTGGATTATCTGGGTCAGGCCCAACGTCGACAACCACATCTCCAACACCTGTAACAATACAATTTTCAAACATTGTATCATGCTCGTCATCAGCATCCAGTTGGTTAGCATCCAGATAAGTAACTATATCCTCTAAAACTTCACATAGAAAGTCATCTCCTTTTTCAGTCGGGTATGGATATATGCGTACAGGATTCTGTGATAATACTCCTATAGTTAGTTCTACAGCTGGATGAATATAATTCCATACTAGTGGAGTTCTACCCTGCATCTGCAACTTAAACTTCTCATCATCGCTCCACTGATCTCCAGCCTTAAACTTATGTGCTACCTCAGCAGCTTCTAACCATGCCAAATTCGCATACCACGCCTCATCGCGCATCTCTTTGGCTCTACGAAGCTTTTCTTCTATCGGTAGAGTTGAAAATTGATCATAGTAGTTCACAGGTTAATCCTTATTACGCTTTTTTAGTTACAGCTGCTTTTATTACATCAGTCGGCTTTAAGCTCTTGCGGGGTGCTTCAAACGCTATCTCATCAAGAGAGGGCTTTGCAGTCTCGATTGACTCAGGGGGAACTTCCTGAACACCTTCAGTATATAAGCGCATGATTGAAGTGGACCGCAGCACACCAGTGCCGATTGTCACAACCCGCTCAATGTTCTTTGCGAACATGCGCATCAATGTTTCATAATAGCGTTGTTCTAACTCTAGCACACTTCCATCGTTTAGTTTCGCGAAATACTTCATAATACCATCCTCATTTCTTTATATCTGTTTGTTAACGCAGCTACTTGGTCAAGCCGTTCTTGACTATAACCACCTTCTCCTTTGTGAAACATACACACGTACTGTAATGCATCGTGTACATGACTGTACTTATTTTTCTCAGGAAAGTCGGCATACCGTTCTGAGCCAACTATCTGTAATCTTCTAAACTTATAACCACCATTAAAGCCTTTTCTCAACATGTTGCAGTTAGGGTGCATCTGAAAGGCTGGCTTCCCGTCTCGTAAGCTATTAAGATAGAACCTGACAGCCTCAAGTCTCACATCCAAGGTGTTAGTGTTAGCCGCCTCGCAGTAGATCCCTAAGTCCTCTAACTCTTTGAACACTGTTACTTCATTAGTCTGCGCCCGCTGATTACCGGCAGGGTCACCGATATACCATATGTCAGCTCCATGAAAATTTCTCTGTATCTCAGGTAACAAAAGATACTCTGCAAATTGCCGAATACCCATGTCCTGTGAAACTATCTCAGTCAGAAAGTTTACTCCACCACGTGGCGTGACTTGTGAAAAGATAGCGGAGGGGGTCAACCCAAAATCAAGACCAATCACGAGAGGCATCTCTGGGTTATATATTAAATTATGATTTAAGTGTAGATCCTCATGATATTGTTCTCGATAAACAGGCCGACCGTCCTCCACGCTTCCATAACAATTTCCTAAGTTAACATGTATCCATGATTCTGCTTTACCTTCCTTACCTTTGATGTAGTATCCCTCAGGTAAGTTTTGTAAATTTTCTGCAATAGGGTTCTCAACCCATTCTCTTGTAACCGGGTGTTTTACTAACCCACCAGGTTGTGTAAAGAAAGTCCAACCTTCAGGTTTCACAGTCTCAGCTAACTCATACAGCCAGTGATCATCGTCCACTTGGTTGGTGTCTCCAATCATACCGTACCATGATGGTCCTCCATCCATCGCCGAAGGATAACGACCGATACGAAAGTCAGTCATATCTATGACGGCCTTAGGTAGTTCTTTTATTTCATTGAACCACGCCCCAGTCAACTGCGCACCTCTAAGCTTTTTAACCGACTGCGGTCTATCCAGGGCAATAAATACTAAGTCTGAGTCGACTATTGTTTTGTCAGGTAGTTTAAATTTCACATGGTGTGAAGGAGGTTGTACACCAGACCCTTTACTAAAGTGCCCGAGTTCCTCGAATAGATCTAACCAATCCTTGATTGTCGTCGAGAAGAGTTCGCCATATGTATTACGGACAGCATACCACCGTGTCTTTCTTATTCCTTGTGAGTTCGGACGCTGCTCGCACATTTGTTTCATGAGACGCTCACAAGAGGCAAAAGTTTTTCCTGTCAGCCCGATCCCAGTGGTCCAGTAATAATGGACACGCGGGATCGGCTCTCTGTATACTCCTTTAATATTTTACCTTGGCTTTTCGTCTTAAGAATAAATCTCATTCTCTGCCTCTTGTTATATTCTGGTCTTACCGGTTCTGTCTACCGTACCCAGGGAAGTCTGGGTAACCGTTTACAGACCCAGGGATGTCTGGGTAACCATTTACAGACCCAGGGATGTCTGGGTAACC
>JACKQG010003558.1_pt1 | contig 10365 bp, 7 predicted proteins | sample 8237621 | NCBI WGS metagenome assembly JACKQG01 (sample SAMN15677084, study PRJNA649215) | marine metagenome | biome: marine; feature: Black Sea; material: saline water; isolation source: suspended particulate matter (SPM) from the Black Sea western gyre | collected 2013-06-09/2013-06-10 | depth...
AACAGCCGAAATGCCCAATGTTTACGGCAACGATTCCCTTGTCGAAATACCCTTTTATCACCTCATACTCTTGCAACTCAGTATCTGGATTATCTTCGGGGTAATCACAATGACAGTCACCTGGATCCGGCGCACAGTAGTCCGCGTCATATGGGATATTCGGAGCAGGCCACGAGGGGTCCCACGACCCAAATTCGATCATTTGTTCAGGGATAACAATAGGGACTTCCACGCCATCCGGATAGGCCTGATTATCTACTAACCACTTGGAACTTCTACAAGAGAACAAAGCACGCGGTGAGTCGTAGCTCGCCAGCAAGAATGACGCGTATGTGAACATTCTGGCACGCACATAGTTTGGATCGATGGCTGGCCACGCCATAGCATACTGGTCAGTTGATTCGATCGATTCGAGGACGCTGTTAAACCTATTAATATCCATGAGCCAGGCGGATCCAGAGTTGATCGATCCCTCGTATCCTTCAGACTGCCCCGGGACCACATTAACGTGTGTAACGAAATTTTCACAGATTATACCCTCGGAATAGGGATACAAATCTGATCCACCATCGTAGGCACCATTGATAATCAACTTTCCAGTATATACAGACTGGATGTCCGCTAGAAGAGTTGCTACGGCATTCTCGAATTCTTCGTTAGTAGTATAGTAGTCTGGTGTAGCCGAAATGTCGGGCGTAAGAAAGTTTTCCGCTGCATCGCCGAACATACCATCAAAGTTCTCGTTAACCGTGAGATTTACTGCTTGCATCATCCAGGCAGTAAAGTACTCGTAAGACGAATAGCAGTCCACAGCTGTGACGTTGGGATGATACGCAAACCAAAGGTTAGACCTGATCCTATTGGAGGGGCATGTAGTGAATTCATCACCTACGAACAACTCGTTGTCTCCTTGATCGAAGAACCTGCAGGTAAATGCCCCCTTTGTGTACACCCCTCCGTACTCCAGATATTCGGGATTCAACTTGTACGTGTAGTAGTCGCCGGATGATGAAACCTCGCTCATAGTGATGTCGGTCACATCGTAGTCGGCATTCCTTCGTCTACCTGGGTATCTAACTTCACATATCGGTGCGCTTGCATTACCCCCCGGAAAATAGGCCCCGACCTGAACGTAGAGCCTGTGGTTCTCATTGTTTGGATTTACTAGGTGTTCACCCCAGATCCGCTCAACCCAGTAGACACTCTGAGGTGAACCCGAAACGAGATCCACATCCTTGATCTCCGAGTATGTCAACGTGTCGCCACTTATCTTCTTAGTCAATACTCTGTAAGCATAGTTGTCGCTGCCCTGAAGGCTCGTATCGGTGTACCAGCCATATTTGTGCTGGGCCCAATCGATAACGACCGTGTCGTAGTAATCAAAACCTAGTCCGCCTACGCTGCGATAGATCTCGTAACTGGTTTCTGGTACGAAGGTACTAGGATCAACATGTGATTTGTTAGTACCAGTGCCAGTACTAGAAAACAGCTCGTATTGTCGCTCATCCAGCTCCCATCTCAACTCGACGACATCATTCGCACCGCTCATAGCGTGGAACACCGTCAGTGTCGCAGGATCAGTGGTGTGCGCGTAGGCGTACTCGTGAGACTGCGCATGGGAAGTTTTGTAGTTCTCCCCCGGCCCTTCCATGACCTGGGCGTACTTGATTCCCATGATAGAGTTGTCGGCGATAGTGATACAGTCTTCGGCAAATGCCTCAGCGACTGCGGTCGGACCAAGAGCTAGGTACTGGGCTCTCTTGTTGACGAAATGAAACGGCCAGTCACCGTATACGCCGTCCGTCGGGACATCATCCCAGGACTGGCACCAAACCCTCGGATTCAATGTACGATAGTCCAAATCATCAGACGGCTGGCCCAGGACAGGCACTGTTAACACAATTACTATGAGAAGACTCGCCGTAAACACTGGGAACGTGTATCTAGATAGGGCAACGCGGTGCATAGCGAATTCCTCCTCGGATTACAAATGATCTGTGACTGTGTGTTTCTGACATCCTAACAAGTAGCATTCCAATCCATCTAAATAGCCTATTTGTATTCACCTAACTCTAAGTCCATCAAAAAGCTACAATGCCGTGCTCCTAATTTCTTTGCAATAATTCTTCGATTTCTTCCTATGCACTCACACATTCGCTGGCGACACAATCTTATCTCATATGAATTAAACTGATTGCGGAGTATTGGTAGCGATTGTCACTATCTCTAAATATTGAACCAATGAGCCATAGAGCTTTGCGAGAGGCTGCTCACACACACACCACCTCTCCCTTCCAAGCACAGAAGTCGCCACCAGTTCGAACCGACACAGATGCCCTGATAGTAGTAAACCCACAGTGACAACTAGGTGGCTCTCCGAGTGTGACGAACAGTAGATTGTATTATGAGATAGTATTGAAAAAGACACTTACATCAGCAGACAGCCTCACACATGAATTCTAGATCGACTATGCACCGAAGTCTAGCCATCCTAACACTCTCAATCTCCTATACGGTAATATGAGATATCGGAAAATGCAGGCAAGTCCAGACCACAACATCGTGTCCGGCACCGTATTCAGCCCTTGGTCTCCGCCGCATTGATCCGCCCCCGCCCCCAGATCAGGAAATACCGCACATTCGACGAGGCGTGACTGGAGATCACCGAGCAGACCGCGACGAACGCGAGCACCCACACGGCGGCGTCGCCGAACACCGGCAACGCGGCGAGCACGATCAGCTTCCCGACCACGACCAGCCCCCGCAACTGCAGCAGGAATCCGCCGCTCTCGAAGAGGTCCAGGCAGACCATCAGCAGGCCGGAGATCAGCGCGGCCAGGAACCACGGCCAACGGGTCTCGGGATCGACATGGAAGACGTAGGCGCCAAGATAGATACCGGACAGGACGACGTGGGCCGAGCGGGCCAGCATCTTGACCCAGCGCTGACCTTTGTAGTGTCGCGGTTCCGGGGGGATCAGGGTGCGGAAGAACGGGCCGTCGGGAATGTACTCCGGTTGTTTCATCCTGAAGTGCCTTCCGAAAACCAGGAGCGTGAAACGGGGCATTCCAATTTGTGCGTCCCCGTGTGAAGCGTACAGCGGGATTCAATCTGACATATCACTCCAACCAGTCGTCACCGGGCATGATTCTACACATGAACTCGTCAAAGACGGGAACCGTGAACGCCGTGTCGCCGTGGCTCGGACTCCAGATCATCCCCTTCTTGATCAACTTGCTGCGCGTCGGAGCAACAGCCTGGACCTCTCGACCCAGGACACTGGCGATGTCGCCTGAGCGATGGGGACCGGCGCCGAGTTCTGCCATAGCCCTCAGGTAGATCTTCTCGGAGGGAGTCAGTCGGTCGAAACGAACCCTGAAGAAGCTCTCATCCAGTGTCGCAATCACTGTCCGGGTCGCGATCTCGACATCGGCCATCGTGATGGGAGATGCGTTCGCCACGTCCCAACAGTGCATACCCCATTCCTGCAGGAAGTAAGGGTAGCCTTGCGTACGAACGATAATGTGATCGAGGGCGTCAGGATCGAACGCGACGCCCTCACGACGTGCCGGCGTCACCAGAGCGACTTCGGCATCCCGGGTAGGCAGCGGCCCGATCGTAACGAAATCGAACAGGCGCTCGGCATAGGACTTGGCTCTGCCGAATCGACCGGGAAGTTGCGGCAAACCCGCACCAACGAGAACAACCGGCAACTGACGCTGGGCAGTCCTGTGCAGAGCGGCTATCAGGGCTGCCAGTTCCAGTTCCTCGACGTACTGCATTTCATCGATGAAAATCGCCAGGACAGTATCGACCTGAGCGGCCGCTTCACCGACAATCTCGAGCAACGCTTGGAGGTCATGCTCCAGATCTCCATTATCGGCCAGTCCCGGTTCCGGTTCCAGGTCCAGGCCAACTTCGATATCGTTGTATTTCACCTTGAGCGCATTGACGAATCCAGCGAGTCCGCGCAAGGCTCGACGGGCCAGGTCTCGAGCCTGCTCGTCTCGCGATAAACGAAGGAGAGCCTGGCGCAGTTGTGGCGCGAGAATGGCCGGTAGCGATCTGGATTCAGGAGCTTCCACACGCATCGTGTGCATGTTCATCGCCTCGGCGTCCATCCGCAATTGATCGAGCAGCACGGTCTTCCCGACACCGCGAAGTCCTATCATCAAGACGCTTTTTGCGGGACGCCGAACCTTGATCCGCTCCAGAGCGATGCGAACCTTCTCGCGGAATTCGTCTCGACCGGCGAGTTCGGGAGGCGGTGTACCCGCACCGGGGGCATAGGGATTGCGTATTGGATCCATATCGGGAATATACCAATCTTAGCCAAGTTTAGTCAATGGCGATAAACTCGTTAATATTGCTCAATATACCTGTCGGCAGGGGTTGATCACCAACCCCAATTCTCATCGGTTTTCATCAGATCGTGGAAGGTCCGAGCCTCCTTGCCGTACTCTTGGACCGAATCGCCGTCGTAGATGAAGGTGGCCTGTTCATCGCAGATGCGGCTGAAACGGATCCTGGCGGGATCCTTCTCGGGTTTGTCGGTGTCGATCATTACGAGCTCGCTGAAATGCTCCATGGTCTCGCTGGTCAGGGACTTCGTACACACCGGGCAGTGGAAGTCGACCTTGTCGCCGGCCTGGACCGTGCTGCAGAATCCCTTGTCGCAGATCAACTGGTAGTCGCCGAGTTGCGAGCTCATGAGCACCAGCCCACGCAGCTCGCCGAAGATCGCGAGCAGAATCACGCGCTTGTTGGGGTTCAGGATCTTGTGGCAATGGGGGCATTGGTACTCGTAGGTCATGGTCGTCGATCTTTCTTGAAGTCGGACCCGGATGCTCAGGACACGGATTCGATGATCAGGGCGTTCCCCTGGCCGCCGCCAATACACATGGTCACCAGCCCGTAGCGCTCGCCTTTGCGGCGCAGGGCGTAGGCGCAGGTCAACGTCAGGACCGCGCCGGTGGCTCCGAGGGGGTGTCCCATGGCGATGGCGTTGCCCATGGGGTTGACCTTGGCGGGATCGAGGCCCATCTCCTCGAAATCCTTGATGCAGGCCAGGGCCTGGGGCGCGAAGGCCTCGTTCAGTTCGATGTGGTCGATGTCGCCGCCGGAGAGGCCGGCCTGCGCCAGCGCGATCCGCGAGGCGGGCACGGGGCCCCAGCCCATGATCTGCGGATCGCAGGCGGCGGTGCCCAGGCCCACGATGCGGGCCAGGGGCTTGAGGCCGTGCTTTTCGGCGTCCGCCTCGAAGCCCAGGACCATGGCCGCCGCGCCGTCGACCACGGCGCTGGCGTTGCCGGCGGTGATGATGCCGCCCATCTCGAAGGCGGCGCGCAGGCGGGCCATCTTGGCCAGGCTGATGCCGTCCATGATGTGGGTGTCGTGGCGCACGACGGTGTCGGGGGCGCCCCCGGTGCCGGGCACGGTGACGGGCGCGATCTCCTCGTCGAACCAGCCGGCGTCGCGGGCGGCCTTGGCGTTCATGTGCGAGCGGTAGCCGAATTCGTCGGCCTGCTCGCGGGTGATGCCGTAGCGGCGGCCCAGCTCCTCGGCGGTGTTGGCCATGGCCATCGCCGCGCCCGGATCGTAGAGGCCCATCAGCAGGCTGTCCTGCAGCTGGGTGCCGCGGGGCAGTCCCCGCGGGTCCGCCGGGCCGTACTTCTGCACGGCCTCGCCCACCTTCCGTCCGCGCAGGTTGTAGACGCTGAACGGGTACTGCATGCTCTCGGCGCCGCCGGTCACCACGAAGGGGCGCTCGCGATCGTGGCGCACGCCGGCCAGCAGGTGCTCGACCCCCACGGCCAGCGACTCGACGCCGCTGCCGCAGATGCGCGCCACGGTCAGGGCGGGCACGTCGTCGGCGAGGCCGCCGCGCCAGGCCATGCCCTGGGCGGCGTAGATGCTGTCGCGGTGGCTGTGCGAGGCCATGCCCATGATCACGTGTCCGACCAGGCCCTTGTCCACGGGCGTGTCCGCCAGCGTGGACGCGATGGCGTGGCCGCCGAGGGCGGTGGTCGAGAAGCGGTTGAAGAGCCCCGGTTCGCGGTTGTCGATCAGGATGTCGGCCCGCGGCGTGCGACGGGCGCCGTCGAGGATGACGATGGCTCGGTCCTGGGTCATGCTCACCTCTCCCGTCTATTCGTGCATGAAGACCGCGGGCACGCGGGGTCCGTTCTGGATGAAGTTGATCATGCCGAGGTCGTAGTCGACCGTCCGCTTGCAGCGGGCGAAGCCCAGGGCCTCGGTTTCCAGTCCCGTCTCCAGATCCTGTCCCAGGCCCTCGAGCACCACGTCCGACAGGATGCGGTCGATGCTCAGCGAGCGGTGGACGATGTCCACGGCCGGCAGCCGCGCCGGCACGTCCAGGGGCGCGGGATCGAGCGGGACGATCGCGTCGCCATCAGATAAGTGGCGCCGGATCAGGTCCTTGGCCGCGGCGACCGGGTCGGCGGCCGGTTCGCCCGTCGCCCAGCCCCAGGCGCAGGCCTGGGCGGCGTTGATCGTGAGACCGGTGCGCAGCATCCCGGCCGCGCGCTCGACGCCCACCAGGCGCGGCAGCCGCTGGGTGCCGCCGTAGCCGGGAATGATGCCCAGGTTGACCTCGGGCTGGCCCAGCATCAGGCCGGGACCGACCACGCGGGCGTGGCAGGCCATGGACAGCTCGGCGCCGCCGCCCAGGACGGGGCCGTCGACCGCGGCCACGACCGGCTTCTCGAGGGTCTCGATGCCGCGCAGGATGCGGTGGCCGTGGCGGCACTTGTCGGCGGCCGCCTCGGGCGTCTTCAGGACGGCCAGCTCGTTGATGTCGGCGCCGGCCAGCGCACCGCCGTAGCTCGTGAGCACGACGCCCTTGACCGCGTCGTCGCGCCGCAGCTCGGCGAAGACGGCGGTCAGCTCGTTCATGGTGCGTTCGTCCAGGGCGTTGAGCACCTCGGGGCGGTGGACCGTCACCACGGCCAGCTCCCCGTCCCGCTCCAGCTTCACGTTGCGGCGGAAGTCGGCCAGCCTGCCCGCGGCGATGCTCGCCGGGACCTCGAAGCCCGGGTTGGCCGCGGCGTAGCCGGTGCAGATCTCCTTGACCCGCGCGGCGCCCAGCTCCTCGGCCAGGTCCAGCAGGCCCGAGGCGAAGCCCAGGGCGTTGCGGGTCAGCCAGTTCAGGTCCGCCGGATCGCAGATGCCCCGGTCGACGACGAAGTAGGCGCGACCCAGCAGCACGGCCAGGATGCGGTCGAGCACGATCTTGCCGAGGGCCTCGTCGTAGGCCGACTCGCCGGGGTTCTCGTGGTCCAGCCAGGGCGTGTCGGCCTGGGTCGAGAACACCTCGGGGGGCGCGAACCAGGGGGAGCCGGTCTCGGCCTCCTCCATCAGCTTCAGGCACTTCACGTTGAGCAGGTTGCCGCGGGTCAGGTCCATGACGTTGAAGGGACCGCCGCCGCCGATGGCCTCGTTGACGATGCGGTCGACCTGCTCGACCGTGGCCAGCCCCTCCACGTGGATGCGGGCGGCCTCCGCGCAGTAGGTGCAGAAGATGTCGTCGGCCGCGAAGCAGGGCACGTCGGCGGTGATCACCGGCACCTTGCCCAGCTTCCTGAGCGTGGCCAGCATGCGCTCGCTGTAGGCCTCGTCTTCGGAGAGCACCACCTCGATGGGCATCGCCCGCCAGGCGGGAAAGAAGGGGTGGTTGACGAAGCAGCGCTGGGGCCGCCGGGTGTCGGCCGCGATGCGGGCGCGGGGCAGGCCGCTGGTGGCGAAGCCGATCAGGCAATCGTCGCCGACGACCTCTTCGAGGTTGCCCAGGATGATCTTCTTGATCTTCAGATCCTCGGTGGCCGCCTCGAGCACGTAGTCGCAGTCGGCCAGGTCACGCAATTCTAATGTGGGCACCAGCAGCTTCTCGATGGCCGCCGCCACCCTGGGGCTCAGCTTGCCGCGGGACACGCCCTTGGTCACGTAGCCCTTGATGCGCTTGACGCCGGCGTCGAGGGCCGCCTGCTGTATGTCGTGGAGGTAGACGCGCGACTCGGGGTCGTCGGCCAGCGCGGAGACGAATCCGTAGGCCAGGTCGGGGCCGATGGAGCCGGAGCCGATGACGCCGACGATCATGGAGGACCTCCTGGAGATGCGAGACGAACCCGCGGACCGTCTTTACGATCAGGCTGAAAAGCCATTCTCTCACCGCCGCAGTGGGTTTTCAACCACCAATGGGTCCATAGCGCCCGATTCAGGATGAAATGCAGGCGGCGGTGGTGGTAGGGTGTCGGAGGACATCAACGAGGAGTGATCATGGGGGACAAACCGGCCGGCGCCATCAAGAAGATCCAGGCCACGGGCCTGATGCGCAAGCTCATGGGAGCCTACTTCCAGGAACTCGACCAGGCCGCCCGCAGCGGCGACCGCAAGATCGCCTGGTGCACCAGCGTGGGGCCCGCCGAACTGCTGCGCTCCTTCGGTTTCCTGGTCTACTTTCCCGAGAACCACGGCGCCGTGCTGGGCTCCTCGCGCATGGCGGCCGACCTGATCCCGGCGGCCAACGCCCAGGGCTACTCGCCGGACATCTGTTCCTACCTGACCAGCGACGTGGGATCGTATCTCAAGCAGCAGACGCCGCTCATCCAGGCGTTCGGCATGGCCGGCTTACCAAAAGCTGACGTCCTGGTCTACAACACCAACCAGTGCCGCGACGTGCAGGACTGGTTCGCCTTCTACCGCCGCGAGTGGGACGTGCCCCTGATCGGCATCGACACCCAGCGCGGCCTGGGCGAGATCACCCGCGACCACCTCGACGGCCTCATCGCCCAGCACAAGGCCCTGATCCCGACCCTGGAGGAGGTGTCGGGCCGGGCCTTCGACCTCGACCGCCTCAAGGAGGTCGTGGCCTCGTCGTACCGCTGCACCCGGCTGTGGAAGAAGGTCCTGCGCCTGGCCGCCCACAAGCCCAGCCCCATCACCTTCTTCGACAGCACGATCCACATGGGGCCGGCCGTGGTCCTGCGCGGCACGCCGGAGGCCGAGCGGTACTACGAGGTGCTCGTGGCGGAGCTCGAGCAGCGCATCGCTGACGGCGTGGCCGCCGTGGACGACGAACGGCATCGTTATTACTGGGAGGGCATGCCCGTCTGGGGCAAGCTGCGCGACCACGCCGAGCTCTTCTCGGCCCAGCGCTCCTGCGTGGTGGCCTCGACCTACTGCAACAGCTGGATCTTCGAGCCCCTGGGCTGCGACGATCCCTTCGAGGGCATGGCCCGCGCCTACACCGAGCTGTTCATCGTGCGCAGCGAGGACTTCAAGGAGCGGTACCTGAAGACCATGTTCGAGACCTACGGCATCGCCGGCATCATATACCACGACGCCAAGACCTGCCCCAACAACTCGAACTGCCGCTACGGCATGCCGCAGCGGCTCACGCGAGAGACCGGCGTGCCCTACGTGATCATCAACGGCGACCTGAACGACCTGCGGCTCTACTCGGAGGAGCAGGCCTGCACCCAGTTCGAGGCCCTGGCCGAACAGCTGCAGGAGGACGCATGAGCGGTTTCTTCTGCGGCGTGGACATCGGCGCCTCGGCCACCAAGGTGGTGCTGGTCGACGCCGCGGGGGAAGTGTTGGCCCGCGTCGTCCGCCCCTCGGGCGTGGACTACGCCGCCGTCGCCCGCGCCTGCCTGGACGAGGCCGCCGCCGAGGCCGGCTGCGCAGACGGGCCGCGGCTCACGGTGTCCACGGGCTACGGCCGCGGCAACGTGGACTTCGCCGACGAGACCCGCACCGAGATCCACTGCCACGGCGCCGGCTGCTTCCACGGGGTGGGCCGGGCCGCCACGATCATCGACATCGGCGGGCAGGACAACAAGGTCATCCGCCTGGACGACCGGGGGAAGCGCCTGGAATTCAGGATGAACCGCAAGTGCGCCGCCGGCACCGGCGCCTTCATCGAGGAGATCGCCCTGCGCCTGGGCCTGACCGTCGGCGAGCTCGACGCGCTGGCGGCGGCCGCAAAAAAGACCGTGCGACTGGGCAGCTTCTGCACCGTCTTCTCCAAGACCGAGATCCTCTCGCACCTGCGCAACGGCGAGCCCGTGGAGGGCATCGTCCGCGGCGCCTTCGAATCGGTCGTCGAGCGCATCGTGGAGATGGACCCGCTCGAGGGCCTGGTCGTGGCCACGGGCGGCGTCGTCGCCCACAACCCGACCATCGTGGAGATCATCGCCGAACGGCTCGGCCGCGAGGTGGTCGTGCCCGAGGCGCCCCAGTTCACCGGCGCCCTGGGCGCCGCCCTGACGGCACGGACGATGGCCGACAAAGGAAAGGGATAGCATGCTGGACGGACTCTTCAGGCCCCGCGCCGTCGCCGTGATC
>JACKQG010008080.1_pt1 | contig 10365 bp, 17 predicted proteins | sample 8237621 | NCBI WGS metagenome assembly JACKQG01 (sample SAMN15677084, study PRJNA649215) | marine metagenome | biome: marine; feature: Black Sea; material: saline water; isolation source: suspended particulate matter (SPM) from the Black Sea western gyre | collected 2013-06-09/2013-06-10 | depth...
AGTTGCAAATGCTTTGCCAATACCGGCTGATGCCCCTGTAATTAAAGCCCATCGATCATTTGACTGTCTAAGCCATTCATTCATAATTCATATTCCCTTATAATTTTTATAATTTATGACCTATGGCTAACCCGAGATCATAAAATCCATGCTTTTAAACCAGACGTTTTAAATTTTTGCAAACCATTGAAGTTATTCCCCTGGCAATGCAGTCGGGGAATCGTCTAACCACCAACATCACCGGTGAAACCCGGTGCATGTTGATTGTTGAATTTTCAAGCAAGGGTCAAATAAAGACCTGACCCCTTTTCTTTCATTGTCAATTTTTTTTGGACCTTTGAAACTTATGCATAGGATAATAATGGTTGAATATGCATTCCATTTAATTTAAATATCGTGGAACCCACAACCATTCTGTTTAACTTATTCAAATGTCAGACTTTCGACAATTCTCTCAAAATTATCGTGGTTCGCCAGGCTGGATGGATGGACAACCAAATAGACACACTGGTCGTTTTTGTACGAAGACACTACCACAGAGTTTACCTGATAATAATCCTGGTACACCCATTTTATATCAGTCCTGTAGGCATTCGTGCCACACTTTACCACTATTCCCTTGTTGCCAACAACCCTGACATCGGAACCTACCTGCCTGAGAATTTCAGCATAATAAATAGGTCCAAAATCCCTTAATTCGAGCTTTTCTGGTTTGGTTATCACATTCGCTGCAAAGTCGACCCGTTTCGGTATATTCATCCTCATTATTTGTCCCGGAGAAGTGACACTTTGCTTTTTGCTCCCAATAGGATACTCAAACATAAATTTTGGTGTCTTCGTCCGCCTGAATACACCGTCCTTCGCCATTCCTTCTTCTTTGGATAACCAGACGAATCCATCTTGAAAAGGTATTGATATGCTTCTCACCAAAGTATCAAGTCTTTCGGCTTCTCTCGAATTTGCTGGCAACGACTCAGAAGATACAACCGCAGGAAAAATATATTTCTTCGTTAATTCAAGCGGAAGAGAAGTTTTCCCGCCGGGTAAGCCACCGGTAAATACCACAACCATATTCATCTCCGGTGCCACCATAATATACTGACCACTATAGCCGATAGCAGAATAATTGCCGTCATCATCCACCCACCATTGATACCCGTATTGCAGATCTGGTTTAGCTTCAATATGTCCACGCGTTGATTTTTCTACCCAAGAACTCGATACAAGTTGCTTCTTCCCCCACCTTCCCTTATTGAGGTAAAGCCACCCAATTTTGGCCATGTCATGGGGTTTTAACCGCATCCGACCATATCCAACATCAATACCCTGCGGGCTTTTTTCCCAATCAATTTCTGAAATACCAAGGGGAGTGAATAGATTCTTTTCAGCAAATTCTCTGGTTTTCATTTTCGTTGTAGTATTGATGATTACCGATAAAAGATATGATAGGCCGTTGCAGTACTCGAATCTAATACCTGGAGGACCGACCATCGGTAGATTAAGGACATGTTGCCCCCAATCACCGCTGCGCCTCATTTCGAATAATCCTTTCCAATTGTAATGATGAGAGTCCCTGCAATCTAAACCAGAGGCCATAATTAACAAGTGCTCAAGTGTAATTGACCTTTTATTGTCACCTAAGCTATCAATTATATTATGCGGTAATAATTCAACAATAGGTTGATCGACACTTTTTATATACCCTCTATCAATCGCTATACCTATCAGGATCGACATAATACTCTTTGTACAGGAACGAATGATGTGTCTCTGGCCTTTTGAAAATGGGTAAAAGTAGGCATCAAGAACCATGTAACCATTTCGGATTATTGATATGTTATCTATGTTGTAACCTTTCATTTTTATTTCTTCAATCATATTGGCAAGCATTTGAGACTGCATACCTTGCTTTTCTGGTGTAGAGCTCTGCCATCCATTAGTCGGGTAGGTGGTAGCGGTGGCAAAGGTGACTGAGCAAAATATTAAAGCTACCAAAAAAGCAAACCCGAGAAAAATAGAATTCTTTATTTCTTTAAATAGTTTCATGGCATCCCTTGTAGTCATTGGGTGAAAGGTTACAATGAAATGTCACAATCCAACCAGTCGGTATTATATGATATTAATCTTAAGCAAGTATACTTGCATTATCTTTAAGAATTCATGATATCAAGGATTCATAAGGTATCCTTGATCTTTTTCATAGTGACCGCAAGCCACATAACACCAAAATAACCGGTGAAATCCGGTGCATTTTTAAGTTGGGATTTTGAAATTTCCAAATGTGCCTGAGATTTTAAATTTTCTGCATGGCAGGAACACTACGACTATTTGTTTGGAGCTATATTATTCCAATCCCAGTTGACCCAGGACGATCACATACCTGCTGATAACGCCCAGTATATTTTTTTTCTGCATTGCAGAAACAACTCCGGCATTGAAGCGCTGGGACGACATGGGGGCCTGGATAATATGCGTATGATACCATCCCGTCTTTTTGACATTTTGTTTCAGCAAAACAAAAAAGGCCTCAAGAAAGTCAAGGTATGCTTTTCTGGACAAACCGGAAATGCTTTTTTTATCATAGTCAGCCGCTTTTTTATCAAAGTAGGGTGGATCAAAGGTAAACCCGTCCCTGATGTTTTCGGCAATATACCCACACGCCTGTGATCGATTCCTTATCAAAACTCATCTCAAGCTGAATCACGTTTTCATACGCTTTCAGCAATGGCATATATTCTCGATATGGCGATTTCATCTGAATAAGGGGTTCTGCACTCAAGAAAAATGATTTTAAAACCGTTCGAAATAAAATACGTTTCTACCTCTTTTTTTGTAAAATATGAGAAATATATCGACATATCGGAATCTAAAATATGGCCTTCTAAGCCTTCGCCTTTCCCTTCTTTTACTGCCAACATTACTTTCCCCCCGATTTTAAGGGCTCTTTTGAACTCCTGAAAAATTTTATCGATATTCTCTTTAGGGGTATGTATGATTGAATAAAATGCGATGATACCATCTATTGACTGGTCATCTACCTGTAAATTCATCATGTTCATTCTCTTGAATGTCATGTCCCGGTTATTGTTTTTAGCGATATCAATACATTTTTCAGATATATCGATTCCCATGACATTCAGACCTTTATCAAAGAGGTATTTACCAATGTGGCCGGAAGGCCCGCAACCCACATCATATATAATGGAACAGGGTGAAAAATATTGAGCGTAATTATCGATCAGTTTTCGATCATACGCTTTGTGAGATAATTCATCTTTAAATAGCGCATGGTACTTTTCAGCTAAAAGGTCATAGGCTTTACAGGTAATTGAATCTGTTTCTTTTAATTGCTTCATCGTATTATCACGGTTAATTATTGGTGGATAGGGCAAAAATTATCGGGTTCATACCTTCAGATTGAACCCAAGGTCAATCTCCGGTATCTTGAGTGCCTCTCGCATAGCAGTATGGATGGCTTCCATTATTTCCGCCTTCTGAGATGCACGCCAGGATTTTCTGGTTTCTATTTTAACAAGTGGCATATTCTTCTCCTGATGTATGAGTTATAGAAACTGACACTAAGGAACGTCCCGCATCTGTTTTTTGATTTCGGCAACCAATTCCTGATGTCGATAGTTATCAGGGTCTTCCGAAACTGCTTTTTCCCCCCAATGAAGTGCATTTGGAAAATCCTTTTGCTGGCGAAAGTTTTCCGCAATAGCATACAGCACATGCTGCAACGGTGCATTCCTGATTTCAGGCGGAATATCCAGTACTTTTTTGAAATCGGCTACGGCACCTTCGTGATTTTTTTTAACTGTATAACAACTTCCCCGGCCAATAAAGCTCTCCTCGTCGTACGGGTCCAGTGTCAAAGCACTCGAATAAAACATAATCGCGTCGTCAATCCGTCCTTCGATTTCGGAAATCTTGCCCAGATAGAAATAAGGGTTATCACCATCTTCGTGACGATAGTCAGCATCAATCTTGACAACTGCCTCAAATGCCCGGACAGCACCAATTCCGTCTGGTTTATTGAAACATTTTAAACCTTCATTAAACCAATCGGCCGCAGAAAGTGTACTATCTTTATCCATAATATTCCTTGCTATAACGTTTCCAAATAACCGGCTTGACCGGTTCATTTGATTTGTTGAGATCCGCAATGTGTTAGTAAAGGCGCGATCCCATGGCCTTCCACTCAATATTTCTCGGGATAATTTTTCTCTTTAAAAAAATTCTGTTGAGTAACCTGTTCCAGTATCCTAATCGCTTTTTTTATTGGACATCGTAGCATCGTTAATTCATTTTTAACTGCTGACTCAACCTCGTCCATATTTTTAAGTGTTTTTGAATGGCTGTTTCCACCTTTGTAATGAATGAGCCTGTTGTCTTTCATCTCAATCGTTTGATCCTCAAAGACTCGGGTAATACGGACACATGACATGAAAGTTTGCCCTGCCTCAAAAGATTCTTCAATGGTTTTAATAAAGAAATCAAATTGTCGAATATCGTCATTGATGGCGTATCCATGGATTCTGTTCCCGTCCAGAAGTACTTCAATTTCATATTTGTCAGATTTTTCATTTTTTTTAAACCCGTATGTGTATTTTCCGTGTCTGATTGTATGTAGAGTTTTGTCCAACCGCAGCCCCCGAGATTATTAAATTCAATACCGTCAAGAAATTCAGGCAATGATATCGGACGACCGATTTTTTCCCTGCCAAAAAGAAGCAGTTTGGATATATTCTCAAACGGTACGTGATAAAGATGTTTTCGGACAATTTCCCTTAATCCGTCAATTCCAGTCGGAACCGTTTTTATGCCAATTAACCTCAAGTATTTTTTATATAGGTTGGCTGAATTTTCCATAGATCACTTCTGAATTCATGTATTTTTAAAAAAATTTCAAGCTCAAAAGCTTGTCTGCGGGCAGCGGGGAAATCAACCCCTTTATTTTTCATTGTCGCTTTGAGGTCATGAATATGAAGGACACCAAATTTATTACGGATGACTGCCGCTTCAAGATCTTTTGAAACTTGATCAATCGATTTTTGTGTAACAACAATATGTTTCATGGTTATTTCTCACTGTTTATAAAATTTGCTTCGAATCTTTTCGATTTACTTTTTGATCGTGCTATAACATTGTAGGCAAAAAATGACACTTCAATCTCGTATGATTATAAATTTTATTAACCATAATTTTTTTAAGAGAACAAGAAAATCTGCGGTGTAGTCCGTAGCATTTTTTTTGGTTTGAAAATTTTTAAAAAGTAACTTAACCCTGCTTCCAGTTTTTTTGGGCAGGATCATTTTTAAAATTTTAAAAAACTTGTAACCTTTTTATTGTTGAATATGTCTTATGGTCAGATGATTTGTTTCAGATTGAGATTTTTTTCTTTACAATTATTTATTATAAAAGGAGTATTTAAAAATGGATGAAAAAACCAAAATAATGATTTCTCTTGGTGCTGCAACCGCCTGCAATTGTATTCCATGCTTTGAGCATCTTTATTGTCACGCAAAAAGCCTTGGTATCACCGATCAGGTCATTCAGATAATTGTGGACATTTCAACAAAAGTCAAGAATGGGGCCCACATTGCCATAAAAACTACAATAGATGAAACCTTGAACAATGAAGTTCCTAAGGAAGATAAAAATTTTAAATCAACAACGGCTTGCCCCTGTGACTGCGTTCAATAGGATCGGGAATAAATGGATTTTTTAAGATTATACGATACACATTACCAACAGGTGAGAAAATTTATTTTAACGATCACCAAAGATGATTGGGCTGCAGATGATTTAATCCAGGAAACGTTTATCCGAGTGAAAAAAAACATAAAATCGGTTCGCAAGACGGATAGAATTTCTTCATGGATATTCAAAATTGCCTACCATCTTTGCATGGATCATTTAAAACACAGGAACAACGAAACACTTCACCCGGTTGAAAATGAAACTTGTGATTTTAATATTCTCCCACTAAAAAAAATCGAGCAGCAGCAGATGAACAATTGCATTCGTGAAAAAATGGAACGACTGTCCGAGCCCATGCGGATTATTATTGACCTATACGATATAATGGAATTCACTCACAAGGAAATTGCCGGAATTCTTTCCATTACAGAGGAAAATTCAAAAGTGAAGCTGCACCGGGCCAGAAAAGAACTCAAATCCATTTTAAGCAAGGAGTGTTCGCTTAAGTATGATGAACGAAATGTATTTATCTGCGAGCCGATTACCAAAAAAAACAGATAAAAACCACCCGGATCAAGTCCTGGTTGAATTATTAGAACAAAAATATATTTCAATCCTATCGGATTTTCATTAAGGACATAACCATGCTTTTATACAACTACACACTCGAAATTCTTAAATCAAAATGTCATTCAGATGAAAAAGGGGTTCATTGTTTTGCCCACCTGGACCAGGATGTCAGTAAGTGCCTGCCCTATCTTAATGCAGTATTGGGTGGTTTTCAGTATTTAACAAATCCTTCTGCGGTTACCTTCAAAGCCCAGGGAACTCATTCATACTTTTTTAACCCTGATGCAAAAAAACATTATGGTTTAAAATCGTCAGGAAATTTAAAACCGGAAATGGCCGATCTGTTGTCTGGAAATCCAACCGGTGTGGTCGATTTTAAACAACACTTTTTATATTTTTTCCCACTGCCACAGGGGCAGGGATCGTTTCTGCCAACTTTTCGGTCTGGTAATATCTGTGGAGGTGAATAATATTTCCTGCGGCAATTTAAATAGATTTTTTTTAATTTTTCATGGCGCCCCAGAAGCTGTTTGTAAAAGTCCGGATGTTGTACTTCAATGGCGGCTCGAACTTCTTCCAAGGGGATTGGAGGAGGAAAATCCTCCATCACGGCCCAGTGTTTTTTTGCATATTTTAATCGAAAGGCACACCAGGGATCAGCCTTCATTGCATCTTCCCCGGCAGGTACTAAATCCAGGGTTGCGTCCGTGCATTTACACTTTGGCAGCAGACAGAACTGATCAACTATCAGGTACTTTTCTTCCTTTATACTGACCAGAATCTGGTCACCATGCGGCAAAATACCATTGTAAGCATACATCAATCCGTTCCGCTCGACTTCATCATAGTCAAAATAGCCTTCTATTTCGTTGATGTCTGCTGTTTCTGTAATCTTATTTTTATAGGCAAAATGCTTGGTTTCCAGGAATTTAAAATCATCATCTCCAAGCTGGGACAAAAGCAGGTCTCCAAAAGCCTTTTCCTCAGGCGGTAATTTTTTTTTGGGTGGCGTCTGCAGTTTTCTCCTGTCCAGATCAATTTCCACACTGTGGCAAAGTTTGGGTAGATCTCCATGGTTCTGACCTGGTATAAAGGTAAGGTCAATGTCTATGGTCATGCAGGTGCAGACCGGATTGGGACAAACGGAAAAGATACACTCATAATTTTTCTTGCTGCCATCTTCGGCAAGAGAAAGACACTCTTTACCGGTTTTTTTATCTTTAAAAAATAACATATGTCCTTTACACGTTTCCTTTCAATTTTAAAGATCAGACAATTCTTTGATATCAGGTTTCATGGCAGATTTAAATGACTCAGTGACATTTCATCCGGTTCTTACATCCCATCATCAAGAATTCATTCATTTTTAAAACCGAACATCACCGGTGAAACCCGGTGCATGTTGATTGTTGGATTTGCACCAAGGATACTTTTCTGACTCTGTCCATTGATACGTCTTATCTCAAATTTCGTTGCTGAAGTATTTCCGGGATATTCCGTCTGCCGTCAAGGATACAATGGATAAAAACATCTGATTCGATGATCTGGTAGATAATGCGGTAGACTTTCACATGAATTTCGCGATATTCATGTACGTCAATTCGTTGTAGCTCTGGAGGATAGTGACCTTTTCCCGGGCTAAATGACAGGTTTTGGCAAGCTGTTTCAATTTCTGAAAAAATTTTTCCTGCGTTTTGCGGGTATCCGGATTTTTTTATATAATCATAGATTTCAAAAAGATCTTTTTCCGCATCAGAAATGACATGAACATTGTATTTCATTCAGATTGGTTTTCCAGAGTTTTTTTCAAGTCGCTGAAAACATCGGTAACAGGCCTGTAATCTCCCTTTCTAAGGCTATTTTGGCTTTGGGCTAGCATTTTCAACATTGCGAGGCTTTCCTGGGTCTGTTCATACTGGACAAGATCCTGAAGAATCGCTTTGGCTTCCCCATTTTGGGTGATAACCATGGGCTGTCGGCTATTAACGATTTGTCGTACGATTTCCGAAGCGTGTGCTTTAAAATAGCTGATGGGTTTAACAGATTCACTGAGTTTCATGTTGTTCTCCATAATTAATTTGACCTTAATTTAGTCCATATTGAGATCTATGTCAAGATAAAACCATGAAACCGGCTGCTGAAATTGTTGGAATTATGTCCCAACCATTAGCTTCAAGACTCTTTATGTATTTTTCATTATTGATCATGCCAGAAGAAAGATTGTTCATTTCAATATTACTGAGCACCCTACAGCAGAGTGGGTGGTTCAGCAGTTGAAAAATGCATTTCCTTTTGACAGTGCTCCAAAATATTTGATCTTTGATCGGGATTCAATCTTTTCTGCCCGGTTCATTTGGCTTGTTGAAATTTATAAGACAATAATCAAGGTTTGATTCCGTCCCAATGTCCCATCCCAAACCTGAACAACCTCATTAAAAATCTGTTTTGCAGCACTCATCAAAAATTCATCCTGATAATTGCCTGCTGTCAGTGAAACAAAAATGGGTATACCATCAATGTCTGCAACAGGAATGGAGATTTCCGGCAAACGTCCTATACCTGCAAAGGAAGTGATGGTCATTGTCCTATTATAAAACTCCATAATATGATCCTGATTTGATAGGGAATTCTTGTGGAGATAGACAACTTTAAGGGCCCCTTTTCTCTCTCCTTAATCCAAAAAATTCTCAAAATCTTTAATAGCCTGTTCAGCAATAACCACTTTTCTTTTCTTTTTGAACTTTACTATTTTGGAGTCATAGTTTTCCATAACGTCTTTATAAGCATCATGAACGAACTTCCTTACCAATTCTTTTTCTTTCTCTATTGCATCATAGACTTCTTGAACATCTCCCATCAGTTCTCTAATATCTCTCACAAAGCTTTTGAAGTGTATTTTTTTTAACAATGACATGTCGGAAAACAGAAAATCGATATAAGGGTCACCCTCAACATCATGCTTATCTATCATATAAACCTTCCCTGGACTTTTTATATTTATATGAAAGTAGTGAGATTTGAGTTTTGAGTAGTGAGAAAAAACCATCAGTCTATCCCCCCTCACATCTCATATCTCATTACTCTTTCATTTTTTGTTGTGCCCGCAAGGGCATGGGTGTTAGTTGAATCTGAAAATTTATAAAACCTTGCTGATAAATACTCCCAAAGCTGATCCTTAAGTTCATCAAGTTGACCTTCTTTCCCTTTTGCATCAACTCGATGATCCCAAAGATATCCGCCACCTTTTTGTTTCTTGCCATGGTTTTTGCCCCGAACATATTTATTTGGAATTAGTTTATCAATTTCTTCAAATGCAAAATCCTCCACCACACCAAAGATAATATGACTTGAAAGCATGGAAAGGGATGCGTATGTGAAATCCCCAGCAATCTCATGATTTGCCCAAGTGCCATAGAAATTGCCCCTGTAAGGCTTTTTACTGTACCCCTCAAAATCTCTTTCTCGGGCTTTTTCCTGGTAACAATGGTCATCGTAGTCATAATCATAGAGCGTTTCAAAATCGAGCAGGGTTTTTCCTTCTCCAAAACTTTCATTCAGATAAAAATTATCTTCTCCAATTCCACGCATTGGGAGAATTGTTTGGTTCAAAACAAGATTATCCTTTATACTGAGTTCATCGTAGTACGCATCAAGTTCTTCTTGGGTTTCAGCCCTAAAGCCAAAAAGCTCCATAAAGATGATCTTATAGAACATAAAATCATCTTTCAATTTTCTTTGGGCTCTGAATTTTTCCTGCTCTTCCTTTGTCCATGAAAAATAGTCAGATTTTGCAGCTATTATTGCCCGACGAAGGATCGCTTCCTGTTCTCTTTTGGATTTCTCTTTATTCACACATATCACCATCCTATTGAATTGTTCCCTGGCTAGTATTATTTTTCCCCGCCGAATGGTCCGGATGAGCCGCAAGCTCAAGCGATGCCGGTTCTTTTGTTTGATTTTATTATAGTTCAGTAGTGATATTTACATGAAATGATTGTAATAAAATCATCATCAACAGCATAAACTAATCGATTAGTTGGGAACAGGGATTTAATTCCCACCCATTTTCAAGGTTTTTTTTGCAGCCAATTT
>JACKQG010008082.1_pt1 | contig 10363 bp, 4 predicted proteins | sample 8237621 | NCBI WGS metagenome assembly JACKQG01 (sample SAMN15677084, study PRJNA649215) | marine metagenome | biome: marine; feature: Black Sea; material: saline water; isolation source: suspended particulate matter (SPM) from the Black Sea western gyre | collected 2013-06-09/2013-06-10 | depth...
CTTTAGCTGAAACTTATTTACTTTGATAGATGGGGTTTACTTGGTGGTTACAATACGGAACTTTTCAAGCTACATTTTAAAACAGATTATAGCAATTTTAACTTGCTGGAGTATTTATATACTTCGGCTATAATTACGCAAAACCACTTTCTCATAAAGGATACTATATGTTACTCTATAAAGTTATTTTACTTAGTGTCGCAAGCACTGTTTTTGTGCATGCAGCCGAAGCACCGCCAATGCCACCAATGCCACCAATGTTTAGCACACCTGCAAAGACAGTTGCAAAAAAACAGCAAACACCTGACTCGTGCCAACTTATACCACCTATGGTTATACACCTTCCCCCACCGATGGAAAAAGAACTTGTAAACTGTAAAAATGAACTTTTTTTACCAAGTAAAACTCTAGTAGAAAAGAATTTATCTAACTTACTTAAAAAACAAATAAAAGTAGAAAAAATAGAAATTGTTGCAAAATTTAATCAACTGTATAAAATTACATATAGTGATGGAGTTATTCTAACAAATAAATCTGTTGACGCATTTATTAAGCAGTAGTTTATGGATTTGTTAACAAATAAAAATATTATCATTGGAGTTGGAATTTCTGTAGTTTTAGCATCTATTTTTTACTTTAGTTCAGATTCTACTCAAGATACCACAAGCAAAGAAAAAAAAGTACAGGAAAAAACTTCCAAAGATATAGAGATCATGTACTTAGAGAGTGACAAAAAAGAAGATATAAAAACAAAAGAAGTATCTACATATGATGTAGCAACATCAAGTAAAAATAAAGTCTCACAAAACAGCAAACAATACCAAAAAGTTTCTCAAATGAATTTTACTGAAGATGAAAGTATAGAAAAATTCATTGAGCAAAGAAACTTAGTTGATTTAAACTCAAAAGCAGATGTGTCAGAGGGAGCAATTGTTCCAAAATTTAGTGTCTATGCAACTATTGACAAAAAGCAAGCTACACAAAACAGAGACAATTCAATTCCACCCCCGCCTCCTGTATTTTTTACAGTCACATCAAACTCTGGAGAACAATATTCTGGTGTTGTAGATGCTGAAGTACTGAACCAAGGTGAAGTATTTATAACAAAAAATGCCCCTGATGGCACGAAAGAAGATATAGTGAGTGTTACAGAACAACAAGAAGCTACGAAAAATGAAGAGGTGCCACTTCAGGATGAAGTTATCATCGTAGCACCACCAAGCATTGGTCAATAAGTCTAGATTTTTTTAATCCAATACGAGCTGTATGCTTGTATTGAGTTTAGTTGCTTGTATCCAAGCTTTTCAATTTTATCTGAGATACTGCTATCATTAGAAAATGCATACCAAACACCTTCACTATAGTGCCACACTATAATGTTTTGAGTATCAAAATAATCCATACTTAATTGTTCTGTTGTTCCAAATAAATGCCACTCTTCATTGAGCGTGGATATATCATTTTCACCATTATCAAAATAGGTATAGTACAAACTAGAAACAGCGCTTGTTTTGACCCAGTACCCTTGTGAGCTTTGCACATTGCTTATTTCATTTTCTATGCTATTGCTCCAGATCCCACTTTGGTAAGCCCAAATACTTTCTAGACTATCAATTTCTAAAGAATTCACATCTGAACTACTCAAGGTTACCATGTTCCAGCCACTCTTTAGATTATCTACAACTTTAATACCACCTTTTCCAATCACTGATCTTTCAGCGGGAGTAAAATTTTTTAGTGGTGGGTATAAGTCCCCTTCTTCAAAATATACGTCTGCGTTAACGACCCATTTTGCAAATTCATTTATGGAAACTTGCATGTTAGAGTTATAATCTTGTATTAATAAATTATCGAGAATTTCAAAATATCCTACATCTTCAGCAGAAGTTTCTATTATTGATAAACTATCTTTAATGATTTGAAAACCATATTTTTCTCTAATATATTTTGCAAAAATGACCATTGCATATTCATGAGAACCATCTTGAAGTTCAAAGCTGTAGTGACTATTCTCAAAAAATGGATCTAAAAATCGAATATAATCATTGATAGTATCATACACTTCATCTTCCATCAATGTTGCTGTAGCTTCCAGCCACCATATATTTTTATAAAATTTAGTATCAGTTAATGCATCATCAATAAAATATGCATACTGAACTGTATGAAAAAATTCATGCGAAATTGTTACTTTAAATTGATCCTCTGTTAACTTCGTATTCATAACAAAATATGGCGTTCTATCGCTTATGTAGTACCATGCATACCCAGCTAATGAATGCTCATCTATGAATGTGCTGATAGTGTCTATACTATTATTTGTATCCCTTGCAACTGAATGGTTACCAAAATATATATCTATTTTTTTTGTATCTGTATTTCTAGGCTCTTTAAACCCTAACACTTCTACTGTTTGTGACCATGACAATTCTGCTGTATCAAGATAACTATGAGCTAATGTGATGGAGGTATTGCTTTCATATGACAAATCAAAAACAGTTCTAAAGTGTGTCGATTCATAGTATACACTCGTACCATTCTCTACTCTATCATAAGAACTAAGATGTAAAGCAATAAGAAGGAATACAATAAATATTTTCATAAAGGAATTATAGCATGAATGAGTTTTGGGAGTAATATTCTATCAAATATATAGATGCTCCCTAAAGAAAGGGAGCTAAGAATGACAACAAAGTATAGTATGTGTCTATTCTGTATATAACCAATATGCGCTATTAGCATTTATAGTAGTTGTAGGTGTGTATCCTAAACTATCTAAAGTAGTATTTAAAGTAGTATTTGTTGTTGCATATTGCCAAACACCATTTGTGTATGTCCATACAAGATAAGCAGAGCTTAGATCACTTACCGTACTTGTTGTACCAGCAAGAGTCCATTTTCCACCCGTTGGTGCACTAGCTACGATAGAGCTAAATGTACTACTTGTATCTGCACCATCAATATTTACAGATTCACCAGAGCTAAGATATACCCAGTAACCTTTAGAACTACTTGTCGTTGTGATAGTGCCATAATCAGCATTGCCTGTATTACTTGACCAGCCAGTACCATTATAATCCCATACTATAGGGTTTGATAAAGAAGCTGTAGCAATATTTCCTGATGGTAATACCGTCATATTCCAGCCAGCACTTAGATTATAACTTTGAACAGGAATATCTTGTGTTAATGTAGCACTATATATGCTACTTTTATTACCAACTTCATCTTCTTTATATGTATATAAAGTTGTAGTTTTATCTAGAGTGATTGCAACTCTAGAGCTATTTGTATCATCAACACTTGCTTGAGAAAAGCTCATATTATCATCACTATAATATACTTTATCTCCATCAAGGTTAGCTAGTTTTAAGGTAGTCTCTAAAGTACTAAAGTTACCATTAACATAATCAGCTGATGTGAAAGGATTTGGAGCAGTATTGTCTACAGTAAAGGTTCTTGCTATAGTATCTCCAACAGTACCAGCTGATACATAAGCATTAATAGTAATATTATGTTCACCATCACTTAAAGAAACTAAAGAGATAGTTGTACCATCTATAAGTTCTTGAGTACTTACAGTTGTATTAGTTTCACTGCCACCATCAAATGTATACCCATACTTAGCAAAGCTAGCACCTGTTACATTTATATCAGTTACTGCTGTAGCACCATGTGTTGTAACAGTAGCAAATTTTTGAGCATCTAATAAATCAACCGATACTGTACTTACTGTTCCATCGTTATTATATGTAAACTGTGTTGTACTTACTGTCGTTACTCCACCTGTAGAGTTACTTTCATTTCCAACTTCATCTATAGCTATCGCATATAAACATTTGTTTGAACCTACTGGAATAGTTATACTTGTATTATATGTACTTGTTAAGGCTGAACTAGCTTTACTCGTACTGCATGTTTCACTTGCAAGTAAATATTTTATACTTCCAATATCTGTATTTGAGGTATTTCCATCATCATCAAAGCTTATTGCAGTAGTAAATTGAGCCGCATATGTTTTTGCAGCAGGCATAGTAATGAGTGGATCTTTTTTGTCTATAGTATATGTCTTACTACCTTTAGCCCAGTTTCCACTTGCATCTTTGGCTGCATACTGAAGCGTAACTGTTCCTGTAGAGCCATCAGCAACTGCATTCGTAAGTGCAAATGGTGAAGAGTATGTTGAAGTATATCCAGCATATGTACTCGGTGCACTTGCTTGAATAATATATCTTAACTCACTTGCACCTGTTGCACTTAAACTCATAAGAGTAGAAGGAGTTGTTTTCAAAGCAGGATTTACCTTAGTAACTGTTGCATTACCATCATACGATAAGTTAAGTAAAGTTGGTGCAGTATTATCAACACTAAAAGAAACAGTTAGTTTATTCTCTTCAGCTTTATAATTATATGCGTCTCCACCTAAAATATAGTAAATGTAATTACCAGTTGCAAGGCCTGAAATATCTATAGGAGTTGCAATATCAGAAACTACTGTATAGTCAGCATCTGTAGATTTTTTATATTTATATCTCGTAAATCCTGTTCCAGATAAAGTGATAGAAGTATTTGGGGTTACAGTTTGTACAAGGTTATCTGACTTAGTCGCGAATGTTGCACCATCTACGGCAGAATTATCTTGTGTTGTTTTAGCTGTAACTTGTAGCGTTGATGTAAATACTTTTTCAGTTACATTTCCTTTATTCCCTGCCGAGTCTTTTACACGTGCTTTGACAGTTTTTGCAGTTGCTATAGAGAGTGGTGCAGTATAAACTTGCGTTGTTCCCGTTACAGACGTTGCATTATAATCAGGTGTACTTCCATCTGTAGTATAGTAAATTGTTCCTGTTTCACTTGGAGTCATGGTTAAACTCTCAGCAGAGCTTAATGATCCTCCATCAGGAGACATACTTACTGTACCTTTAAGTGTATCTACATCAATATTCACTCTTGTAGTATTAAAAGAAGGTGTACCAGTAGCATCTACAGCCTGTATATGAAAATAGTATGTGCCATCTAGGTTATCACTTGGATCAATAAGGATACTATTGTTAGCAGTTTCTAATTTTGAACTTGCACTTGCAGGTACAGTTGACCCATTATTATCAAAAACATAATAATACTTAGTTGCTTCAGACACAGGGGTCCATGAAAATGTAACAGTATCAGCACTATTATAAGTTGAACCTGCAGCTGGTGCTGTTTTAGTTATTGTACCAACACTATCAATTGCCAAAAGGGACACACTTAAAAATGTCCCTGCTAACAATACTTTTAAAGATTTGTTCATCATTTTCCCCTATTGTTGATTTACAGATATTGTAAAATCTGAATCAGTTCCAACATAAATACCTAAATCAGGTAACGTAAGTGAACTTGAGCTTAATACAGATGTAGCAGAAGCATATTTCACTTCATATGCACTAGTTGATATATTTCTAAACAATGATGTACCTGCGACATAGTACTCCTTACCATCTACTTTTGGCATACTACCAAAGTTAAAACTAGTATCACTCTCAATTGGTGTAGTAGCTACAACTCTCCAAGTAGTTCCATTAGTTTCAATTAATGTCATATATGCTCCATCTACAGATGTAGTAACAGTTCCATTAATGTCATTATATGTTGTATCTGCTGACTTAAGAAGATCAACTGGAGTAGTTCCACCTCCAGTTACAACAACACCATTAGTACTTAACTGTACATTGTTTGTATAAGACCAATACGTTAATTCATATGTGTCAGCATTAAGACCCTTAATGCTATATACTCCATTAGTGTTTACAGGAGCACCTTTACCACCATCTACTGAATACGCATCTATCCATCCACTGCAATCTGAGCTTCCACAAGTAACTGTACCATTAATTTCACCTACTTCAGTTGTTGAAGGAAGTGTTACAGTTATGTTTGTGTCAGATGATGCATCTATGATATCCGCTTCAGTCCATAACAGTTCTGTAGCTGCTGTAATAGTGTTTTCACCACTACTATCATCATTTGCATAACCACCTCTATGATTTGCTGGATATACTAAAAGTTTATAGTTTCCACTTGGAACTTTAAGTCTTACAGTATCACTATAAACAACTGGCACTACCTCCCAATTTGCATTAGAATTTCCAAAGTAACCTGCTGTATCACTTTCTAAACTTACCCAAACTTCTTCAACTATTGTTGCAGCATCTGTATCAAGATTTTCTACTTTCACATTTACAACATTAAAGTTTTGACCAATATCTGCTAAAGGTATAGTTGTATCTCCGGCAATATTATTTCTAAATTCTGCTTTTGGACCCCACATTCCTGTTGTTCCATCAGCTTGCCATACATTATTACTTGAAACCCAACCACTTGTAGTTCCATAGCTAAAGCCGCCTAGACCTTCAGCCCATAGTTCTATAATATAATTCTCTCCTGTAGAAACTTTCATGGAAGATGCTGCTTCACCAGTAGAGTTAAGATCGACTCTTTTATAGTTCCAACTATTACCATTATATTGCCATACACTAAAGTCTATACTTTCATTAGCATAATCACTACCTAAATCTACACTAAAAGACACTTTAGGAAGTGTTGGTAATGCTACACTTACACTTGCATCTCCATTTAATGTCAATGGTGTTACATCAGGAAGCCAATTCCATGTAGATGAGTTAGCCCAATCACAATTATTGTAAGCTATTGTACCACCACATACTTGTGTCCCAGTAGCATTTTTTGCTATCCATTCCGGATCTTTTTTAAGTGTACCGGAACCAGCGGCATCATATACATACTGAGAATATTCAATGTTAAAACTTAAGATAAATTCACCATCTTTTAGATCCGTATATGTAAATCCTACTGCTCCATCAACTGATGTGTTTTCATCCCATTTACCATAAGGTTTTGCAACCGATCTTAGCTCTGAGCTTATAGATAAATCATTCTCTAAGCCTGTCACATTTACAACTAAAGTATTTGACACTTCTACTGGGAGTGTAATAGCTATATTTGTATCTTCACTTAAAGCTACATATGTAGTATCTTCAGCATTTGGTCCCCAAGCATTGTTTCCTAAGTCCTCAAATCTAACTTCATCTCCTGAAACTGCACTCACTCCATTTGTTAAATCAGTATCTGCATCTTTAATGAAGAAATGTTTGTGACTGTTATCTAGATCATAACCAAACTCGATAGTATAGTTACCATTTTTGAGTTCTGTTAATGTTGTCTCATTTGCATCCACTTGTTCCCATACATTTGTATAAGCTGTTGGATTTGCGACAAGTACATATTTGTTTGTTGCATTAGCTGGAAGATTTGCAAAACTTAATGTTAAGCTATGCCCAGTCACTACACTTAAATCAATATTTACATCATTTAAAGTATCTAGCACTTCAACTGCACCTACATTTGGAACAAATGCTTGAGGTTGAGGATAACATTGTGCTTCAGTTCCAGCATCATAGTCCCAGAAATTACCACTTTGCCAACAAGCACTATCACTAGTTATAGTAGTGATTGCATCACCGAGTTTTGGAACCCATCGTACATCACTCTCATTGAGAACCAGATCATCACTTGTTCCATAAATACCATCTTCACCAAAGTCGTAGTATTTATTTTTCCAGAAACTATTTTCCCAGTTTTGATTGTCATTGTACGAATAGTTTACTTGTAATATATAACTACCTGCCTCTTCACCTAAGTTTAATTCATACGAACCATCATCTTCAATGTTAGCATTTGCTACTTGCATACCAGTTTGCGCGTCAATCGCATTGATAGAAGCATAAGTATTATCCTCTGTTAAATCAAAATCAGACTTAAATGTAACAGTACCTTTGATTTTTTTATCATTCGCACCAAGCTGTGAAATATCAATATTTAAGCCATTAAGAGAGTCTGTCAATGTTGCATATCCAGTTTGTGCTGGATTAGGCATCCATTGCTTATAACCATACTCACTTGTGGTATTAGCTTCTAGCCATTGAACTCTTTTTCCATCTACAAGTTTTGTATTAGCGAAATCGTAATAAATCTCATCAAATTTCCATTGACCATCTTTACTTGCCTCTTTAGCAACTTTAAAAATTACTTTTTGAGGATTTTTATCACCTAATGCTAGCTTGTACTCATAATCATTCGTATTTTCAACTTTTTTACGTAAGTCCATTGAAGCGAGATAGATACCAGTCTCTGCATCTATAGCTTCCACTCTTAAGTTTTTAGAACCATACCAAGTGTCAAACCCTACATTTTCTGGTTTTTCCCATGAACATCTTTTAATCTCACTAGCACTGTTTGTACACAGACTACCAACATTAAAGTCATATGCCACAGTAATAACTCCAGATATACTTAACTGTGACGCCTCAAAAGCACTGAAGTTAATCGCTAGTTCAGTTTGTGTACTCGCGGCAAGTGTTGTGTCTAACCAACCTGTTTGCATAGGATCGGCTAAGTAGTTTTTATAAGTACCGCCCCATGATGGAAGTTCTTGTGCCACTACCCATTGTACTTTTTGTCCATTGACTAGTTTATCTGCTGCTTCACCTTCACCGTTTACATCGTAGTCGTTTCCAAAGTTATAATAGAACTCTTCAAATTGTCCCTCAACATTTTTTACAACTTTAACAGAATAGTTACCATCTTTTGGAAGTTCTACATCAAACTCTAGTTGCGTACACTCATCTTCACCATTACTACATTGAGCTTCGCTGCTTCCAATCCAATCACCATTTAATGCATTTATAATCTCTACACGTACATTGTTATAGTAGTAATCATCTGATTCACCAAGTTTAATTGCATCCAAAAATACAATACTTCCTGTGATAGCCAATCTATTGTTTGCGTAATTTGCAAGGACTGTTGTATAGTCAACATTAATTGTTAATACATTACTACCTTGAGTAAAACTAATTTTTGATGCATCTCCCAAGTCTGGAACATAGTTTTTATATCCAAAGTCATCTGTACTATCTGATTCAACCCATTGCACAGAATTCTCAGATATTAAACTTACATCACTTAAGTTTGCATCATCATTAAAGATAAGATAATAAGCTTCCCAAGTATTTACTGTAGCAGTACTGCTATACGTATCTTTGATAAGCTTAACAATGAGTGTAGTATTTGCATCAACATCATCTAGTCTTAATGCGTATTTGTACGTGTTTGGTTTACCATCTACTGCATTTTCAGATATATTTGTACTTCCTAACCAAAAACCTGTCTCTGCATTTAACACTTCAATCATAATCATTTTTTTATCGTCATAATCAAAGCTTGGCACAAAGTCATTTGGAAGAGTAATTTCACCCTCTACTTTATAAGCATTGTTTGCAGCTGCTACAAAATCTATATTTATACTTTGTTTAGTGTTAGCATCACTTAGAGTTATATAACCACTTTGCTCAGCATTTGGTAACCAATTGTTTGGGTATCCATCATAACAGTTTCCTGTAGTAGAACTAGGTTCTTGCCACCAAAAGTTACCATCTGACCAACATTGATTATCGTTTTTTCCATTTATTACTAAGTCTTCTCCATTATAATCTTTGAGTACTGGAACTTGTTCTACATTTCGTTCACTTACGAGAGTTCCATCTTCTTGAAGAAAATAGTTATTATAAAGAGAGATACCATCTTCACTTGAGTTGTAATACACCCTTATAATAACATCGAGCGCACTAGATGTCTTATCAAGTTTGATTTTGTATGCAAAAGTATTTGTCTCACTACTACTATCCAAATCAGTAGTCCCAACTTCAGCCCAAGTAATCCATGCCCCAGTATTTTTATTTATAACTTCAAAGCTTACATTACTCCAATCAGTACCATCTGATGCACGAGGATTAAACGTTCCAGCAACTGTAACATTCCCTTCAACTACATAAAACTGACTATCAAGCGCATCGCTTAAAAAACTAAGAGAAACTGGAGCTACATCATCTTTAGTAATTTTACTATCAGCATTTGTATCTTTTAACTCATAAAACCCTGTTTTTTCAAAATCTGGAAGCCACATATATTGCGTTGTTCCATCATAATTAGGATTATCAACTTTTTCTAATTCACCGTTTACTTCTACATAACTATTCCATTCTATATTTGTATCTGGAACAAGTTTTGGTGCATTAGCTCTAAAATCAACAAAATAAGATTCATATTTATTTTGTGAACTTACATTAATTCTAAAAACATACTTATCTCCAATTTCAGTGCTTGGTAAAGCAATAGAAAAAGATTCATTAGAGTTACTTAAATTTTGCCATCCAAAATACTGACCATTTTGCATGTTAATCATCTCTATAAATATTTCAGTACCTTCTTCGTAAGTAATGTTTCCATCAAAACTAATCTGAGAAGC
>JACKQG010008083.1_pt1 | contig 10363 bp, 18 predicted proteins | sample 8237621 | NCBI WGS metagenome assembly JACKQG01 (sample SAMN15677084, study PRJNA649215) | marine metagenome | biome: marine; feature: Black Sea; material: saline water; isolation source: suspended particulate matter (SPM) from the Black Sea western gyre | collected 2013-06-09/2013-06-10 | depth...
TAGTAACTAACATCATCTTAAAAATTGTGGACATTTAGGGATAAACCATATGTAAAATTCAATAAAATTTTTCCTAGTATCAGAATCGTAGCTGATTTCCAAATGATCGATTCAAAATAACAAGTTAGACAATCTTTGATAACCTAGTTTCCTATCCATCTGTTTTTTTACTATATTTTGTTTAATGACAAAAATCTACATACCAATCAGGCCTAACAGAAGTACTTCTGAAGCTAATGAAGAAGACGAAGAAGAATAGGCCTAATTAAAAACTATTAGAAATTTAGTCTTAGATTTTTTACCACATGAAAATTTTCTCATTAAGATTCACTGTGATCCCATGTGGAATAATATTCCGGACTAATTTCCAAGATTGCTGACTGACCCGCTCTTACTCCGTCCATCAACATTTTTGCAACCTTGTTCTCCAAGTCACCAGTATACTTTACCATAATTCTTTCAGCAATCGGTATGTTGTCTTTAACGTCAGTTGATATTTTCACCAAAGCTTTTCCTCTGACGCCCCTGTATGGAAGATTCTCATCATCGATACAAAAGTACACCATGTTCTTGTGTCGAATGTTTTGAACTTTCTTTGATGTCTTGGATGTTTCAACGTACAGTTTTTCGTTTTCATACAAAAACCATACAGGATGTATGAACGGATCACCGTTCTTGCCAACAGTGCCAAGTAAAAGATTTAGTTTTTTATCTGTAAGAAACTCAATGGTTTGTTCTTCTGTTAACATGGAACCAAAACCTGGACTGCCATGAACTATTTTCATGATTTCTCAATCCTCTTTTTTCCAATCTGATACCCAATACTTCAAAGAACACTTTATCAATTCTTTTTTGGTATGCTTTCTTAGATCCCTTTTACACTTGGGACAGACTGAATCCATGATTATCCATAGAATCATCTCATAAAAAAACCAAAATTATGCGTCTCGTGCCTAATCTATATAGAATTGATAGATCGCATCTATATACTACAATTGTGTAATACAAGTAAGCGTGTTGAGGGTAACGCCGGGCAAATTCTAGATGAGGCGCCCAAGAATAAACCCTATAATACCGTGAAGACAGTTTTTTTTCTGTCTTCAAACCGGTAGTTTTTCTCTGAAAACATTCAAGTGTTCTAATGATTTTTGTTTTAAAGATGCTAAACCGTATTGTTTTATTTTTTATCTTTCTTGGAATATTTTCAGCTTCGTTTGCAGTAGGAGCTGAAGTTCAAGTTTCTGAGGAAGAGAGTGCAATACTTTTGGAAGAGCTTGATGAGTTGATTGCCGAAATAGATGCCGTTGGAATATTTGTCCACAACGTATCGCTTTCACTTCCAATGTTTATTCCAGGGTTTGGAGTTGCATGGGGTGCATTTGCAGCATTCTCTACTGGAATGGCTTTTTCAGTGATAAAGGATGCCAGTCCGATGCTCGCAAACGTCCCCTCCCTGACAGTCCTATTCATGTCTCCCTTTGGATTGATGGAAGTTGCAGCCTATTCGATAGCAATGTCCCGCAGCTATATGATCGTCCACAAGATGATCAAAAGGATGCCAATACGCCCAGATTATCGCGTAATTGGGCTCGAGATTGCAATTCTCATTGGGCTGCTACTGACAGGCGGGTTTGTCGAATACTACTTTATTGAAAGTATCACTACAGATATGCCACAAATTTAGAATTATTTTATCAGCTTTGTGGTGTGCCGGTACAGGTCATGGAGACCCTTTCCGTCCAACTCATCCTCAATCCTTCTTCCAGTCTCGTGATAATATTGGTGCTCGATGAGCCTTATCTTTTCAGAGAGATCATGATTTTTTGACCTTCTTTTGAGGTCCTTCCACTTGGCAACAAGCTCCCTTAGCTCAGATTTTTTCATTTCATTTTGTATAAATAGAACCGTTAGTTAGGTTTTTCATGGCAGAAGGGGAAGACCAACACGCATTGCTTGATAAATTGGAGCATGACTTGCGCAGCATGGAGTTTAACCGACCATATGAAGCCATAGAAATCCGCAAATTGCAAAAGAAGATTCTTGATTTGAAAAACGAAATGCAGGAATCTGATCTAGCATTCGGTCAAGTCTAAAAATACTATCTAGTTTTTTCTTATCCTTTCGTAATATTCAACCGGATAGTCAAACTGCTTGTTATGGTCAACTGCATTCCAAAACTTTTCGTCGTCAATGTCCTTCCCCTCAGACAGCCAGACATTCAGAACCTTTTGCATGTATAATTTTGTCGTGTCGTCTATGTCAGGTCTCTTGCCCGTGCGCTTTTCTATCTCGTCCCGGTTTTCCTTGAACATCGTTAGAAGTTTTTTCAGTTCCCTGCCATTCAGCATGGACTGCTTTTCCTTAAATTCGGCTATCTTCTCTGCTTTGGATTTTCCAAACAGTCCCATGGCAAAATATGATGTTTTGTTCCTTTAAGTATAATCTGTCAGACTCAATAATGATCCAAATCTTTCATATCGTCTGACTTTTTGTTTCTTTTCTCGAATGACTTTTTGTTTCTTTTCTCGAATGACCTTTTCTTTCTCTTATCAGTCCAATAAACAAGGAATACCGGTACTCCTATGCAGACCGCTGCCACTCCTATCATAAGATAAAGGTACCACATACAAGACAGAGTATTCAGTGTTCTTTATCAGTTGGCTTTTCCTTATTTTACGCAGGCTAGTAGTTGGTTTTCGTAATTCTTACGTTGCTGCCCTTTGATTCAAGAAAGTGACCAAGGAAATTTTTCAGCTGCTCGCTTATGCTAAATCCTCCTGCATTTTCCATCATGCCAGAATTTTCTATGACTGAGACCATCTCTGCGCTCAATTCAAGATTGAAAAAAGTCCAGCCAGCCTTTTCAAACGGCTCCTTGATTTGAAAGCCATCCTTCACCTTGCAGTTACCTTCAAGATCGTCCATGGCTTTTTTCACTAGGACCAACTCCTCGCTGTATCGCCTAGTACTTAGCTGGAATAATGGTTTCATCTGAACAATCCTATGGATTTGATTCTTTAGGCTTGCGTTCTGACATTCTACCAGCTTCGCCACTTTTTATCTCGCTAAATCCGTCTAAAATTTCGCTGTCGCTCAATTTTGATTCAGGATCACCCAAGTCGCTTTCCAATTTCTCAATCCTTTCTTTGACCATGTCAATCTCTGACTTGGCGCTGAGCGTGTAAAGACCACTTTCCACCTTGCCGCCCTCTATCATTTTTTGAATGCGCTTTAGCGTGTTCCTATGACGCTCGTACGAGTTGATGATAATTTCATACAACGAGCTGTCCTTGCTCCATCGGTCCATCTTGAACAGTTTTTCCATGTTCACTGTATGGTCGTCTATCTCAGCGATGGTTGCTTCAATGTACTTCCCAACCTCCTCGATTCTTTCAGATTCGCCAGACATTCCTTTTACGATAACTATAGGAAATGTTCGGTTTTTAGATGTTTTTTGTATTTTTCAGTATCAGAAAAATAAACAGTTTTTCCGTTTTTTAGGCAGAGATAGCATGGCGTTGCTTTTTCGTGATGGTGTGGTGCACCCTTTATGCAAAGATAGCATTCTGTTTTTTGCGATTCTTCGGAAGCCATGTGGATCTGGGATCAGCATCGTTTTAGATAAGTCTGATCGCCATGCTGATTTTGGCTATTTTTTCATTTTATCTAAAGCTGAATATGTCTTTATGACACATATTCGGTATTTTTCAAATTTTTTATTTCCACTTGGTTTTGGTGTAGAGCCAAGATAATCCAACTCCCTGATGTAATTCCCAATCCTTTGCTCATTTGGTTCCAGCTTGTGTGCATATCTAGTTCTGATGCTGTTTATCAGCCCAATATTTTTTTTGAGATTGCCCTTGATCAGACCAGATTCAGACAATATGTCCATCTTAAGGTCTGTTGTAAATCGCGTACTGTCAATTGACTTTGAGGGTACGTTGAATCTTTTTTCTAAGATTCTGTCTATTGTGTTTTCAATGTAGATATGACCCACCATGAACAGATCCCGCTCATTTGTAGTCTCTAAAATCTTCCTTAGTTCAGAACTAGATAGTGATTTTCGCATAATTACCCTATATTGTTCCTCTAAGTATAATTAACGGTTCTAAAATTAGAAATCAGTAATATGTCATATAGAGGAGACAGAGAAATGCACGACGCAACTTGTGGAGATTGTGGCAAACAATGCCAAGTTCCATTCGAGCCAAGACAGGACAAACCAGTCTACTGTAACGAATGTTTTCCAAACCATAAACCAGCACCTCGAGGAGGTTCAGGTGGCGGAAGATTTGGAGGCAGAGGTGGATCTGGCGGAAGAGGTGGATCTGGCGGAAGAGGTGGCTTTAACCGAAGACCACGAGAAATGCACAAAGCGACTTGTGGAGATTGTGGCAAGGATTGTGAAGTTCCATTCGAGCCAAAACAAGACAAGCCAGTCTACTGCAGCGAATGCTTTCAAAGTCATAAAAGAAATTAAAGATAACTAACACTTCATGTTTTATTAGATCATGAATGAGCTAGTTGCCGTCTTGTGTGTCGCCTTTCTTGCTGGCGGCTGGATTATCTTTATGATTGGCAGAAAAAAGCGGAAGGAGTCAAAATGACATGCACGAAATGTGGACATTCTAAAAATCAAAAGCAATACAAGACAACAGGAAAATTTCACGACATTACTATAGACTGTAATTGCTCATGCCACAAGAAAAATTAGTTTTACTTTGTCAATTTCTTGAATTTTTCAATCTCGTCACTTGACAAGGTCTTAATCATTCTCAAAGGACTTACCAGATCTTCAATAATTTCATAGAGTATTCCGTCCCCATCACTAAATTGAACAATCAGCTTGTCTCCTGAACTTGCAACGATGATTGAGCTGACTTTTTCATTGCCAGCCGTACCTACCTGGCCCATTTCGCGATAGTAGCCCTCGATTTTTCCCTTTCTTTCTTTCCATTCTTTTTGTGTCGAGTCATCATAAGGAGCGGTCATAATATTCTGATAGTGTAGAGTTAGATAAACCTGATCGATATGGTAGAAATCAAATTAGTTCCGTTTTGTCAGTAAAACTGACATTTTACGCCTAGAAAAACGGGTGATTTGTCAGTATTTTATTTATAGAGTGTAAAGATAGTTAGGCCGTGAAGCAATCAACCAAAATTACAATTGCAGCAATTTTAGTAATTGGCGTATTTTCGATATCAATTCTAACTGTTCCAGCCTTTGCAGAATGGGACAAATCCAACTATCCGCAGATACAAGGAACTATTCCAGTTTCATCTGGTGATGACTTTGAGCAAAAAAATACAATTGCTCTATCTGTTGCAATGGCCGTTGGTGAAAATTCTGTCTCTGATGGAAAGGCAATGTATGCAAAGCTTTCAGATGTCAACGGATTTCTGGTCCACAAAGTCGTACTGATTACCGAGGATCATGGATATTACAAAGTACTAGTTGACGCAGGAAATGGCGAGGCACTCTATGTCTCTGATGTGATAAAAAGAGACCACAAAAAGCATTCAAATGAAAAACACAGTGAGAAAATGAAAAACTACTACAAGGGAATGTCTGACGAGCAGATAGCAGAAAAGAAGCTCCAGTTCAAGGAGATGGGTGAGGCATACAAATCACTATCAATACAAGACAGAGCAGCCATGATTATTCACTTTATGCAGATGAAGTTGCAGTGGGACACAATGTCCGATGACGAGAAAGCCCAGAAGAGGGCAGACATGAAGCAGATGTTCCAGGAGTATCTTCCTCTGACACTTGAGGAAAAGAAGCAAAAGCTTCACGAGTATATCCAGTCTCTAAATTAGATATCTGGTAGAAATCAAATTAGTTCCATTTTGTCAGTAAAACTGACATTTTACGCCTAGAAAAACGGGTGATTTGTCAGTATTTTTTAGATTTTTTCTTCTTTTCAGCAATCCTTTCACCTGTCCCAATAGTCGGTATCCAATGATTTAGCCAATATCTTTGGAAGTTTTAGCGACTTCATACCAGCTTTTTTCATTTGATCCACCATAAATCTCGCTGGATCAAACTTCAGATATACATGATATTCTCCAGGACAAAAATCATCTATGAGACCAAGAAACGCATCACCTCTGGTTCGTCCAAAATGCGAGTTATGTACACTCTTAATTTCGTTAAATAACTCATGAGGTTTTATTTTATAGGCAGTTTTTATTTCATTTATCCACAAACCCATACTATCATCCATGGAAGCCGCATTCCTAATAATAGTAGAATGCTTTGTTTCCGGAATTAATTTTCGTAGTGTGTTTAATTCTGACCTTTGAAGAATAATTTCAGCTAAAATGAAAAGGGTATAGTCACGTTCAATTTCATCTAATTCTTTTTGATCCTTAACAATAAACCCAACACGTTCTACATTTCCAGTCTTGGCCATGGACTCGAAGTCTAGGCTGCTAAATCTTTCAAGGTTGTCACTTCCAATTTCTGGTAAAATAAAATCATGATCTCGTAAGGCTTTCGCAATTTTGTAAAGTGTTTGATAATGGATCTCAAGCTCTTTGATCTCTTCTTTCTCAAATTCTAAAATCTTTGGTAAAGAATAGAAAACCCATTTCATTTTACCAATCAAAACTTCTTCTCTGATGATTTGTCCGTCGTCAGCAAGTTCCTTTAATCCACTTTGAAATGTCTGAGGTGATATGTCGTATTCTATTGAAGATTCTTTGTTTAATTTTTCAATTTCTCGCAAAAATTTATTCCTAGATAATCTTCCATGTCGTTTTAGAACTTTTAACAGAATATTCTTTTTTTGCTTGCTGACCATATAATATCTGTCATAAAGTACTCTAAATAGACTACTAATAATTAGAGTAGTCTAATAACGAATAGAGTACTTATGCATGAATATTACACGTAAGTTGATGACATTATGCCTTGATATCTGTCCTGTTTGTGGTAAGGATAGATATAGTCATGAAGTTTGGGAAGCAAATCATTGTAAAACCAAGATGAAAATATCGTCTAAATTCCTTAAAAGAGAGCACTTCTCTAAGCCAACTAAGCACGCTGTGATGAAAAGGCAGCAGGGAAAATGTGTGTCATGCGGAGAATATATGGTTCATGTTGAATTTCATCACAAAAATGGAAGGCATGATAATAGCGTTGTAAATTGTATAGCATTGTGTAGAGATTGTCACGCCTCTCAGCATTATGGAGCCAGTTTTGGTTTTATCGATGCATCATGTTAGAATATCAAAAATAGACTACTTTGCCAATATCCCAGTAGTCTTTACCATTCCAGAGCCCTTCGCAATAAGCGAGCCAATGAAGATTGCAGCAGCAACCAGTACGATACATCCAGACTGGGCAATGTCAAACTGGTATGAAATGAAGATGCCCGAAACGGTAGCAGTTACTGCAAAGCACATTGAGAGCATCATGGTCTGTTTGAAGGAGCGCGCGTAAAGCATAGCCGAAACGTTGGGTAGTACAAACAGTGCTGAGATTAGAAGCACCCCGACCAGTTGCATCGATATGACGACGGTGACTCCAGCTATGGCAATTAGAAGATAACTCATCTTGTCCACAGGAATTCCAGATGCCTTGGCCTGCTCTTCAGAAAATGTAGAGTACAGCAATTTCTTGTAAGTGAAGAAAAGAATGGCCAGGATTGCGCCAGCCATTACAAGTATTGTAATTACATTCTGAGTATCGATTATCGCCGAGCCAAACAGGAACTCCTCAATGTCATGCAGGTCCAAATCGTCAGACATGCTGACCAGTATCACACCAGCACCCAGTCCGGTTGCCAGCAGTATTGCCACAATGGCATCAGATGAAATATCGAATTTTTGGCGAATCTTGGTGAGACCCAGTGCGCTGAGTATGGCTACTATGCATGCAAGCCATAAGGGGTAAAGCCCAATGAAGAGACCTAATGCCACGCCTCCAAATGCAGAGTGTGCCAGGGCATCCCCAAATAAGGAATACCTTCTCAAGACCAAAAATAGCCCTACAGCACTGCAAAGGATGGAAATGATAATTCCCGATACTAAAGCATGCGGGATAGATTCGTATGATACGGCTTCAAAGGTCATTTTAGATCAGTGGTGATGCATGTGCATCTGCATAGAAGTCTCTGAATATTTCTTGAGCATCTCATCGTCTGAAAAAAAGTCCTCGGAAATGCCATGGAAGAAAAGCGTCTTGTTAAGGCAGGCCACCTTGTTGGCAAGCCTTTCGACTGCGTCCAAGTCATGTGATGACCATATTATTGAAATTTTTTCTTTACTGTTTAATTCGCCTAAAATCTGAAAAAAGAGATCTTTATTGTATTGATCAATTCCGGTAACCGGCTCGTCCAAGACTAGGATTTTTGGCGAGTTGACTAGTGCCTTGGCAATGAAGACACGCTGCTGCTGACCAACTGACAAGTCTCCAATTCTTCTGTCAGCCAGCTCATGCATCCAGACCTTTTGTAATGCCTCTTCTACTTTTTTTGGATCACTAGAGTTTTGGCTCATCGACAAGACCTCCCTAATCGTTGCTGGAAAGTTCCTGTCTACAACCGGCTTTTGAGGAACGTATCCTATCTGTGACAGATATTTTCTCGAGTCGCGTACATCCTGACCAAAGACCCTGATTGTTCCGTCATACTGTGTATGCAGTCCAAGCATGCATTTGAACAGCGTAGACTTTCCTGCGCCGTTTGGTCCAATGATTCCCAAAAAGTCACCTTCATCGATTCCAAAGCTTATACCATCTAATACCTTGATTCCGGAATAATCAACAGACAGTTTTTCAATGTCTACTATCATGAGTAAAATGACGCCTGATTATTAATAAACCTATAAAAAGTTAATAACATTTAGTTAATATTTTTATATTTCTTAATAACAATCTACTCATGCCAATCGTATCTATCTCCCTAACTGAAGAAATTCTCAAGGAGATTGACAACCTCCAAAAGTCAATGGGATTCTCCGGAAGGTCAGATGCAATCAGGGCTGGCATCAGAAGCTTTGTCGCGGAAGAAAAGCAGAACCAAAGTCTTTCCGGAAGCATCAATGCGATTTTGCTTGTTGTACATAATGACGAATATGACGACCAGGTAAATGGAATAAAGCACAGTTTTGAGGATTTGATCACAACTCACATGCACAGTAAGATAGAGGGCGAAAAATGCATGGAACTGTTTATGCTGAAAGGTGACGCAGATTCGGTCAGTAGTATCACTAGGGACTTTCAAAAAAATAGAAGGATGGATACTGTAAAGTTAGTGACTTTATAGAAATTAAGAAAATTAACTAAAAAATTATTAATCTTACTCTACTCGTTTTACTTTTACTGCATTTGGGCCTTTTTCGGTTTCTCCAACTTCAAATTCAACTTTGTCTCCATCGCGAATTGTACCCTCAACCTCTGTCTTGTGAACAAAGAGGTCTTTTTCAGAGTTTTCTCGCTCGATGAAACCAAATCCTTTGGTTTGGTTAAACCATTTTACGGTACCTGTTTCCATATTGAGATATCTCAAAAAACACCATGTATAAACCATTAATTGAGCGTATAAAGCAAAAAATAGGCAAAAAATAGGCGTGATCGCTAAAAATGATCGTACTTAATACATAGCTGGATCTAGTGCGAATTAGACAGATCAAGGGAAAATCACAATGCTCCCCAAAGTTTGTGGTTTTTCTTTGATTTGTGTACTCTTTAAGGCACTATTACTTATTAGTCAATCGTCCGAATCTCGTACTTTGCCTAGATTATCACTGAACTTGCTGATCAAAAAATTATGCCAAAACCTAAATCGATCAGCAAAAAATTCTATTTCCTTTCTTCGTTTTCCAACTTCCACATACTGTTGCCTAACAATCCTGAGGAAAATTCTAAATGACCTATCACCCTCTCACCCTTTCTAACCATGGCAAAATCTATTTTTTTTCTCTTTAGTATCTTTTCCTTGCTCCTGTAGCCTCCCTCAATTACTCTGATTTTAAAGCGCATACTGGCCTTTGTGATTAGGCTTCTGGCAACTTTGACGTCTCCTACCCATGAGAACATTTCAAATGTTCCAAAGTTTTTTGTTGTTATTTCATGGTTGTATGCCCTTGCCTCAAACTTTGATTTGTTCTTTTTTGCCCGATCGTTCATCCATTCTAAAGCCCGTTCTCCAAAGCCAGACTCGACACCAAATGTCTCTGATTCAGCCATATTCAAATCGCTTTGTAACAACAGGCATTATAATTCTACTAAGAGGTTTGATACTAGTGGTTTACGCCAGAATATTCAGGATCATTCTGAATTTCTTTGAGAATCAAGTGTAACAACGCCTTGGTCTTCTCATCAGATTCCTTCATCTCTAATTTTTTGAGTATTTCTG
>JACKQG010008084.1_pt1 | contig 10362 bp, 7 predicted proteins | sample 8237621 | NCBI WGS metagenome assembly JACKQG01 (sample SAMN15677084, study PRJNA649215) | marine metagenome | biome: marine; feature: Black Sea; material: saline water; isolation source: suspended particulate matter (SPM) from the Black Sea western gyre | collected 2013-06-09/2013-06-10 | depth...
CACCGGCCCGAGCAAGAACAGATGTTGACCAGTGTGACCAAGGCCATGTACCACAGTGAGCATCTGGTTGTTGAAGGTGGCACCGGCGTGGGTAAATCCATGTCCTACCTGCTGCCGTCGGCGCTCTTCGCTCTTTCCAAGGGCCAACGGGTGGTGATCTCCACCAACACCATCAACCTGCAAGAGCAGTTGATGAATAAAGATATTCCGGCGCTAACAGAAGTGTTAGAAGGATCCGGCATGGTTGAGAAAGGCGTTCTCAAAGCCGCGTTGCTCAAAGGCCGGGCGAATTATCTGTGTCTAAGACGCTGGAACCACCTGGCGCGGAACGAATCCCCCACAATTGATGACGCCCGCCTCCTGTCCAAGACTTCGGTCTGGATGCAAGAAACCGTCAGCGGGGACCGTGCTGAGATCAATCTTTCCGGACGGGACTTCAATTCCTGGGGCCATATCTCCGCAGGCGAAAAAGGGTTCTGTCCCGGGTTGCGAGACGGCTCGCCTTGTTTCTTGCGAGCGGCCCGGGAACGGGCGGAACAGGCACACATCGTGGTGGTTAACCACGCTTTGTTGCTCTCTGACCTGGCCCGGGGCGGCGGACTCATTCCCGAATACCAACACCTGGTGATCGACGAGGCCCACAACCTGGAGGACGAAGCCACCAGACAACTGGGATTCAGCGTATCCCAGGACAAACTGGACGAAGTCTGGGAACCCCAGGTCAGACTCACCACCCAGATAAGGCAGGCGATAGCCGCCGAAGGGCTGGCTTCCTCTGTCAGGGACGATGCCGAGACCGTAGTGTCCGGAGTGGAAGGCGAAGCTACCAAGATCAAGCAGACCTGGTCTCGCCTTTGGTCGGAGATCGAACGATTCCAGGCCAACCAGCGCGATTCCCAGGACAACGGCTCCCAGATGCTGATCACCAAGAACATCCGAAACAGCCAAAGCTGGGACGAACTGCATCTGGCCTGGGAGAACCTGGACGTCGGATTGCAGCAGACAGCCCAGAGTGTGGGCAAATTACACCGGTTCCTGGATTCGACCAAACTGCCGGCGGCAACCGCCCAGCCCGCTCTGATAATGGAAACATCAAACCTGATGGACGATGTGGAAACCCTACGGGCGAACTTCAACTCCATCCTGGGTAACCCCGTCGAAGAAGACATCCACTGGATCAGCAACGACCAGGTGCGAGGCCGAGCAACTGTTTCCATAAACTCGGCGCCCCTCGACATCAGCAGCACGCTGGCCGCCGACTTGTTCCAGCATAAAGACAGCGTGGTTTTGACCAGCGCTACTCTGAGCACCGAAGGCAACTTCAAGTACTTCAAGAGTCGGGTCGGCGTGGATATCGACAGCGAGGAATTATTGGTCGGTTCGCCCTTCGATTATCAGAAGGCGGCGTTGCTGCTGATTCCGGAAGACATGCCGGCTCCGAATTCAGACCGGTATGTGGACGCCATGGTCAAAGTGCTGACCGACCTGGGCACCGGAATGAAGGGTCGGACCATGGCGCTCTTTACGTCATATGCGTCCCTCAGGGCAGTGGCGCAACGGCTCAGAGCACCCCTCATGGCCGAGGGAGTGCAAGTGTTGGCCCAAAGCATCGATGGTTCGGCTCAGCAGTTGATGACCAGATTCGCTGAGGAGCCGGAGAGTGTCCTGCTGGGGACTGCGAGTTTCTGGGAGGGTGTGGACATGCCTCCCGGCTTGCTGAAAGCCCTGGTGCTCACCCGCCTGCCCTTCCAGGTCCCCACCGACCCGGTGGTGCGGGCACGCTCCGACCAGTATGAAGAACCGTTCAGCCAGTTCTCGGTGCCCCAGGCTGTGCTGCGGTTCAGGCAGGGTTTCGGTCGTCTGATACGCAACAAAGAAGACAGAGGCACCATCGTAATCATGGACAACCGCATCACTGCGAAGAATTACGGGTCTTCGTTCCTGCGGTCAATCCCACCATGCACCATGCAGCCGAGCAGTCTGACCACCGCCGGCAAATTGGCCGTCCAATGGGTCGCCTAGGCAATCTCTCGATATTTGTCTCGTGTTTGAGTAGGAGTGAAGTGTGGAACTGACTATCGACCAGCCCTTTGACCTGGGATCAAGCTTGGAAAGCGGCCAAGCCCACCGTTGGGAGAAGTCTGACGACTGGTATTCCGGCGTGGTCCGTGGGGAGTTCATCCAGATTCGCCAGAAGGGCCAAGTTGTCGAATTCCAGTCTGGGCCGTCGCCGGAGGCAACTGCCGCGGCCATGCTGCGGGATTATTTCCGGCTCGACGATAACCTGGATGAGATCTACCTAGACATCAACCGTGACGACCGCGTCGCCGCCATGGTGGACAAGTACCCCGGTCTACGAATACTCCGCACCGAGCCCTGGGAATGCCTGGTGGCGTTCATCTGTTCGGCCAACAACAACATCGCACGCATCCATCAACTGATGGAACGGATGTCTGAGGAGTTTGGCAGACCGGTCACACTGAATGGGCAAACTAGGCACACCTTCCCCGCGCCTGCAGACCTGGCCGAAGCAGGGGAAGGGGAATTACGGCGTTTGGGCCTGGGGTTTCGGGCGCCCTACGTTTGGGAGGCATCCAAAGCTGTCTTGGAAGGCAAATTAGACCTGCCAGCTCTGGTGCAGATGCCCTATGCGGAAGCCAAAGAAGCGCTCATGGAGATGAAAGGCATCGGCCCAAAGATAGCAGATTGCATTGCCATCTTCTCTCTGGAGAAACTGGAAGCGTTTCCGATCGACGTTTGGATTCGGCGGGCTCTGGCAGAGTGGTACTTCCCCGACCAGAAAACCCCACCGGACAAAGTATTACTGGAATGGGCGCAGGACCATTTTGGCCGTTACGGCGGCTATGCCCAGCAATACCTTTTCCACGGTCAGAGGCTGCGCAAGAAGGCTGACTAACCCGTAACCCTTACTGGGTTAGAATTAGCTTGCCGAAGAAGCTGGTCTCGTCCATGTACTGATGGGCAGCGGCGGCTTCGGCCAGGGGGAATGTCCGGTCAACCACCGGCTTAACCACGCCCTTATTCAGCAACTCCACGATCTCGCGCATGTCTTCTTTGGTGCCCATGAACGCGCCGTAGATCTCTTTCTGTTGGCTGAACAGTAGACCCAGGTGCAATTCCGTGCGCAGACCGGTGGTCGCGCCGCAGATGCCGTAGCGGCCGCCCGTCCTTAGGGAAGCAAAGGCCGGGGCAAAGAAATCGGCTCCCACGTGGTCAACGACACAGTCGACTCCCGCTCCGCCGGTGATCTCCCGAACCCGCTCTCGGATATCCTCGTCGGTGTAGTTGATAACAACATCGGCGCCCAACGCCGTCGCCTTGGCAGCTTTTTCTGCGCTGCTGGTGGTTGCAATAACCCTGGCGCCAATCACGTCTTTGGCCACCTGGATGGCGGCGGTTCCAACCCCTGCCGAGGCTGAAAGCACCAGCACCGTCTGCCAAGATTTCAGTTGCAGTCGGCGGACCAGCATGTTCCACACCGGCAGGTAGGTGGTGGGGGCCGCTGCAGCCTGCTCATAGGAAACGCTGTCGGCTATTACGTGGGCGTTGGCCGCTGGGATGGCGATGAACTCGGCATAACTCCCGTTGATGGCGCTTCCCAGGAAACGGGAGCGTCGGCATTGATCATCCTGACCGGCCAGGCAGGGGGCGCATTGCATGCAGCTAAGCCTGGGATTCACAACAACCCGGTCGCCCACTTTCAGAGTGGCAACGCCGTCACCTAGTTCCACGACTTCACCAGCGCAGTCTCCGCCCAGGATCAGCGCCGGCGGGAATTCCCGCTCCAGGCCACGACCGCCGTCTCTGGTATAGAGGTCCAGCCGGTTTAGAGCTGTCGCCTTAACCCTGACTTTGATGTCGCCGGCATTGACCACCGGATCTGGCTGGTCGCCATAGGTCAGGACTTCAGTACCGCCGTGGGCTTCTATATAGACCGCTTTCATAGCCGTGTTCTCCTTGGGGTTCGAGTCAACGGTTTTCTGCCGCCGATTCTCAAGTTAATAAGTTTAGTATTGGGGAAAAAGGTGGTTTAGGGGCGGCGTCCGTAGTAGCAATCGTCACAGAGGAATACGATGGCCAATGCGTCCTCATGGCTGCCGATCCGGCCGCATTGAGGAACGCTGCCGTCCTGACTCCATGGTTGGTGAAACTTTCCACCGCACATCTGGCAGGAGGTCTCCTGGATACCATCCAGGGCATCGCCACAGATGACGCAAGACTCCAATTCGCCTTCGGGTGTTTCCAGGTTATCTGGAACGCCGGTTTGTTCTGCCATCGTTATTCCGCCATTGCGAGGTAATCAGTTCCCTCGCGAGATAATCTCATCAACCAGAGCCCGTTCTTCGGCTTCATTAGATACCAAGCCATCACGGGATACCAGGCCATCAAGAATCGCTGAGTGCACTTCCCGAAGTATCTCACCGATTCTAGCACCAGGTGGAACACCCATCGCCAGCAGATCGTCGCCCGTGAGCGAGGCTCTTATTTTTCGCCATTCATCCAGGTACCGACGCAGTCTCTCCGAGACCACTGGTTCTGAAGTAAAACAGGCCGATGCCTTAATCGATTCTGGGTCCAAGCCGTCCAAGAAACTGCAAATGTCAGAGGTCTTGGCCGACGGCTCCGCAATCGAAGGTATCAAACCTTTCAAAGCAATGGTATCACGTACAACCCGCACCCAATCACTGGGCAGATTTAGCCGATCTGAGACTAGATCGCCATCAACAGCGCTCATATCTGCAACCAAGGCGGCAAGAAAATGACTTGGAGCCACATCAGCCTGACCAACCAATGAAGTTAGAGAACGCCCATCGGTTAATGCAGGGTGGATCGCCGCAAGTATTCCAAGTTCCATCGCCCTTAAAAGCATCTGAGGGGCATTGTCCTCAGAGAAAATCTTCTGAAGCTCCTGCCGCCAGCGATCGCCGCTAACCGCTGCGACGTGGCCTTCGGAGATGCTGCGCTGCAAGTCCGACAGCGTGGCTTCCGTGATTCTGATGCCCATTCGCTGTTCGTAGCGCACCGCGCGCAGCATCCGGGTTGGGTCATCGGTGAAACTGTCAGGGTGCAGAACTTTGATTGAGCCATCGGCCAGGTCTTGAAGGCCCCCTAGGGGGTCGATCACCTGGGGAGATTCTCCGGACATGGGCAGAGCCATGGCATTGATGGAAAAATCCCGGCGGGCCAGGTCGTCGTGAAGGCCGCTCGGTGATGTCTCGGGAAGGGACCCGGGGAAGGGATAGGATTCATTGCGGGCGGTCACGATATCCACATTGTCGCCTTCAACCGCCACCGTGGCCGTGCCAAAACGAGAATGAACCGTGACCCGTCCGCCAAGCTTCTCTGCAACCTCGGCCGCCACGATCGGCGCATTGCCCACCACGACAAAATCCAGATCATGCACGGGTATATCAAGGACAGCATCCCGAACCGGGCCGCCCACTAGAAAGACTGGCATGTCTTCTTCAGAGGCAAGTTCACGCAGCAAGTTGAAGACCGCCAGTAAGCCGCCACCAACGCCGCCGGCAATGCGGTCCAAGGAAAGGGATGTGGGGTTGGATTCAGGCGTGGTAAAGCCTCCTTGAAGTGAGCCCGATGGATGCGAAAAGTAGAGTCGAAATTATAGCATGACAGGCACGAATATCAGACCTATCCTGACTTGTTTTAGCTTTTCGCTATCATCAAATAAATGGTGGATAAACTGCCGCCTGCGCTTTGACAAGCTGTAGGTGTGTCGATACAATCCAAACACCAGCCCAGTTCACGCACACACCAGTCGTGCGACCAGCTTCCTTGGTCACAGAATCATGGGGCTTGATGAACGGGCGAACCGGCGAATTTTGGGAGGTACCAGCATGGCCGATGCCCAATTCACCACCTTTTACGACTTCCGTTGACCCTTCGTCTACAACGCAGCCGTGTGGCTGTCGAAAGTGGAAGAGTCTACTGGAGAAACGATCAAGGTTGATTGGCAGCCGTTCTCTCTAGCTCAGGTCAACAGCGACAAGGAGTCGGACATCAAACTTTGGGAACAACCCGAAATGATTGATGGCAGCGACAAGACATTCTTGGCCCACATGTCCGGTCTGGCCGCCAAGCGTCAGGGAGAAGAAGCGTTCCAGTCTTTCTTCATGGCACTACTGCGAGCACGACACGAAGACAAGAAGGACCTGTTGGATCCAGCCGTCATGGAAGAGGCAGCCATCACTGCCGGTCTGGACATGGCTCGCTTCCGAGAGGATTCCGCCGACCCAGAACTTCTGAAGGACATCGGAGAGTCCCACACCATCGCCGTGGAAGAACACGGAGCCTTTGGTGTGCCAACCTTCGTCTTTGGCGAGGGTAAGGCTGCTTTCCTAAAGATGTTCATCCCCCCAGACGAACAAGCCGCTGAGATCTACGAGACGATGACCAAAGCCATGAGCGAGTTCGCCCATGTCGGCGAGTTCAAGCGTCCTCAGCCCCCCTGGCCTCACGGTGTCATCTAGACATCGTACCGTTTTAGCCGGGGCCAAACTCAAAGCCCTTGAATCTGCGCTGGGGTTCTCCTTCAAGGACCCCAGCCTTTTGCAATTGGCCCTGATTCACCGTTCCTACTGCAACGAGAATGGCCTGGACCCATCAGAATGCTACGAGCGTCTGGAATTCCTAGGCGATGCTGTCCTGGAACTTGCTGTGTCCACCGAGCTTTTTACGAAGTTCCCGGACGCCGATGAAGGCCAACTCACCAAAACCCGGTCCTCGCTGGTCCGTCGGGAGACGCTGGCGCAGATAGCGCGGCGCATCGACTTGGGGAATTATCTCTTCGTCGGCAAAGGCGTCGAGTCTTCCCAGGGTCAAGAGCAGGACTCGGTTCTGGCTGCGGCCTTCGAAGCCCTCATTGCCGCCGTATACTTCGACCAGGGCAACGAGTTCACCCGCCAACTGATCCTCAGATTGATGGACGTTGAACTGAGCCAGGCTGAAGAGACTGGACGTCCGCCTGAGAACCCCAAATCCCAACTGCAAGAGATGGTCCAAGGCCAGGGCATGGAACCTCCAATCTACCAGCTTGTGAGTAGTGACGGCCCAGACCACGGCCCAACCTTCGCCGTAGAGGTTCTGGTGAACGGTCAGGTGGTCGGTACCGGAACCGGCGGCAAGAAGTCAGATGCGGAAGGAGCAGCGGCAAGGGCCGCATTCGCTGCATTATCAGGCCAGGTCTAACCCCGGGACACTGGAGCCAACTCGACCGGCTCACATCGTTTTCCCATAACCAAGTTTCCCACCAGCAACAGGACACCAGATGCTTAGATTCTTCAAACGAAACCGCCAAGAGAATATTGAACACACCCAGGACGCGGTGAAACCCACCCGTGACCGCTGGTTTGGGCGCATTCTCAATGTTCTCCGGTCCTCAAAGTTGGACGATGCCCTTTGGGAAGAACTGGAAGAGATACTGATCTCTTCTGACGTTGGCGTTGAAACCTCACTGAACATCATTGAAGAATTGAAGGCCACGGTAAAAGAAAAGAATCTTGATTCAGGGGAAGATGTCTTTGAATCGCTGAAAGAGACTCTGGCAGCCGGTATGCAGCACGAAAACGCCGAATCTCTCTGGTTGGATGAGACTGAGGTTACCGGGCCTTATGTGATACTGATGGTGGGCGTAAATGGGGTGGGCAAAACCACCAGCATCGCCAAACTGGCCCATCATTTCACCCAGGAAGGCAAGAAGGTGATTCTGGGCGCTGGCGACACTTTCCGCGCCGCCGCCGCCGAGCAACTGGAAATCCTCGGCAAGCAGATCGGCGTAGATGTCATTAGACACGACGCAGGGGGAGACCCCGGGGCTGTGGCCTTCGACGCCTACCAGGCGGCCAAGGCGCGCGGCGCCGACGTGTTGATCATCGACACCGCAGGCAGGTTGCACACCAAGTCCAATCTGATGGAGGAATTGCAGAAGGTTCACCGGGTCATAACCCGACTGGAACCAACTGCCCCCCACCAGGTCATCCTGACATTGGACGCTACCACCGGCCACAACGGTCTGGCCCAAGCCAAGTCATTCAAGGAAGCAGTGGATTGTACCGGCATATTCCTGGCCAAACTGGACGGAACCGCCCGGGGCGGCATTGTTCTTGCCATCAAACAAGAACTTCAAGTGCCAATCCTGTTCATCGGCACGGGCGAGGGCGTGACAGATTTTGCCCCGTTCGACACCCACGATTTTGTGGAATCGCTGCTGGCACCCGTTTAATTCATTCCGCTGCTGTTACCCCTACTCCTCCCACATCAACACTCGTATTTAAGCCATGCTAGACGCTCTTAGCTGGTACATCGCCATTCAAGTCTTGGGAATCCTGGCATTCCCCGCGGCCTTCGTCCTGTTCAAGCGACTGCCCGACCGGGGATTTACCCTGGTCAAACCGGCGGCGTTGGCCTTCTTCTCCTATGTCATCTGGATGCTGGGTCTCTCCCATATCGCGCCCAACACCCAACTGACCATCATCGCAGTATTAGTCGTCGCCGCCGCGGCAAGCATCTATCTACTCCGTAAGAACCTGTCAGGGATCAAAACCTTCGCCCGTCACAACTGGCCCGTGCTGGTGGCCGCTGAAATATTGTTCCTGGGATTCTTCCTGATGTGGTTGGGCATAGTATCCGAGGTTCCGGCCATCAACCATACTGAAAAGCCCATGGACTTTGGGTTCATGAACGCCGTGCTGCAGAGTCGGTACTTCCCACCGGAGGACCCCTGGCTTTCCGGCTACGCCATCAGCTACTACTACTTCGGCCATTTCATGATGGCTTTCGTCACCCAGTTGACCGGAGTAGCGTCCAGCGTCGGCTACAACCTGGCCGTCGCTTTGGTTCCTGCCTTGGTCGCCGTCGGAGCCTTTGGGCTGGTCTATAACCTGGTCCGTCTTTCGGGTGGAACTCTCAAGTCGGGCATCGTCTTTGGCAGCATCGGACCAATATTGATTCTCCTGGCTGGAAACCTGGAAGGAGCCTTGGAGTTCGTGCACCTGCAGGGCTGGGGCAGCGGCGGCTTCTGGGAATGGATCGGAATCAAAGGGTTGGACGGCTCCGATACAGGGTCTGGTCTGTTCCCCGACACCCAATGGTGGTGGTTCAGGGCCAGTCGGGTGATAGACACCCTTTCCGGCGGACAGAGCCTGGATTACACCATCACCGAGTTCCCAATCTTCAGTTTCATACTGGGCGACCTGCATCCCCATGTAATGAGTCTCCCGTTTTTGGTCCTGGGGCTGGGCCTGACCCTCAATTTCTTTTTGTCCACGGAGAGATTGGGTCTGCTGTGGTTACGTGACCACGCATTTGAATCCGTGGCCCTGGCCGTATTCATCGGCTCATTGGCATTCATCAATCTCTGGGATTTTCCGGTTACGGCGGCAATGCTCGGCGCGGCAGCGTTGGTGAAAGCCTACGGGGATCATCAAGGGAACCTGACAAGTGCACTGGCTGGCGCAGCAATGGTGGTGGTGCCCATCTTGATCCTGGCAGTGATCTTTTTCCTGCCTTTCTACAATGACTTCGAAGCCCAGACCTCCGGCATCCTGCCGCTGCGCGATGTGCATACCAGACCCTTCTTGCTCTTCTTGGCCATGGGGCCGCTCATTTTGTTGGCCGTATCGTTTTTGGTACGCCAACTCCCCGGTTTAAGGCGTCCATCTGAAGAGGACAATCAGGGTGCAATCCTGGTGATGTTGGTGGTGGCCGCTCCGCTACTACTCTGGATTGCGCTGGCGTTCATCGCCACCTGGATCGACGACGGCGTACCTGCCGCATTTGGCGAAGTTGGCGGCCGCATGATACTGGTGATTCCTGGCCTGCTGCTTGTGGCAGTTGCGGGGTTCAGCGCCATGCAGCGGAGCAGGCTAAAACTGGATTCAGTCACGGCCTTCCCGCTATTGCTGGCGGGCCTCGCATTCTTTCTTCTGGTGGGCTCCGAAATTTTCTACGTGGTAGACCAGTTCGGCGGCGCCTTCCGGCGCATGAATACCGTGTTTAAGATTTATTATCAGGCTTGGCTTTTGTTGGGGATCGTCGGAGCATATGGACTCTACTACCTATGGTCGGCCCGCTCCTCGGTAAATTGGTCGTTCAATATCAGCCGGTACCTACGCGTCGGCAAATATATCTGGATTGGCACCGCTGCGGTTCTGCTGGTGGCATCGCTCTACTACCCAGTTGGAGCAGTATTAGACCGGGCCGGTGTATTGCGAGACGGGCACACCACATCCGACAACTCACTGGACGGCCTCAACTTCTTAAAACAGCCTGCCCCCGGTGAATATGCCGCAATCCTGTGGCTGCGGGACGACGCGCCGTGGGGCC
>JACKQG010008085.1_pt1 | contig 10361 bp, 5 predicted proteins | sample 8237621 | NCBI WGS metagenome assembly JACKQG01 (sample SAMN15677084, study PRJNA649215) | marine metagenome | biome: marine; feature: Black Sea; material: saline water; isolation source: suspended particulate matter (SPM) from the Black Sea western gyre | collected 2013-06-09/2013-06-10 | depth...
TTTCACCAGTCAAAGTAATGATTCCGGCGGTTTCATCTGAATCGATATTAAATATAGCTATGCGCTTATCAGGTGCCCACTGTTGTTTTACGGAACTGATAATTTTATTGATCTTATTCATATTATCGCCTGATCTATCTGGTTGGCAGCTGATTAGAAAACCGGCGACCAGTATTGCCGTGAGTATTGTTTTAAACATTTTTACTTCCATTTCTTGTATCAATTTTATGATAATTAATATGATAAATTGAAGTGAAAAATACTTGCTCAGATACCCAGGTCTTGTCATTGTTACGAATCCGTTTTCCATTTAAACCAATTTTATCGCTTGATAGTAGTGTTAGTATTGGGTAGTTTTACTTCAAACATTAGAGAAATGGCATAAAATTTTTATTATTGCTTGAATTACGATGCTCCGCGAATAATAAAATGACTGAGGTTTGAGGCCAGACTGATCTTAGGAAATGTCATTGAAATGTTTGTAAACATTTTGGGAATTTGGCATGGTACTATTACAAAAGAGTGTTGTTGTTAACATTTCGATTGCTGTTAGTATCCCGCTACCATTAATTACCTGTACTTACTCAAAGTTTGCTTACAGTTCTCAGGCCTGGATTTTAATATTTTAAGGGGACAGTAAAATTACAAATGAATAAAGCATTACATAATTCCACAATTCAACGGAGCGATTCGATGCATAAGTTGGTTAATAGATTGTTATTTACGGCTTTCCTGATTAATCTGGTTTTGGCTGGGGTAACGGGAAAGATAATGGGTACCGTAACCGTTGAAGAAACAGGTGCGGCGCTACAGGGTGTCAACGTCTTCCTGATAGGTAAAACGCTGGGAGCCAGCACCAATCAAAATGGTGAATTCATTATTTTGAATGTGCCACCCGGTGAATATACCTTAAAGGCAACGATGATCGGTTATGGCATGGTCAGTGTTGAAAAAGTCCTGGTTTCAATTGATTTAACGACGATGATCAATATAAAACTATCAGTAGAAACACTTGAAGGCGAGGAGATAATTATTACCGCGGAGCGTAAATTACTAAGAGAAGATGAATTTACTTCCCGCCACAGTGTCACCGCTGAAGAAATTGATGTGCAACCGGTGGACAATTTCATTGAAATTGCTCAGAATCAGGCTGGCGTAGTCGGTACCCACTTTCGTGGCGGACGTTCAAGTGAAATCCTAGTGGTGGTCGATGGTATACCAATGCGCGATCCGGCTGGTACCTATTCAGGCAATATTGGTGGATTTACCGCCAGTATTCCCGAGCAGGCTATTCAGGAACTAGAGATCACTCTGGGTGGCTTCGGAGCCGAATACGGCAACGTTCAGTCTGGTGTACTCAACCTGGCATTGAAAGAAGGTGATCATAAATTCCACGGCCGCTTCCGAGTGAGCAGTACCAATTTCGGCGAAAGCCTGAATAATACTCTGATGGGCGAACGGGATACCTGGGGTGGTACCTTCCATCGTTATTTGAATGAAGATTCGGTCTGGACTGATACACTGGACTATGGGAATAAGTATCAGCACAAACTGATGACTATTTATCAATTTGGCCTCAGCGGCCCTGTTGCCGGATTGGCTAATTTTTCCTTGTCAGGCGAAATTACTGATAAACCGCAGGGCTATTTTATTAACCAGCAGTCATTCAACCAATCCTACCAGGGAAAGGTCACTTTAAAACTTTCACCTAAAATGAAACTGGCCATCGGTGGTCTGTATTCAACTTCGACCTGGGATCAATTCTATTTCCCCGCTTCGAAATATGGACCGGCTCCTGATTACCCGGTCAATGAGTATATCGATGGGGTCGAAGATTCAACCCTAATACGCTATGAATATGTCACTAATCCCTATGATTTCGATCAGAATGGGGTCATGACGGGTGAAATTGGTCTGCTGGATACTTTATATTACGATTCGACACTGACTTATTATGTAGGTGGCATGCAGGAATACCTGTGGGATCGGACAAAGCAGAATACCACCGGTTACGCCGTCTTTACCCACAGCATTACTTCACGGACATATTATGAGTTACGCTACCAGTCAGCATATTCAAGCTACAAATACTCGACTGTTGATGTGGATGATCGAGACAGTGACGGCAACACAGCGGAGAATCTGGTCTGGGATGATTCTGATACCAGTAATGTGGCTCACCCGATCTACCGGGAGCGTACTGATAATTACTGGTGGATCAGGGGTGACGATCCCGGTTTCCGCGATCAAGAGTCCTGGTCGAATACATTCAAGGGCGATATCACCAGCCAGGTAACTTTCAATCACATGTTGAAAGCTGGCTTTGAGCTGGGACTACACCGTACCAAAGTGGAGAACATTAGTTGGACCCTTGGTTATGGTACCTTCCGGCAGGATATCTGGGATCAAAATACGCTTGATTTTGGCACATATATACAGGATAAAATGGAATTTAAAGGCATCACTGCCTTAATTGGTCTACGCTGGGATTTATTCAACCCCAATGGTCTGGATGGAGCAGTCTATTATCCGGTAAATTATAGCGAACCGAAAAATTTGATGGATTACTATGATGATGGTACCAGCGGTCTGGCTCCCAGCGATACCACTTTTAAAAAAGCTTCCGTCAGGAGCCAGTTCAGTCCCTGGATCGGTATTTCACATCCGATTACCGACCGGGATGTTCTCCATTTCACCTATGGCCATTATTTCCAGCGTCCCGATGGTTATTACCTATACCGTAATTTTAAGATTCAATCATTGACCAAGGTCGGTAATTATGTTGGTAACCCAGACCTGAAACCCGAGAAAACGGTCAGTTACGATTTCGGTGTCGAGCACCTGTTTACCAATGATGTAAAACTGTCGGTTACCGGCTATTACAAGGATATATCCAATCTCATGGATTGGTATAAATATTCAACCAATCTGCAGGGTAAAGAGCTGAATGTCTATACCAATGTCGACTATGGTAATGTCAAGGGTTTGGAATTGTCCTTTATCAAACTGGTTGGTTCCGTTTGGGGTTGTTCGGTGAATTACACCTACTCAATTGCCCGGGGCCGCAGCTCTAGTCCCAACGAGGGAGCAGGTACTTTCAGTGCCGCAAAGAAGATGGTAATTCTGGACTTTGATCAGACCCATACCATGAATGCCAATATTACTTTACAAACACCCGCTAAAGTAATGGAACCGCTAGCGAACTGGCGAGCCAATTTCCAGGTTAAGTACGGCAGCGGACTACCGTATACATCCTCCGGATCTGATGTGGTCAATGATGCCCGGTTGCCGGAAAAACTAAATGTGGATCTGCGGTTAAATAAGCGGATACCTCTCCCGGGAACTGTCAGCATGGATATTTTCATCGATGTTCGTAATCTGTTTAACAGGGAGAATGTTGACAGGATCGGTAGTTCATCCAAATATTCAGTGACCGGAGACTACTCGGTGATTCGCTTACGTGAGGATACCGGAGAGTTGGTTCGTAACCCGAAAACTTTAAATGAAGAACGACAGTTCCGCTTTGGATTAGCGGCACAATTTTAATACCCAATAAAGTGAGTTATTATCAGAGGAATTCTATGAATTTGAATAAAGAATCCAAAACCTTATTAACCTTGCTTAGTTTTTTAATGCTGACCGGTTATCTGATCGCCGCCGATCTGCAGAAAAATTCCAGGAGTAGTGAAATTCAGCTTGAATCCCGGTATTCCGGCATCATCTATGACGATAATTACAAATGGCACAAGATTGGCACCCTCTGGAACCGGGTGACCAATTGGAGCTACCTGGGTGATGACGCCTACAATAACCGCACGCCGTCGTGTGACTGGCCTGGTGGCTCCGGGAATTCCTACCTGTACCGTGGTACGATCTGGTTATCGGGTACTGTCGATGGTGTGTATCACATTACCAAAGGCGATGATCATGAATTTGCCTCCTTAGATTCGGTACATTTATATACTGGCGTTGGGACAAGATCAGAAGAAGATACCTATACCCGTTACTATGATGTCGTTGCTCCACTAGCTGACGCAAACCATTTTCCTCTGGGTCTTGAAATAACCGAACAGACCTATGCCTGGAGTTCCAGCTATGCTGATGATTTCGTTATTTATGAATACACGATCAAGAATGTCGGTATCGATGCCGATGGCGACAGTATACCAGATACGCCCCGGACTATCGATGACTTTTACTTTACTATCCGTCTGGACGGTGATGTGAGTAAGATGCCCGACTGGGGTGCCGAGTATCGCTTCTCCAATATTGATGACCATGCCATTGCCAATGGCATTCCCTGGGACTGGGTGGAGCAATTTCCCGATATGACCGGTCGTGATCATGGTCTGACCGATGAGGATATAGATAGTTCCATGGTGATAATGTTCGATGGTGATAATACCTCCTGGCCTGCCTATGACGACGGTCCGGACAATGATTTCGGCAATCCTGGTGTCGACGGAAAATTTCAGTCCCCCGGTTTCCTGGGTATCAAAATCTTGAAGACTGAACCTTATCTGCCGCCGTATTCATATCATATCTGCCATATCTATAATGATCCGGTGACCGACGATGAAACCTGGGATTTTCTCAAAGATCCGATATTCGAACCAATCTTGGTCGATTCTGATGGAAATCCATTTCCTCATGATTACCGTGGTATCATTACTTTTGGTCCCCTGGATAGTCTGGCAGCTGGTGATTCGGTTGTCGTGACTACCGCCCTGGGGGTTGGCTGTGATCCTGATAGCGGAGGAGTATATAGTCTGGTTGAGTTGGTAAAAATAATGGATGTGGCTCAGTTTATTGTAGATAACGATTTCAGTTTTTCTGCTGAAGCATTGTCCCCTGCAGCACCTTTCGTTGATATTGATACAGTTGTAGTTGATGGGATAACATCTGCTGTTAAAGTACAATGGGACAGTCAGCCGGTGAGTCATCCTAATTTTCATCAATTCTTGACTTGGAAAGGTCAGAGAAATGCCCTGGGTTCAATTGACTGGAAACCGCTGGGGCTGGGTACCTATACATTAAATGACAGTGTCAGTTGGCCTCCGCCAATCAATGAAGTATCTGGGAAATATGAATTGATTGATACCGATGTAATCAATGGTCTGGTATATTATTATTCAGTACAGGCAGCAACCGATTCAATCAATGAACCGATACCCTTTGGCGTGATAAGTACCAATATTCAGGATGCTAACAGTATGAAGGTGATTTCGCCTTCTAACCCGGTTGCCAATTCGCTGGATAATATTAAAGTCGTGCCAAATCCTTATATAGGTAGCGGCGGAGCCTATTGGAACAATCCCCGTCCCGGTGATTCATCGCCCTGGGAACACCGCCTCCAATTTACCAACCTGCCAGCGGATGCGACGATCAAGATTTTTACCCTCGATGGCGACTTAGTTGATGAATTACGAACCGATGAAACAGTGATTGTCGGCGGCGAATTCAATACCGCCAGTCTCAGCGTGGCTGAATGGGATTTGATGACCAGGAATGATCAGGAAGCGGCGCCGGGCTTGTATCTCTATGTGGTTGATTCCCGGCAGTACGGCCAAAAGGTCGGTAAATTTGTTATTATTCGCTAAATCCCTGTAAATGTTAAGGATCAAAAAATGATTAGAAAACATTATCTTCGCTCAATATTTATTTGGGGATTTATACTCTCTGGACTGCCTGCCCAGGATTTCGCGCCGGTTGGAACAGCTATAGCTCAATTTCTGGAGATCGGCGTCGGTGCTCATGCCGGTGCAATGGGACAGGCATTCACCGCCAGGACTAACGATGCCGGGTCTGTTTTCTGGAATCCCGCCGGTTTAGCTGATGCCGGCAAATACAGTCTCTACCTGTCGAATACTACCTGGCCAGCGGATATCTCCCTGGGGAGTATTGCTATTAGTGGGAAATTCGGTCGTTTGGGAACATTTGCCATCAGCACCCTCTATCTGCAAACCGATGATATGGAAATAACAACGATTGAGGAGTCCGATGGTACCGGTGAGTATTTCAGCATCAGTAATTCCTGTTTGGGTCTTTCCTACGCCCGGTTTCTAACTGATCGTGTCTCCGTCGGTATTACCGGTAAAATCGTTCAGGAAAAATACCTTGATTATGGTTATTCGACTTGGGCTATAGATCTCGGAACCATGTACCGGACCGATTTTCACGGCTTAAAAATTGGCATGTCGATTCTGCATTTTGGAATTGGTGATATTCAATTCGATGGCGATTACACTGATTATAGCAATCAGGATTCTTATATTATTCTGGAAGATGATACCGATGACAGCGCGATGGTATTTGAGAAATATTCTTTACCGGTAAATTTCCGGGTCGGTATCAGCATGGATATCTTTAATCAAGATCCCCACCAATTAACGATTGCCAGCGACTTGGTCCATCCTAATAATAACCTGGAACAGTATAATATCGGCCTGGAATACGGATTGCTGAATAGCTTCTTCATCCGCGGCGGTTATAAAATAGGTGTCGATGAAGGTGGCCTATCATTCGGCGGCGGAGCCAGCCTGAATGCAATGGGGTTTGGTAATGTTAAAGTTGATTACTCCTATTCTGATCTGGGAATATTAACAAATAGTCATCGCTTTTCCTTATTATTAGCACTATAATTAGAATAACTACTAACCTTAAATAAAGGAGAATAAAATGAGTAGAAAAGCTATTGTTGGAGTTGTAGCATTACTTATGTTGGTGACACTACCAGCAGTCTCTGACGCTCAGGTGACTTTTGATAATCTGGTGGTAGCCGATGGATTACCTACGGATGGTATGCGTCTGAAACCGGGAAGAATTCTAGATGGTGGGGAAACGATCTGGCTCACTGGCTATACACCCGATAGATTATCATATTCATTTCTGTCAACTGATGGTGGTGATACATTTACTCAGAGTGCCTCAGTATCCGGCCGTGTTGCCCAGTTGGATGCATTTGATGATCAAATAGCCTTATTGTCCACAGCCGAAGGAGAAATTTGGCGGACAGCAGACGGTGGTGCAACCTGGACCATGGTTCATTCATACATGATTAGTGTAATTGGTACCGGCTGGTTTAATGAATTACGGGTACTGAATGATAATGTTGCAGTTGCACAGGGCGACTCTTCAGCCGATGGAACGATCTATTTCTGCCGGACAGAGGATCAGGGTTTGACCTGGACATCGATCAATACGATGGATAAACTGTCGGGTTTTAATAGTATCTATACATATGGCATGGCGGGGTGTAATGTTGGACAAACGGGTTGGTTTACGGCGACAGATGAGGGCTATGACACCACATTTGTCTATAAAACCGAGGATGCTGGTTCATCATGGGAATCAATAACAGTTCCTAATTCATTAATGCCTAATAGTCCTTATAGTATCACCTTTGCCGATGCCAATAAGGGAATGTTGAATGGCAATGGTAAACACCCGCTGTATTCGATCGATGGCGGTATCACCTGGGATCTGACGGCCACAGAGCCTGACGGAGGAGCTGCCTGGGTAAATGCGATAGTTGGCGTTCCAGGAGAAAATATTTTCATCGCCTTGTGTGATTATTCGCTGTACTATACCACCGACCTTGGAGCAACCTGGACATTGATGGATACACCGGACTCGACTGATGGAGAATATTTCATTTCAGCAGTTGTCTTGAATAAAGACTTTGCCTACTTCATGACCCAGCAGGGTACGGCGGTGAAATTTGAAAATCAATCATCAACGACGGCGATTGATTATGAACCTGGTATTTTAACGCGATTTCATCTGCAGCAGAATTACCCGAATCCATTTAACCCCACCACGACAATCAGTTATTCCATTCCGCAGGCGACAAATGTTAAATTGGTTGTGTACACTATGCTCGGCCGTGAGGTCACTACACTAATAGATGAATACCAACTCAATGGTCAAAAGCACATTGTATGGAATGCAACTGATGTGCATGGAATTAAAGTAAGTTCAGGTATTTATATATATCGCTTGATTACTGATAATTTCAATCAATCACGTAAAATGTTATTGTTGAAATAATTAATCCGTATTATTAAACGGGAAGCGGAGGGTTTTTCCACTCCGCTTTTTTTATATCATCATTCTTCTGATAATCCTGATCTATCATAAAAATAATATTTTTTCTTTACGGAATTTATCCTGCGAAAGACATAATAAGTTTAAATTTCATATCTAAAAATGAGCAAGCAGATCAGCTTACCCCAAAAGCCGGGATCAAGTCATGAAAAATTACTTTACCAAATCAATAATATCGTGTGCATTACTCTTATTAATTAGTTTAATAATAATAATCGTGTCCTGCTCAAAACCAGCGCTAGACTATCGTGAATTAATCGATCAAGGAGAATTTTCTCATGCCCAAGAGGTAATATCTAATCTGCTTGATCAATCAACCGATCTGTTGCCGGAAGAAATATTAGCGCTGCAATTTGAATCGGAATGTCTGGACCGGATAAAATTGGATTTTCAAGTGACCGAAACGGAAGTACGGGAATACGTGATCCAATATATTCCCGATGCCAGTGACACCAATTTCAAGCGTTGGGAAAGCAGCAAATCTCTGGAATGGCGAATGATCGACGGTGAAAAACGCTATTTCAATCGTGCCGGGCGGAATCTGTTCCGGATTGATGCCGGAGCTCGCCAAATTTGGCAGGAACTGCACTCTGATGTTGATGAGGCTGCCGGATCAGGTCAGGCACAGGGGATCGATGTTCACAATTCCGAAGTAATTGCCGCTGTTAAGGAAAATGGTCCTGGTTTCGTTAAACCGGTAAGATTGCGGATCAAGCAGGCGATCGAAGTTGACGCTGATGTTGTGCCCCCGGGAGAGACGATCCGTTGCTGGATTCCATATCCACGATACCTTGCTCAACGTCAAATCAATATTGAACTATTGGCGACTGATCCGGTCGATCATATCCTGGCTAAACCTGATCAACTTCAACGAACCATTTATTTCGAAAAACCGGCTGTAGCAGGAGAAAAAACCCGCTTCGAAGTAGAATATGAATATACTTCCTTTGGTTCATGGACTGAAATCGACCCTGCAAAAGTAACCAAGGTATCCCGTAAATCATTGCAGAAGTACCTCAGGGAACGGCCACCACATATCGTTTTTACGCCCGAATTACGGGCCATATCGCAAGAAGTGGTAGGGAGTGAGACTAACCCCTATCTGATTGCCAAAAAGCTCTTTAAATGGGTCGATGATAATATTCCCTGGGCTTCGGCGCGGGAGTATTCCACGATACGCAACATACCAACCTACGCTATTGAAAACCATCACGGAGATTGTGGCATTCAAACCCTGACTTTCATGACCCTGTGCCGAATGAATGGCATCCCCACCCGCTGGCAATCGGGCTGGGAATTCAAACCACCCGATGACAGCATGCATGACTGGGGCATGATTTATTTCGAGCCCTATGGTTGGGTGCCCATGGATGTCACCTACGGTGTCAGGGATGTAACAGATGAACAGGGGAAATGGTTTTATGTGAGCGGTATGGACAGTTACCGCACGATCTATAATGATGATTATTCACAGCCGTTTTATCCTGCAAAAATTCACCACCGGTCCGAAACGATAGATTCTCAACGGGGTGAAGTCGAATGGCGCGGGGGGAACCTGTACTTTGACCAGTGGAAATGGTTTCATGACTGGGAAATTATTGATTGAACTGAATAGTTGATAGGCAAGGATAAACCATGTACGGACCGAGAGCAGTTATTCATATTGATAACCTGATCCATAATTACAACCTGGTAAAAAAACATGTCGGTGGCAAACGTCTGATGACGGTTGTAAAAGCTAATGGCTACGGTCACGGCGCTGTTGAATGCGCCAAAGCTTTGAAAATGGCCGGTAGTGATTATTTCGCGGTCTATACCGTAACAGAAGCGATTGAATTGCGGGAAGCTGGTATTACGGATGATATTATGATATTCAGCCGAACCGACCGGGATGAGATCGCAGCAGCGACTGACTATGGCTTAACCTTGATCATTTCCTGGAAGGATGATCTGGAATGGTTTGCTGAATTTTATCGGAAGAACGGTAAATGTCCCAAGCTGCATCTGAAAATTGACACCGGCATGACCCGTTTGGGCGTACCTTGGGAAAATGTACCTGAACTTTTGAAAAAAATCCAGTATACACCCGGGATCGAGTTGGAAGGTATTTATTCCCATTTCGCCACTGCTGATGAAGGCGATCCCAGCTATGCCAGATTTCAGTTGGACAATTTTAATCGCTGTGTTGCGGCTGCGGAAAAAATTGGCATGCCAATCAAATACGTCCATTTTTCGAACAGCGGGGCCGTGCTGAA
>JACKQG010008086.1_pt1 | contig 10361 bp, 8 predicted proteins | sample 8237621 | NCBI WGS metagenome assembly JACKQG01 (sample SAMN15677084, study PRJNA649215) | marine metagenome | biome: marine; feature: Black Sea; material: saline water; isolation source: suspended particulate matter (SPM) from the Black Sea western gyre | collected 2013-06-09/2013-06-10 | depth...
TAATCAATACTTCATTTAATGTGCGCGGCGAACCGATCGTCTGTTCGCCCGAAGATGCCTACAGATGCTTCATGCGAACTGATATGGATTATTTGATCATGGAAAATTGCCTGCTGGATAAAAAAGATCAACCGGAACTAACCGGCGATTCCGATTGGCGGGACGAATTCGAACTGGATTGACCGTTCGATTTATTAAAACGAATTATATTGACGGATCGAGATATGAAAGATAAAAAACAGGTAAGAACCTTCGGTTGGGGTCTGACGATATTCTTACTCGTTATCGGCACCTTGAAAGTAATCTTTTCAGGTCAAATTGTCCTTCACTGGCATTTTATTGCGGCGGGAATAGCGGCGGTTGTCAATTTAATCTTCCCGTTGGCCATGCTTCCGGTTTATAAACTGGCTCTGTTTATCGCCAAGGGATTGGGGTGGTTCAATACCAGGCTGCTTTTGGGACTCCTCTATTTTATCGTTTTCACACCCTTCGCACTGGTTCTAAAGATAATGGGCAGGGATTTGTTGGATAGAAAAATTGACCGGCAGGCTGAAACCCATTGGAATTACCGTGACCGCGGTAAATTCGATCCTTCAAACGTAGAAAACCAGTTTTAACTCCGTAAACCATCCGGACTCGCCCTCCTGCCCTTATCTGCTGATATGGCGTCACACGCCCTCGTGTGAAGCAGACCGGCGGCCGGGATTCAATCAATCAAACCCTTACAAATATTACCGCGAGCATCATACAGGATCACCTCGATGGACGAAACGTGTTTCAGATTGAACGAAGGTGTGTTTTACTTCCGGCATAATTTCATCGACCCGGAAAAACCGGCCCTGTTATTCATTCACGGATTGGGGGATTCGGGCTTGAGTTTTGAGCGGGTTTTTCAGGATCGCAGATTCGATGATTTCAATTTGCTCGTCCCGGATCTATTGGGCTACGGGCGCAGTTCCGGCGCGGATAAAGATGAAGATTACAGTTTCGCCTCGCATCTCGAAAGAATCTGGCGGGTGATTGATTACTGGAACTTGAAAGAGGTCACGGTCATCGGGCACTCCATGGGCGGCGACATCTGCACCCTTCTATGCGAGTCCGACGAAAATGGTATCATCAAAGGCCTGGTTAACATAGAAGGAGCGATCACCCAGCATGATCTGTTCATTTCCAGTAAAGCGGCTAAAGCCGTGAAGGACGGCGTCTTCGATAACTGGTATGAGGATTTCGTGTACAAAAAAGTCTTCCGGGCTTATACGAAAGTCCAAAGTGGACGCGATTATTACGCTTCGATCAGGTTTTGCCGGCCGGAAGCCTTTAAAATCAACGCGGTGGAAATTGTCGAGCGAAACACAAATTTGCCGGGAAAATTCAAGAGTTCCGTCGGTGAAACTATCTGTTCCCTGAAAATTCCGAAGGTTTTTTGCTACGGAACCGAAAGTCTGAAAAAACAAACCCTGGAATACCTCGAATTGAAGGGACTAAATGCAAAAGCGATGCCGGGCAGTGGTCATTGCCCGATGACGGATAAGGCGGATGAATTCTACGGTTTTTTGAGCGAATTCGTGAGTTCTGCCTTTCCTGATTCCGCAAAATAATTCCGTCCTTAATTTCCCCAGCGTTTGAAATTTCACGCCATCCTCCCCAAAATAAATTTGTCATTTCCAATGATCCCGCCGCCGTGGGCGGTTGGGAATTCAGCTTTTGCATCTGCTTTTTTCATTGTAATCAGTGTAACTCTGTGCCAATCAGTGGTTCAAATCCCCAATTAGTCATTCTATCCCCCACCTTAGTCACTCCTGCGAAGGCAGGAGTCCAGCGCCTTTGTCTTCACGTTTGCTTTTATCAACTTAATTGACTTAATTCACTGTGAATGCCTTTTCTGCCCTTCTTCGCTTCTCGCTTCTCGCATCTGCTTACGCTTGCAGCTTGAAGCTTGCGGTTTGCAGCTTGCAACTTGCGGCTTGTCCCTTCCCTGCGATACATGCACAATATTCGAAGTTCTAATTGAAACTGTGATACTTTGCCCAAATGTCTTCCAGCTTCACCTTTAAACCCCGGCAGACGTATATCGGCAGATTGCTTTCATAGGGCATGGCATAAGGATGAGAATGAATGGCAGCCTCTTCGACCGAATCGTAAACCTGCTCGAAGTCTTCACGGTCTCCGCCGATTATAATCAGCACTTCGCCTGACCTCTCGCCGGGACCCCAAATCCAGTAATTATTGTGCAGCGACACCGCCGGAGGCAGATTATAGAGATAGCCGAAGTAATCGACCGCACCAGCTTCGCCATAATTTTGACCGAAGATGGAACAAGCTTCCCGGTCTTCAGGAGGCAGCGAATTATAAACTAAGGCGACCGTTTCCACCATTTCCCGCCAGCCGAACATGTCGGCGTAATGCTGGGGCAGGACGCCCATCTCATGGTTCTCCCCGGCTTCAGCCTGCAATCCCAACTTTTTCTGGTATTCGATAAACTTTTCCAACGGCAAACAGGGCAAAGTTATCGGCGCCATCACACCTCCCAATACTATCAAAATCAAAAGATACACTGGCCTGATTAATTTTGAAACCTTGCCAGAGGTCAGATTCTCGAAAAATACCGCCCCTCCGGCGAGCATCAATGGATATGCCGGCGCCAGGTAATAGGTCTTGGCGTTCTGAAAATTGAAGAGGATATAAATCGCCAGGTATAACCAGCCAAAAATTCGGAATTTCGAGCCCGTGTTTGAAAATAGAAAAAATCCCAATCCCATCGCAAGTAACACAAAAGAGATGGGATTAATTTCGAACATGTGTTCCAATAGGAATTGCACCGGCGCCAAATCGATGTTTTTGTAAGTTGCTGCATTATGCATAAATTCCAGCGTCGGCCAGCCGTTGGCAATCTGCCAGATAATATGCGGGATAAACATCAATCCGGCAATCCCGGCTGTTACCCACAACCATTTGTGGAGGAACATCCTGCGGTGTTCAGTCGCCAGCAGTCCGACAAACAATCCGAACCCCAAAAATAGGACGGAAATCTTATTCAACAGCCCGATTCCCAGGATAATTCCGAAGAGTATCCATAATTTCGGTTGCCCGTTCTTCAGAATTTTGATGAATATCAGGATCGCCAGGGTCCAGAAAAAATGGTCGAAGGAATTCATGGAAAGCACATGGTGGAGGAAAAGGTTGATCGGCGCAATAGCCACGGCAATGGATGTAAGCGACATCGCGAACCTTTTCCCGCCCAGTTCCCGGCAGATCAAACCTGACAGGTAAACGACGGTTGCCCCCGCAAGTATGGATAAGATACGAATCCCGAATAATGATTTACCGAAAATAGTGACCGCGATGCCGGAAATTACACCGATCAGCGGCGGGTGATCGACATATCCCCACGCTAAATGCTGGCCGCAGGCGATGTAATAAAACTCATCCCGAAAGTAATCGTATTGCCCGATGAATATCAGATGAAGTATTAAACTTGCAAATGCAATGAAGAATGGATAGGCTTCATCGGATTTTAATAAGGTTGACAGAAATCTTGTCATCATTGCTACCCCCGGCTAAGCATTTATTTGTTATGTAGGTATTCCAATAATTCCTTCTTGATTATATCCCGGATTTCCCGGAATTTGGGCAATGCAATATCATCCGGTTCATCCGTAAAAGGCGCCGGATCTTCGAATCCAAGGTGTACTTGTTCGACCGGATTCATAAATACCGGGCAGGTTTCCTTTGCGTGATCACAGACGGTGATGACCAGATCGAGGTCATCACGGCCAGTGAATTCATCCGCCGATTTCGAGGAATAACCGGAAATATCGATACCGATTTCTGACATGACCCGGATGGCCCGGGGGTTGACCTGTGAAGGCTTCACTCCGGCGGAAAAAGCCTGCCATTTACCGGACAGGTGTTCGTTGATCAGCGCTTCCGCCATGATGCTGCGGCAGGAGTTACCGGTACAGAGGATGAGAACTTTTTTCATGAGTGTTTTTTCGGATGAATTTATTTCGTTTTCTGAGATATTATACATAACTTATGTTTATTAGTCAACATTCACCTATAAATTAGAATTTAAGAAGAAACAATTGGAAATAAAACTTAAGATAACCGATTTTAATTCCGACGGCGGAGGTGTCGGCCGGGATGAAAACGGCCGGGTGACCATGGTTCTGGGCGCGGTTCCCGGCGATATAGTGACCGTAGCCATTGGTCAGGTATCGAAGGGAGTTGCTTTCGGGACGGTTTTAGAGATTATCGAACCTTCTGAATTTAGAGTCGATCATCCCTGTCCTTATTACAATGAAGGCTGCGCCGGGTCGATGCTGGGGGGATTCGATCATGAGGAAGGATTGAAATGGAAGCAGAAGCATCTGCGTGAGACATTGAAGAGAATCGGAGGCATCGATGACCCCAAGATCGATGAAACGGTAGCAGCACCGGATCGATATGGTTACCGTGACAGAGTGGAATTGCAGATATTTACTTCGGATGACGGTATCAGGACAGGTTACGTCGGGCCGGGAGGACTGGTGCCGGTCAGCCGCTGTTTACTTGCCAGCGAGGCGGTTTCTGGTGGATTGTCGAATTTTCTAAAAGTGGCCGCGAACTTTGATGGCGGTCTCCCGGATGGACATTTCAGATTGCTGTTGAAAGACAATGGGAAAGGTGGATGCCTGGGAATCCTCTTTTCAGAAAAAATCACTCCGGGCAGCGATATAATCGAACTGCTCGATAAATGCGGACTGGCTGGCTGGCAGATACGGATCACCGGCAGGATGGATTTGCGCTTCAACCGCTCCTGGGTTGCGGCAAAAAACGGTGACACCGTAATGCTGAGAAAAATCGGCGATAAAGAAATCGAACTGCCGCCCACGGTATTTACCCAGGCCAACGGCAAAATGGAAAAATTACTGCATGAACGGGTATTTTCCGAATTCGAAGATGATAAGAAGGTGCTGGATTTGTACGGCGGTTTCGGAGCGATGGGATTGTCATACGTGCTTCGGAAAGGCGGCCGGTCGGTCATCGTGGAATCGTCCTTCGATGCGGTGAAAGCGGGCCGGGATTTTGCCAAGCAGGAGAATTTGAAAGTGAAATTTCACGGCATCGATTTAAGCAAGAGCAGTCTGGCCGAATTCCGGACGATAGAGGCGGACTATGCAATCTTGGATCCTCCCCGGAAAGGCGCGGATAAGAACGTCATCGATTTCCTGAACAACGGGAAATTTCGCAAGATTATCTACGTTTCCTGCCATCCGGCCGCTCTGGCCCGTGATTTGAAGCGGCTAAGCGCTTATTCCGCAATAAGTTTCACTCCCTTCGATATGTTCCCCAATACGCCGGAATTGGAAACGGCCGCGGTATTGGAGCCTGCAAATTAGGATTTTCAGCATGTGACTGCATAATAAAAGGCGGACAATTAGTCCGCCTTTATATCTTAAATCTGCATCAGCTCTTTATTTATGTGGTGTCGACAACGTGCCAATGGCACTTTCCGCAGTTGACGCCCAAACTCGATTCAGCGCCTTTGCTTGTGCTTCATCAGTAGAATCAGTTTCTTCAGCTTTTCTCAGCGTTTTAAAATACCTCTCTCCCATTTTTCAGATGCAGCCTGCAGCCTCCTCCCCTCCGCAGCGACTCGCTTTTTAAAACAACCATCTCCTAATCATGTGCGATTCGGAATCCCAGACAATGATATTTCATGACCGGATTTCCCGACAGTCTGGCCGCAGACCGGGAAAACAGCATCGCGTGACTCCATGATCCCCCCCGGAAAACCCGCCTGATATCATCTGTCGGCTTCCATGCACTTCCATCGTTCGGAGAGCCTTCGTAGGTATGATGATAACCGTCTTCCACCCATTCCCAGACATTCCCGTGCATGTCGTACAAGCCCCATTTGTTCGGTTTCTTCTGAGCGACGGGATGAGTTTCTCCACCGGCATTTTTCTTGTACCAGCCGACGAATTCCAAAGATGTTTCGAGATCGCCGTTGCAGTATAGCGTTTTAGTGCCCGCGCGGCAGGCATATTCCCATTCAGATTCAGAGGGCAGCCGGTAGTTTTTCCCCGGATGCAGCTGATTAAGTTTGGCCATGAATTCCATCACATCCTGGAAGGAAGTGTAGTAGATGGGATTATTGTCACCTGTGCCTTTAAGGGGTCTTTCAGGGCCGGCTTCATCCCGGAGCTGCTCAATGGATTTACCCATGACTGCAACCCATTGGGCTTGGGTTACTTCGGTTGTCTGAAGATGGAAGGAGTTGACAGAAACAGCGTGTACCGGAGCCTCATCGACATTCCCGCCGGCGGTTTGTCCTGCAGAACCCATTTGATAGGAACCTGCGGGAATGGTGACGAATTCCATTCCCGGAAGCGGTCCTGGAGTTTTGTTTTGTGAAAATGATATAAAGGGAGTTACAGATAGAACTAATAATACACAGGAGATGTAAGCCAGTCTCATTCGGGTATCTCCGCGGCTAATAAATATTTAGTTAATTAAAGGATGATTCGAAGTTGCTCCACTCAATTGACATCGCGAAAACGTGATTCTTCGCTGTGTTGTATGGGTAATGAGGCTTAATCCCCCTAAATAGACCTGACTAAAGTGCATTACCGGATAAATTATTACGATATTGTATCTTAATTGAAGAAAAGATCATTGTAGGGGCAGGTCATTCAGCCTGCCCCGGCATCAGATTACCCGCACGATTCAGCGAGGAACCGAAAATGTTAGACTCATTCAATGAAATATCATTCAGAATGTCCAAAAGATTTGACATATTATATAGGAGAGGGTCGGATTAATTGATAATATAGCAATCTTAATGCCATTCTTATACGTTTGAATTAATGTTAGATTTTATATTGAAGCAACGCATCGTGAACGAATACAATAAAAAAGGGGAATCGATAACGATCCCCCGGATAGTGTGTTTAAAATTGTCCTTAGATACGAGCGGATGATACGACGGGCGGCTCAGGTTTATAAAATCAGCCGGTATTCATCAGTGTTTGTTTTGATCTGCATCGATAATTCCGGTATAAAATTCATCCACCTGCCGGGAACCGCCTCTTAGCAGTCTAATAAGTTTATGTGCAAATACGTTCAAAGGCGACAGATACACCCAGTAGGTGATGAACTTGCTGTGGAATCCGGCTGTGGCCAGATAATCGACCGGATCGCGTTTAAAAGAAAACTCATGAGTTTTGAACTTGGAAATGTCGTCGTTCAGTTCGATTTCAGCCAGCGATTTAGGACCCAAATTCATTTTGTGGGCCGTGGGGATATAAACCACTTGTTTATTCGGCACGCCCATAATATCCATCAGCACGGTATCTGCCGTATAAGGACTGTCGGCGGCCATCACCACGTTCAGTTTTCGCGGATCGCCGGTAACCGGGCCGTTGCGATCGAGGAAATATTCCCCGTCGATGACGGAAATTTCCGATTTATACGCTTTGATCATAGCGTGAATCGCATACTTGAAAAAGTAGTGATTCTTCAGCCGCATGGAGTCCGGACAGGTTCCCCAGTGATTTTTAATGGCGCCCGTAAACCGCGTCACAAAATGCTGTTTCGGAACCGGCACGCTGATGGTCATATCCGCGTTCTCCACGATTTCCTTGCTGACCGAAATCTGGAGGGTTTTCCCCGGCGTGCGGACGTCTATATATTTCCATTCCTGATTGGAAATGTTAATCAGTTTAACGCCCCGGCTTTCGCAAATCTCGTTTAGATCGTGGTTTTTAAAAGCTAAATCCGCCGAATAAGAATTGTTGCCCCCGTCTCCTTCGAAAACTATCAAATGCTTGGTGCGTTCCTTCAGCACGTCCAGCAGCGCCGCCATGAAATGCGGTGTAGTCGTGACGCCTTCCTTGAAAATGGGGAAGGTCAGGTTTGGTTTTACATAGATCCTGGAATCGGGATAAATTTTATTCTTCCAATCGACGAATTCCAGCGAATCCCGGATCCGATCTTTCAGATCGTTCTCGGTGAAATGATATAAGGCAGCTTTATAACTCATGAATTAATATGTATCCTATATTGATATGATATTCCGTAGTCTGAGATAATCCTGAAGATTAAACTTGTCCGCCGGTTTGCATGGTCATCGAAAGGCAAGATTCCGCTTGCACACAACCAGCCACTTTCTTTTCAATATATCAAAAAAGTACATTAAAATCCAATATCGGCGAAAATTTCCTAAAATGAATCGCTTCGCCGCGAGCAGTGAAATTTCATTATTCGCGGCGGATGGCCGCGATCCAGCCATCCATGATGGTTTATCAACATTCAGATTCCCGACGCGCTTCGCTTGCGGGAATGACATATACGGCAGTACTTTAGAGGACTAAACCGGTTCCTTGCTGGATCGAATGGGTAGAGATTATCACTGTATTTGAGGACACAGTATTAGATTGAATGATTTGTTATTATGTTACTTAAATACAATAATCCCCCCGCCCCCCTTTCAGTCTGTCTGAGAATAGTGAAAAAACTACATAAACCTGTCATTCCGGCTTGCCCGGAATCTGAATGTATCTATGAAACAATAACTTACGATATTCGATATTATGAATATATAATTCGATTTTACATTCTCAGACAGCCCCCTTTAGAAAAGGGGGAGAAGAGCGATTAAACCGGAAATTCCTCTTTTACTCCAAGACCTTTGCGCATCTGAATCCCAACAGATTACGGCAGCTTTGCGGTTTGTTTCCATTTCGGGCGTAATACTTTCCCTTTATTTTGGACGTAACGGTAGAGGGCAATCAGGATGATTGCAGTCAATACAATCGTCAGAATCGAGTTTTCCGGGCCGAACCCGCCCCCGGTAATAAGTTCAGGCCCTTCCAGACTGCTGTCCAACAGCGATGCTTCGGGCAGGTCGTTGGAACCGGATAAAGTGACGCCGGTCAGGGTCTGGATATAATTCCATCCGGCATGAGCGAATATGGGCAGCCATAACCTGCGGGTTGCGGTGTAAAGAAGGCCCATCAGGCATCCGCCGATGATTATCCCCAGCAAACTTATGACACTCATGTTTTCGTTGGTGAGATGTGATAAACCGAAGAGCAGGGCAGAGATTGCCAGGGCAATATTGGTCCCCAGATTTTCTTCCATGATCCGGTAAATTATCCCCCGGAAGAAGATCTCTTCGGTGAGAGCGAGGCTGAAGATAAAGATCAGCGTCCCTAATACCGGCCAGAAGGGTTTCAGTTCCCAGACGATGAAAAATCCGTTAATCCACAATAAGGTGATCACGAATCCCATTACCATGATGCCGGAAAAGAAGCCGATCAGGGAATCTTTCAAAAGAAATCTGAAATCTAATTCAGAAACCTTTCGCTTTTCGAGAGTCCGGAAAAACCACCAGTAAGCCGCGGTCATCAGCACTGCCGTGGTAAAAAACACCCGTAGTAATCGGGGAATTCCTTCATCGAGATTCATCGATACCAGCGCCGGTTTTAGAGCCAGCTTATTGACCGCCACCGGGATGCCGACTACCACGATACTCGCGAGAATTATTTTAGTTAGCGGGAAATGCAGGATTTTTTTTGCTAATCCGCCGGTTTGGTTATTCATTTTGCCGCCTGATATGATTTGCAGGAATATTTTTTAGTTTGTGGCCGGTGATTTCAAAATCTATGGTGTATCGGCCTTAATATAATAAAAACCCCGAATCTGCAAAGATTCGGGGTGGAATGAATAAATTGCGGGATTAAAAGATGTATTGCAAGATGATTTGCCCGGTCTCCCTGTGGTTTGCAATTCTCTGGGATGAAAGAACTAATCGTATTTCGGATCGACGATTTTGCCCATGAAGAGGATCGTTTCTGTCCGGTCATCGCGGATCACGAAGAAGAACGGCCGGTTGACGGAAAAACTGAATACCGGGGGCGATACGCCCTGTTCCATTCCCACAACCGTCGCCGCCGCAGCTTCGCTGCCTTCTTCGTTGACTTCGATAACCGCTTTTTGCCGCACGAAACTTATAAATAACGGTAATTCGCTGCATATCCCGCTGAAATCCGCTCCTCCGGTGAAAGCCAGACCCATGCCCAGAGACGTCAGCACGTCTTCAAGTTCCTTTTGGTAGCTTGCTTTAAATTTGGGCATCCGGAAATTCCCGCCTTCGAATTCCGGCACACCGTAGATGTCGTAGGGACTTTGGAAAGAAGCAATCCAGTCGTTCCATTGCGGCGGGGTTATGCCGGCAATGAAATCATCAAGTTCATCCCCGTAACCGGGCATGAAGATGTACATCCACATCACCTCCCGGCCGGAGGGCAGGCGCACCGCCTGGAAATCGTTTTCGCTGAGGTAATTGGTATCCAGCACGGAATTTTTCATCATTT
>JACKQG010008087.1_pt1 | contig 10360 bp, 9 predicted proteins | sample 8237621 | NCBI WGS metagenome assembly JACKQG01 (sample SAMN15677084, study PRJNA649215) | marine metagenome | biome: marine; feature: Black Sea; material: saline water; isolation source: suspended particulate matter (SPM) from the Black Sea western gyre | collected 2013-06-09/2013-06-10 | depth...
AAAAGAATTGTGTGGGGGGGAGGGGGGCCCCCCTTTCCTGAATATGGAATCCGGATATTTCCCGCGCCGCGCCCCCCCGCTGCGGCATGAGTGTTTTGGTCGCCCCCCCCCCCACCGCCGCCGGGGTTGGCCGTCCCAGCACCGGGGTGGTTCCCGCTCCCCCCCAGGCTGCCGTGACCACGTTGGCCCCCACCGCCGCTGCCACCAGAACCACGGGTTCCACCGGCTCCCCCACCCCCGCCACCTCTAGTAACCGAGCTTCCCGTAATTGATGAAGAGGCTCCTGCTCCACCATCTCCGAAAGTGAAAAATCCATCTGGTGTGCTTCCCGCTCCACCGGCTCCCCCACCGCCACCACCGGCGGTGTCTCCTATATTGTTTGCAGTACCCCCATCGTTTCCTTGGCCTGTTGCTGCTGAACCGCCGGAACCAACACTCTCGCCGCTTGTCCCGCCGCCACCACCTGAACCACCATCCCTGCCGTCAACAGGGCTGTCACTGCCACCACCGCCACCACCCGTAGCTGAAGCGATTAAAGAAGTAGAATACCGCGCCACATCACTCCACCGAACCTCATCAATGTATCCATCAAGAGTGAACCGATGGAGCGGCGCGGTACCGGGGCTGAAATGCTGCGCCCCGATGGTGATGGTGTCTGAGGCAGTGGGGAAGCCCCAAGAACTCCAAGAAGATGTGCTGGCTACCCTCACTCCGTCGAAATAAATCTCAGCATTGCCCGACCCATCCACCACGGCTGCAACGTGATACCAAGTGCCAGTGTTTATGGTGGCGGTAGCATACAAATGAGTTCCGGTAGTATTGCCTCCCCCCCATCCAATATTATCCGTAGCGTGGTCTGGGTCGATATACAGCCCTGCGTATTGTTGGCTTGAATTTCTGCACACTAAATACTGGAGGGCTGTCGATGATGACGTATTGAACCAGCACTCAACTGTGTGTGCGCCCGATCCGCCCATCGTAGTGTCGGTGGTTGAAAAAATAACTTCGTCCGTAGTTCCATCCATCGAGATTGAGGTTGTCCCGAATTTCTGATCTGTCGTGCTGTGTTGTGCGTTTCCAGTTGCGCTCAAGCTAAAGTTTCCGGCGGAGTCAGTGAAGGTGGTGGAGCCGTTCGTAGTATCGGAATGGAGTAAAAGTTTACAGTTGGTCGTGGAGGTGAATGCCGCCGTTGGTTCTGCTGGAGACATTCCTCCAAAAACCGTAGGTGAACCATCCGAGCCGTTGCCAGCGGAAGTTCCTGCGGCACCGCCAGCCCCAATAGTGACTGTGTATTTTTTAGCGGTGACTGTGTGGCTGCTCGATGCCAAGTAGCCGCCCGCGCCACCACCACCACCAATCGTGTGTCCCCCGCCACCGCCTCCAGCAACTACTAGATACTCAACGACATCATTTCCAGAAGACCCAGCATCAGTCACTTGGAATGTTCCGCTTCCAGTAAAGGTGTGGTATTTGTAATCACCATCAATGTCGGAGCCATCTGTCTCAAGACCACTCCCCCCGTTTGCGACAATGTACCCGCCGCCGCCCCCGCCTCCACCTGAAACGGCTTGGCGAAATGGATCGATAATCATCGCCATTTTATCGCGTCCCGATGAGCCAGATTTTTAATCCTTTTCCGGCGGTGGTGCTGCCGATGGCGTCGATGTCCACCGTGATCTCGGCGTCGTCGGCCAGGGCGGCGTCGCTGATGACGGCGGGCGTTGCGGCGGTGGTGCTGGATTTCTCGGCGGCATCGATGCTGAGCTTCGTTGAGAGGATTGACGTGCCGCCTTCGTTGATGTCCACGGTGATGGCCGAGCCGGTGGGGGCAGTGTTCACGTTGGCGCGCACGGCGGTGAGCGTCATCGCGTGGGGCATTCGGAATGTGAGCTTGGCCGTGCCGGTGGTGAGGTCGGTGGTTTCGTCGCTGACGGCTGCGCCGATCTCGGCGGCCACAGCGCCGCCTCCGGATTCTGTTGCCCACTCCGGTGCGGTGGCGCCCGCGTTAACCTTGAGGACTTGGCCGGCGGTTCCAATGCCGAGGCGCACGTTGTCGCCGCCGGCGTGGGTGATGAGGTCGCCGGCGCTGGTAGTGGGTGCGAGCGCATCGAAGGCATCCTCGGCGGTGGCTTGGCCGGTGCCGCCGTTGGCAATGGAAATTGATTTCAGGGTCACTTCGCCGCCGGTCACGGTGAAGTCGCTGGTGGCGAATTTGGCGATGCCCTTATTGGTGCTGCTGGCATTTTCGCCGCTAATGGTGAGGGTGTCGCCTGATACGCTGGTGTTGATGCCTTCGCCGCCGGATGCGGTGAGGGTGTCGGTGGTGGAATTGGCGGTGGTGGTTCCGCTGTCGCCGGTGACGGTGGCCCACAGGTTGGGTGCGGTGGAGGTGCCGGGCGTCCAGTTGGTGCCATCCCACGACAGCACTTGGCCGGTGGTGGGGGCGCTGGTGGACGTGTCCACATCGGTGAGGCTGTCAATGGCGTGGGTGTGGCTGGGAACGGCGCCGCTCGGTGTCCAGTTCGTGCCGTCCCACGCAAGATGATCGCCGGAGCTTGGGGCGGCCGTGGCGGTGTCCACGTCGCTCAAGTCATCGATGGCCGAAACGCTGCTGGCGCCATCGACCAACTCGAAGCCGGTGCCGGCGGAATTAACGGCGACGTGCTTGCTGGCGGTGAGCGAGGAAAGGCTGGTGGTGCCTTTGAGGTGTGCATAATTGTAATCGCCGGTCTTCGTCCACTCGACGGTGGTGGAATCGGCGGCGGTGGCGGCGAAGGAATTGGCGAAGGCGGATCCGCTGGTGACGTCCGTGGGCGCCACGGTCGGGTTGGTGATGATGTCCTTATGGAGCGTGATGGATTCTTGCAGCACGGTGTGAAACTTGGTGCTGCGTTCGACTTCAATTTCAAACAGGCGGGTGATGCTGTCGCCGGTGGCGCTGGTGAAGGCAGAATTGAGTTCGGTGGTGTTTAGGACGAGATCGCCGGTGAAGGTGTTGGCGGTGGTGTCTTTCGTCCACGTTTCCAGAAGGCAATCGGGATCGCTGCCGGCTTGGCCAATGCCCACGGCAATGTCGATGCCTGACACATCCACGACCTTCACGGGGTCGGTGAATTTGCCGGTGGGTTCCAAAAGCTGAATCACAAGCCGCACGGTGTCCTCGCGGAACAGTTTTGGCAGATTAACGGGGAAGTCGCTGTTCGCGCTCTTGGTGAGCTTGTTGCTGAAGGTGTCTACGTAAAGGTTGAGTTGCATGGCTTCCCTTTATTTAAGGCGAGGGTTCGGGTTTATGGCGCTTTAACCCACCGCCGGCCGGCGGTGTTCATGTCCATGTAATCGGCGGTGAAAAGGTTGTCGGGGTCGCCTTCATCGGCGAGGTTGATGGTCAGTGAATCCTCAAGCCTCACGAGCATGAGGTTGGCGGTGGATGGGTGGGGTTCATCGAACATCCACGGATGCAGGTTGACGCCGCCGCCAAATCCGACGGCTGTTCGGTTTCGTGGGTAAAGTAACCCGGAGCTGGAAGCGTAGGTCATGGCCTCCTGCACGCCTTCATCGGCGGCGATGATGCCCACGTATTGCTCGGGGATGGGTTGGGCGATCCACGGAAGACGCACAGTGGAGTTGCTCATTATCGTCGCCGTCCCGCAAAAGCCCACCGGCCCATTCACGCCGGTGATGGTAAGCAACGGAGTGGCGGCGCTGATGGTGTTGTAATATCCATTTTGGACACCACGGCTACCGGATCCGGTTGGGGCTGGGGTGGTTGACGTATCGCCGGACGGCTTTTCTCTCAGCCGGAGAAAGGTGCCCCTGGATGTTCGGCTCACCATAATATCAGGCGAGGGCTGGATGGACTGCCGCGCCAGTTCACGCTCAACCTGTCGCATGGCTTGGCCGCCGAACACGCCGTCCTTGGGTTTGCCTTTGAGGGGTGGAGATTGGAAATTCATTTAGTAGGTTGCGGCGGCGTAAATCCAGTCGTTCCAATCTTCGGCGTGGGCGTACTCCTGATCGATCTGGATCTTACCTCGCTCGTAATTTACGGAGGGAGCTTTTTTTAGCCATTCGCCATAATTCGGGAGGGCAAAGACAAGGCCGGTGGGCACGCCTTCGTTGGCGGTCATTTGGGCGACGGAAACACGCTTATTTACGTTGGCCAGCGCGTAGGTGGTGTTGGTGGCTACGGGCATGGAAATGGATTTCCGCAGCACGTAGCTGCTGATGATGTAGTTTTCGATTCCGTCGCGAAAGTAGGTGAAGATATTGCGAGCGGACACGCAGCATTGGTCAGACGCGGTGGCGCAGCTCCACGCGTTCAGAACGTCCGTCCACGTTCCTTTCTCGCGAACGATGGGGAGGTTTTCGCGTAACCACTTGTACTCAGTCGGGCATAGGTTGTAGAGGCTCCGGACGGTTGGGTGGCTCCAGATGTCCTTTTCGTATTCGTTGGCCTGAAGGCTCCAGGTGGTGGTGGTGGACGTCTCCTCAATGTCGTTGTCATAGGAAGCGTCGAGCTGCGAAAGGCCGCCGCCGATGGGGGAAACGGAGAGGTTAACAGCCGCCGGCGCGCCTTCGGTTTCCTGTTCCTTTTCCTTTTTGATTTGAGCGGCGAGCTTGCGGATTTCCTCATCCGTGCCGATATAGGACTTGGCCGAAACCCAGCCGGTGGCGGGGGAGTAGGACAGAGTTCCGGCTTGCTTGACGGGCCGCTGGTTTCCAATGTGTTTGCTCATTTTACAAATTCCCGGCGTCGGGGTTAAGCCCCAATGAGATCAACTGCAACCGGCGGACGCTCTCCTTCCGGTGCGTTTGGGCGGCGATGGCCAGCGCGAGTTGTTTTTGTGAAATATTGAGCTGCGCGGAGATTGCGCCCTGGCGGCCGCCGATCTTCTCGAGGCTATCCGGCCCGTGCCGGTTCCAGGTGGCGAGGCGCTTCTGTTCGCGTTCGGTGGCGGCTTTCTCTCGATTCTCTCGCGCGGCGTTGGCGGCGGCCATCTTTTTGGTTTTTTCCTCGTTGGCCATTTGGTTTGCCACGAGTTGGTTCTGGCGCTGGCCCTCCTTCCCCTTGGCGCGTTTGCGGTCGGTCGCATCCTTTTGGGATTTTAGTTTCCTCTGGTTAGCGTCAATGATCCACGTTTGGCGGGAAGCTTCGTCCACATCCATCCCGCCGAGACGATAACCGAGGTAGCTCCCAAGATTCTGGACACCGCCGGCAAACCAATCAAAGCCTTCCATCCCGCTCGCAGACATTTCCGCCAGAAGTGATTTGGTTCGCAGTTTCAGTTCCTCCATTTTGTCACCAGCGGATCCAAGTCGCTGGATCAACGAATCCTCGACAACAGTTCCCATTTCCCTGAAATGATTGGTCATGCCTTTAAGGTCGCTTCCAAAGGTCACGAGAAGGTCTTTTCCTGAGCCGCCAAACACAGTTCCGAGGGCCTCGGTTAGTCCCTGCGAAGATGTGTCGGCGTTTTTTAATGATTCCCCGATTTTATAAAAAAGCTCTTGTGGCGATAGATTTTTGACGTCATCAATGCTCGCGCCAAGCATCTTGAATGATGCGGCTAATTCGTTCCGCCGCATGCTGCCCCGAAATGCGGAAAGCGTCCTGTGTTGGAAAACTTGCATCGTCTTAAAGGCTTTCATTCCGTCCTCAACGCTTATTCCGGTTTGGGTAAAAGCATACTCTAATTCCTGAACGGTTTTGGTCGTGAGTCCAAATTTGGTTGCAAGGTCGCGCACTTTAGTGCCCCATTCGATGGTGCCGGTGATTGCGCTTTTAATTGCACCGAAGGCGAACATTCCGGCCATTGCGCCGGCGGCGCCGGCCATCATCTTCTTGGTTCCGGCGGCGAAGCCTTTGGTGGCGCTCTTGGCGCGTTTGAGTCCGGCCTGATAACCGGCACCGTCGAGGGAGAGCTTGCCTTTGAGTTGAAATGCCATTTAGTTGTCTCCAAGGATGCCGGCTTCGGCGCGCATTTTGATAGCTTCGGCGATCCATTCGTCGTGATGTTTGTCGGCGTGCTCTTTCAGTTTGCGGCGGGCTACGGGATCGACGATTTCGATGCTGCCCTGCATTTCGTGGTAGGCGTAAAATTCAAGCATCGCCTGCGCGTAGGGCGCGTTCATCGCCTCGCTGGGCGAGTAGTTTAAGGCGTGCTGCAACGTCACTTTCAGGTGTTGAAGGAACGGGGTAGCGCTGTCTTTGATTCCGCTATCGTGGTCGTCCTTGTTGATGACGCTGGGGGTCTTTGTTCCGGCTTGGAAATAATCGTCCCACGCAAAAAATTTCTCATCCCATTTGATGCGGCGAACGGGGGAGTGAAGGAACAGCCACCATTTGATTTTGAGAGAGAGCCATCGATCCGCCAACAGGGTTTCAATCTCGGCGCACGTGCTGGTGCAAATTAACACCGCCAACACGAGCCGGTCGGTGGTGTCGGCCGGGATCAGGTCGAGCCGGTCAAGGTAATGAAGGTGCCCAACGCTCAATGGCCGCAAACGCTGCCCGAGAATCACGGCGGGCTCGGGTAGGGTGAGCTTGAGCATGTTGTCGCGTTCGGTAGGCATTCATTCTTCCGCGTTCATTTCTTCCGGCTTGGGCGCCGCCTTCCTGGCGCGCTTCTTCTTGGGGGCACCGCCGCCCAGGGCTGGCACGTATCCGGAGGATGGCGCGCCTTTGGGCGCATCGCCCGCTACGCACGCTGGCCCGGCGGGTGCTTTATTCGGTGATGCCATCGTAATTAATGAGGCTGATATCAAACTCAACGATGCCGTCCGACTTGCGGGCTTTGCTGGCGCTGTCGCAAATCCAGTTGCCGGACACATCGCCATCGCCGCTGGTGACGGTCACGATGTCGCCCACCCCAGGCAGTGAGGTGGCGCTGGCGCTGCTGCCGGAAGGGAAGCATTTAAGGGAGAGTTCCTTTTTTCCCGAATATATGTAAACTGACTTAATTTCTCCATTCCCGTCACGAATTTCCTCCTTCTCAGCGGACTTCGATAGGTCTTCTCCGGTGACTGTGTAGCCGCCAGAAACGGCGGCGGTGAAGCCAGTTAAGTTTGAGGCGGAGACGCCCCATATGATTGCGGTTCCGATTGTGGTGGCCACTATGATTTTCCTTTGGTTGCGGCCACGCACGGGTGGCCTTTATTTTGGCCACGGGTTCGGTTAATTGGTTTACCGACCCATTCGGGTGCGGTTCGCGGTCTGCTGCATTTTCCGCTCAAGGTAGGATTTCATGGAGCGCGCCTCGTGAGAGAAGGCGCGTGACAGGGCGGGCTCGCCGTATTGCTTGAGCGCGGACGCTTGTTTTGGTTTGTAGCCGGTCGAGTTGGTGAAGATGGCGGCGGGGCTGAATCCATCCCGCGCCCACCGGCCGTAACCTTTAGGTTTCCCCCGGTGCACCACGCCTTTGGTGCGGCGCGGCATCTTGGTTACCCTCCCAAACGCCTTGAGGGCGGGGCTCCATCCGGAGCGCAGATAGGCCACAGATTTGATTCGGGCGCTGATGATGCGCTTGGTGGCGGCTTTGCGGGTTTCGTCGGTTAATTTCTTCCGGCCGAAAAGTGAGCCAATCCAGTTTTGCCCTTCCGGCGAGCGGACAAACCTCCGGATCTCTTTTTTGTTAGCCACGCGGGTGAGGCGGATGGCTTTTTTTACAATGAAATAACTCTTGGTGTTAAGTCCCTGGGCGAGCGTTTTTTTCGAGGCGCCCATGTATGTGGCGAGAATGGAACGAAACTGGCTGTCATCAATCTTTAGCTTGGCGCTCATGCGTCCATATGGGCGTAGAGTTCGATGGCGAAGCTGTCTTCAAACGCGCCCTCGGCGGGGTTGATGTCGCGGTTGAATGAGTCGAGGCGGATGGATTGAATGACCAGTTCGTTGCTGTAACCGGTGATGGTGCCGGAGAGGGCGGAGGCGGCCGCGTCGGTGTCGCTGCTGATCCAGTTGGCCACGTTACCGGCGATTGATTCGTGCGCGCTCACGGCGCTGGCAAAAGTGCTGTCGTTATCGGGATCGACTTTGCCCAGCACGGTGATGGTAAGGTCGCAGCGGTAGTTGCCGGAGTGTTCGGGTTCTTCGGATCCTTTTTCCACGGCCACAATGATGGCGGGGAAAGTGATAATCTCCGCGCCGGTGCTGGCGGCCACGGTGACGCCGGATGTCCAGGACTCGGCGTCAATCGCGGAGGTGACGCGGGTTTCGATCAGGTTTGGGAGGTGAGCAAAGGCCATTTTATCGGCTCCGGGTGCAGTGGTAGATCACGAAACTATTTTGTGGAGCCTTCTCGATCTCCTCGATCCGATAGCTGCGCGTGTTGAAAGTGATTTTATTTCGCTCGGCGGGTTTGGCGCCGGTGCCGAATTGGCCGAGCTGAACGATCAGCACGAGATCGTCATCCTGTTCCAAGCCAAATTCGCCGGCATTGACCGAGCGCGATTCACTGCCAGCGAGGCACGTGTAACTGGATGAGTTCCACACGAAAGATGCGGGGAAGTCTGTTTCCAGTTCGGCGAGGCCGTCGGCGATTTCGGTGGCAATGCTCATTGGTTAAAAAGCGGGGGCGGGCGGCTTTCGCGCACCCGCCCCCGTGTTGTTCCCCTATTCCTTGGCTTAAACGATAGCGGCTTTCGCGAACGCTTGAGGATGGCGCAGCCCGATGTCAGCTAATCGGCTTACGGTCACACGGATCATTCCGGTGGTGGCGAGCGTGTACGGGTCAACGACCACATCCGCGCCGCTGCCAAACTCGGCAACGATCAGTTGTGAGAAGTCGCCGAAGATTAGCGTATCATCCGGCACTTGCGTGCTGGCCTCCGCGCGGTATCCGTTCAACTCGCTGCCTTCCATGATGAAACGCCCGCTGCCGCTGTCCACGGTCGTGGTCTTGGCGGATGCTTTCACGGCGGGCGTCATCAAGTAAGCCAGCGATCCCATCAAGGCGTTGTCGGCGGCCACTTCCTTTTCGCAGTTGACCACGTCCGAGAGGGAGTGGGCGCTGCCGGAAACGGTCACGGAATTTACGCTGGAATCGTTGGTGATGCCGGTTGGTTCGTTGCTGGATCCGCTGCCCTGAATCGCCGCTTTGTCGATAGCGATGGCGAGTTGCAGATTCAAGTCGTCGCGCACAATGGCTTCCACGCTCAAATCGCTTTGGGCGATTAGTTGCTTTGAAAGCTCGCTGTAGGCGGCGACGCGATTTGGCGAAAGCGAAACCTGCCCCAGCGACATTGTCGATTCGGTTGGCCCGCCATTCTCGGAGACCCAATAGGCCGTCGCGGTTCCACCCTTGGGCAGATTCACGTTGCTTGAGAGGCCAGAAAGGACGCGAGCGCCGAGGCTCACGACGAGCGGTTCGGCAGTCAGCGCCGGCACGTATTCGCCGAGAGCAGTGGCCACGAGCTTGTCGCCCGTATCGCCGCCGGTGGCGGTGAGGTCACGTTGGCCGCGCAGCACCTCGTTTGGCACGTAAAAGCCCTGTGCGGGTCGGCCGAAGCGTTTCTCGATTTCGCGGGATGCGTCGGCTTCGATGCCGTCGATGCCCGCGCCGTTGACGCTGTTGAGGATGGCGCGCACAAGCGAATAGCTGCGCACTTCTTTTTTGTCCATGCCCAGATCCGGAGTTTGCTCGATGACGGGCTTGGCTTCGGCTTGGCGGTTCATTAGATAATCCTTGAAGTCGTCCACAGATTTGCCGCTGGCGATGTGGCCGATGGCTTCCTCGCTGGCGTCAAAACGCTGGCCGAGCGCGGCGATTTCTTCGCTGCGTTTGTCGGCCCGCACTTCGATGCGGACGCTCTCGCGGGATTCCTCCGTTTGAGTGTTTTGGTTTTCTTCCATAATTGGATTTGATTGTTTTTTTGGCGCGGATGATTCGTCCGAAGCACGGCCAACGCCCACCGTGTTGTCGGCTGGTATTGATACCAGGCTCACTTCCAGAGGTTGCCAAGATTCAGCGCGGAGGGTGTCCAGCCCTTCGTCCGCCTTCTCGGTGACAAAACGCGCAACGGAGTAGCCCACCGAAACCAATCGGCGAATGCCATCCTGCACATCCTGAAAAATTTCTTCCCCCAATGCGCTCTTGGAGAATCGCACCACGGCGCGGCCTTTGCGATCATCGCCGTCCACCCATGCGCGTTCGACCACCCCAATCTGTTGGCTGCGGTCGTGTTCGAGCAGTAGGGGCGCGGCGTCATTCATGCGGCCCAAATCCACGGCGTCCTGGTCGTGGCTCAAGACTTCATTCCCGAAGGCACGCTCAACAGGTTCCTCGGAGGAGAAGGCTAGTTCGACGGTGCGCGCCTCGATGTCAATGGGCGTCGAAGCGTCAATGGCGGCGGCTCGATATTG
>JACKQG010008088.1_pt1 | contig 10359 bp, 25 predicted proteins | sample 8237621 | NCBI WGS metagenome assembly JACKQG01 (sample SAMN15677084, study PRJNA649215) | marine metagenome | biome: marine; feature: Black Sea; material: saline water; isolation source: suspended particulate matter (SPM) from the Black Sea western gyre | collected 2013-06-09/2013-06-10 | depth...
GGAACTGAAGCTGTATCTGAAGCATATACGTTACTACCTAGTAAAAATATATTTAAGCATGGCAGTAACTCTATTGTACCTTCAATAAGTCAGGAATTTCAACTGGGCGTTTACTTCCTAAGTCTTATAGGAAAACAAACCTCCCAAACTTTTTCTTCGCTTGATGAAGCCAAAAAAGCTGGAATTAAATGAACTGACCAGTTCTCTCTCCAAGGGCGTTTAACTACGATTGGACAAGAGCTTTTAAATCAGCACTTACCTGCGCCGTTAAAAGATTACACACGTAAATTAGACAGTAAAAATGTGAAAACACTGCTTACGGTTTTAGCGAAAGAACATAATAAAGATTTTGCAACCGTCTTAAACAGTTGAAAAGACTTAGGTAATTACTATTCTTTTAAACGAGGGTCTACCGTTTCGCTAGATGACTTTGTTGTCGACCGATCGTATCGTGACCAGTTGCTGGTCAAACAATTGCCGAAAATTAATACTCTAAAAGGAGATGCTAAAACCGATGCATTAAAACAGCTTACCTTAGACGTCCAAGATGCCCAAGATAAAGCTTTACGACCTACCAATAGAGTATATGAGATGCTGGACTCAGGATCCTTTAAGAAAGCTGGGCCCGCCCGCCAAATATTATCTATGCCTGGGGTATTGCAAGATATAAAAGGCCGGCCTATACAAGTCCCTGTATTAAAATCTTATGGAGAAGGTCTAGATGTACCGTCATATTGAAATTCGTTATACGGAGTTAGAAAAGGTACAGTAGATAGAGCTGTTAATACTCAGGATTCGGGAGCGTTAAATAAAGCCTTACTTGCAGTTACGAGACGGCTAATTATTATAGACGACGATTGTAAAACGCATAGAGGCTTAGAAATGCCGTTGGAATCCACAAATATTTTAGATCGAACACTTGCCGAAACCATAAGCGGAGTTGCTACAAAAAACACCATTGTAAATAGTGAGGTACTATTAAAAGCTAAGGCGAAAGGGCTGAACGAAATGAAAGTACGAAGCCCTTTAACATGCGAAGCTGTAGATGGTATATGCTCTAAATGCTATGGCCTACTACCTAACGGCGAACTGCCTCATATTGGTGAGAACGTTGGGGTGTCTGAAGGACAAGCCGTGACAGAGCGCTCTACACAGCTTACTATGCAAACATTCCATACTGGAGGAGACGCTCTAGCTGGAGGAGGTATCTTAGGAGGCTTTCCTAGGACACTTCAATTACTCGAAGTTCCCGCAAATCTTTCAGGCAAAGCCATTTTAAGTGACGTAAAGGGCACCGTTAAACAAATTCTTAAAAACCCTATTGGAGGGTATGATATTCGAGTTGAAGGATATGGAACCAAAAATGATAAGACATTTACTGCTCCTCCTACAAATGCGTTAAAAATTAAAGTTGGTGACAAAGTTAATATAGGCGACGCCCTAACAGAAGGGCCAATCAAACCTCAAGAACTTGGCGCCCTAACATCGCATTTGGAGGCTCAGCGATACTTAGTAGATGAACTCGACCTTATCTATAAGGGAGATTTTAATAAAAAAACTTTTGAGACAGTAATTCGAGCCGTCTCGGATAATGCTGTAGTTGACTACGCTCCGTCTGACGTGGATTTTGAACGTGGGGACAAAACTTCAAAGTCGTACGTTGACTATCTAAACCAAGAACGTAAAAAAGAAGGTCTTGAGCTGATAAAATTTGCACCTTATTTTAAATCTATTGAAACCTCTAATGTAGACCAAGAAGACTGGCTCACCCGGTTTTCTACAAACCGAATTAAAGCTGCTGTCCAAGATGCAGCTACAACAGCTTCCTATGCGGATATATCTGGTAAAGACCCAATACCAGCATATATTTATGGTGACGACTTTGGAAAATCTAGGTACTATTAATGCCCTTCTTTAAAGACACCGAAACTAACGCAATTGTTTTCTATCCTAAACTATATAATAATAAGTATATGAATGGTGAGATTGACCCTATTGAAGACTTTGACAAATGTGTAGCGGTCGTAAATGGGGCAGTGGTGGGAGAAGGTTACCCAGAAGATCTCTACGATGACCCCCATGATATGCTATTTTTAAAAGAGGATTGATTTGGGACTACGGAAACGTCAGCAAACTCGGTACTCGCGCCTGTATTTGAGGAGACTCCTTATGAGCCCGTGCTCGAAGAAGTAAGTGAAGAGCCTCTTTTAGCAATTGAAAACAGAGAGTTAAATAGTGCGATTTCAGAGCAGCCCACAGAAGAGCTGCTAACGACACGTTCAAATCCCAACCCACGAGAACTTCCCCCGAAAAGATATTTACTTCAAGATGAAACACCAGTGTTTACTTGAAAGTCACCTACAGAACGACAAAGCGGCGCTAATTAATTTTTAAGCTAAAATGAGAGGTTCCCCTCTCATTTCCCTTACATTCCTAAAGGAGTAAGGACTTCTGTATCATATTGTTCAACAAATTTTCCGGCCAATTCAGCTCTAACAGTTTTATCTGTAAAATCTACTTTGCTCTCTGATGCTGCTAATAAAACAGTTTCTAGTATTTCTTGCATTTTTCCTAAATGATCTTCTTTAGCTTTAGCGAGCATTAGATTTTTTCCTAGATTCCCTGTCAGGTCTTGCAGTTTTTTAGCCGCCTCTTCCAATAGCTTTTGTCCTTGTTTGTATTGCTTGGGATCAAATTCCATAACTACCTCTTGGTTTTAGAACGTTGAAAAAATATAGAGTCTGGTTTATCTTTCCAGTCTGCCTTAATTCTTCGCCATTCCATAATGTGTGTCATTCGCCAGCCTTCTTTTCCAAGTTCAGAAAGTACCGTAGTTCTGAAAGTAGAGTCCATTTTGACCTCTTTCCACTCCCAAGTACACTTCTGCAATTCTTGGTCTAGTAACTCTTGGAGAGTCAGCTGAGTTTTTGTAGTTCCATTTAAAATTCTTACTTCTTTAATAACCGGAACTTCTTTTTCTACTATTTTTTCCTGTACCCTATATTTATAGATGGTTTTATAGTCATGATCGACGTCGTCCCACGTTTCAATAATAGGGGCTGCAGGCTTACGTTTTTTCTTGCGCTTACTGTCAGCAATAGCCTTCTTATTCTCTTCAAGCAAAGTTTTTGAGTGTTTTATGCGCTCTTTTTGCTCTAAAAAAGTTTCCAGACTCATGCTCTGTTGTTTTTGTGCTACGCTCATCCCCGCTTCGATTTCTTGTTTGGTTCGTCTTACACGTGACATATAAATTTCCTCATCTATAATAATTAAACGCGGCCTTATTGGTAAACTTTAGCGGCGATGATAATATCTCGAGCAATGCGATCAGCTTCTACCGAATCAGTAGAGCCTTTAAACGCTTCTGCTATCTCCTGTTGAAAAGTGATATACGGGTCCAAGAAAAATTTTTCTAGGGCTATTTTATCTACTTCAGTAAGTTCCATGTTTTAGTTACCTTATCTATCATACCACGAGTTTTTGCCTGTGATGCGGAAATATAAATATTTGCTTTTATAAGTGTGCGCCAATACGTTGCAGGTTTTTTGGTATGGGTTGCATAAATGTTATAACATTTATCTTGTAATTTTTTTAATTGTTCAGTTTCACTTACAATATCAGAGTGGTCGCCTCTAATCCATCCATTTATATCATGGACCATAATAAAACTGTTCTCTGTCATTGCCCGTGTTCCTGTCCCGGCTACGAGTAAAAAGCTAGCTGCGGACATAATACTGCCAATCCCTAAGGTGTTAATTTTCATCGGTGCTGTTTTAATAACATCAATTGCTCCTAACATTCCGTAAACGTCGCCCCCATAAGAACTCAGCTCTAACGTAATAGGAGACTTAAAATCGCCCGTGAGATTGCCGATTAAATTAATACGTTTCCGTAAAAAAGTGGGGGTTAATAAGGTAATATCATCCCGTAAACAAATAGTACGTGTTTGGGTATGGATATCAAAGTCTAATTCTTGGAAAAAATCTGGTTCTTCAGGAATAAAATCCGTGAAAATAAGGTTATCCGCTAAGGGGATATCATTTTTCTTTTTGGGCATGTATACCTTTCTGGTTTTAGTGTGATGTGGACCCGGCGAGAACGACCTCGCGTCTTGTTCAGTCTGCTGATAAAGTCATTTACAGTTTAGTTAGTTTCTTTCCTACTAACAAAGTCAATTACGTCTGTTCTTTTCTCAAGTTTACTCGTCGTAGCTCGGTAATCAACCAACGAGGTTTGCTGTTGTCTCAGGATCTATCCGATAAATGTCACCGCTCAGCCTTATATCGGAGTCTAAGAGCGATGGCTACAGCTTACGCTGCTGCTGCGTAGTTCACATTGCCAATTACTTGACGTGTTGTTTTAACGTGTTTACTCACGACTGCACTTTAACAATAGGGTCTGCCAATCGATACGTATCGGGCCCATATAAATATAATTCAAGCTTCTCTTATTCTTATACCCTATTATTTTGTATCTAAGAATAGTCCAGCTTCATACAGCATCTCATTTAAAGTATAGGACTGATCGTCTGGATGACTAGGATCGTCCATGTGTTCAATATAGTCAGGGTCTTCTATACGTAGTCCTAGAATACCGCCGTGTTCATCTAAAAGCATATAAATAGGGGCACCACGTACTTTACGTACCTGGTGAAATTGGTCCCGTAAAGTTGCTTCATCAGTTAGTCCTATTAATATTGATTCCATATTATGACCTCCGGTAAAGATTTATGACACCTACATCTAAACGTATATCATGAGGTATTTGGTGTCGATCTAACACATTCACTACTAAAGAACACATTTTAAAACTGTGTCCCGTAATAATAGTGAGAATACCACTATTTAATAATACGAAATTCTCTACCACTCTGTCAACCTCTTCATGTTCTATTCCGTGTAAATTTAAGGGCAGTTGTGTGGCATAGGGAGAGGTTTTCATAGTTTTATACCTTTCTTGTCCCTTTACAATCGCTTGTGTTACCGCTTTTTGCGCTTTTCTGTCTAATTCATAGTAGGTTAAAGGGGCTTGAGTAGCGCACCCACTAAAAAGTATAGCTAAAATAAATAATGTTTTTTTCATTTTATTCCTTTTCAAAGTCAATTATAGTTACAGGATTAACGGGGTTATAGAAGCGATTCATAATACTAACATTATAAAAACGAGTGTCTCCAATAGTAGTCGTCCCGTATCCTTCATGGATGTGGCCAAAAATATGTATCTCGGGCTTTATTCTATTCATAATTTCATATGCTAGCCAAGGACAGCCACATGGCTCACCGTTAAGGTTTGCATCTAAAATATTTTTGGGCGGACCATGCGTAACTAATACATCCACTTGCGGGACGGTGCTCCAATGGTGCATCAGTTCTTCTGGCGTCATCATAAAAGCCCACCTACTAAAAATAGGAGTGTAGGGGCTCCCATAAAACGTGACCCCCTCAATGGTTGTTATCTCTTTCGTATGTAGATAAGTGCCGCTTCCCACCAGCTCTTGTGCAAGTGATGGTGCTGTTTCAAAGAGATAGTCATGATTACCTGGAATGTATAATTTATGCTTATGTGGTAAACTTTTAAACCATTCATTAAAGCGAATCAGATCTTTCTCCTCTCCAATATAAGACATATCCCCAGCAAAAATAACAACATCGCCGTCTGGAATGCTCATAGAGTAATCATTATGTATATCAGATAACGCTACTATTTTCATTTTGAGGTCCTTTCTAAAGTAATGTTACGTAAAATTAAAGAGGGTACTTCTCCCCAATCAAAGCAGTTTTCAGTTTCGGAGACTTCAATTATGTGATCAGGTAGCCAGCCAAGTTTCATCAACAACTCTGGAGGCAGTGTTACTGCGGCTTTATCGGTATCGAGCGGTTCTAATGATGCTGTGTAAGCATCCTCATCTATGGATCCTTTTAAAGGAGATGTTATAGTTGTAGTATTCATTGTGTTCCTTCCATATTGTAAAGAGTTTATGTTTCGTAAGTAATTTAACGAAAAGGCCTTTTACTTTTGGTTCTTATTCCATTTTTTTGGGCTTTTACCAACTTCTTAGTGCAGAAAACTTTAGGACATACATTACCAAAAAATTGTTGTTAAATGGCCTCTGGTTTCCCTGTCGCCGCCCAATTAAAATTGCAATAGCATAATAATAGCTCCTAACAATATGGAGATGCCTGTTTTAACCGTAATTCCTTCTCCTAACATTAGCCATGTGATTATAGGGAAGGATATCATTCCTAAAGAAAACCCTAACAACCGAACAGGCCATAAAGAGCCAAACGCGTCATAGCCAAATTTGGTTGCTAGGATAAAGAGATAAGAAATAGGTATACCTAAAAGACTTAGCAAGACGGGGTGGGTTTTAAACCAAGGCCAAACCAATTGTCCATTAAGCTGGTACCACACAACGATTTGTGTTACAAAAAGAATAGTAACCGTCCAAAAAACTTTTTGTATATCCATATTTCTCCTTAAGTTAAAATTTTATCAACTGAATCGGCCCTACTTAAATTTAACGTTTCCCATAAAGGGTCGTTATACATCTCAGAGAGCTCGGTACCAATTTCGTCGTATTTAAATATAGACATACTCATATGATCTATATGATCGACGCTTTCTCCAATCGTAGGTAACCCTACGTCTTTCCCTATTTGACACGCGGTCTTAAGCTTCATGCATTCTCCTTTAATGTTTTTTATCATACGTTATTCCCGCCCTACTACAAACATATATAGAATCTCCATACACATGGTCTTCATGCTTATTATTTCTATACTTTATTTTATTATCAAGGGTTACAATTTGTAAATGTGACCTAAACCCTCTAAATTCTACATCCTTAACCTTGCCTTTATATGCGTGGGTACAATCTTCTCCACATCCTATAAATAGTATGGCTAGTATTATTATCATTGTCTTATTCATTGTTTTTCTCCATTTGATTAAATAATTGTTTCTTCAATTTCAGCAGTATATTCAAATTTCTCTAAATCTTCTTCTGATAAAGTTTCTTTATTTTTCTTTAATTCCATGTCACAAATTTCAGTTTCATCTAAATCATACCTTGTATCAATAAAATGCTGGTTTGTGTTTTTGTCTCTTTTAGTAATAATGATAGAATGTTTCATTCTTTCCTCTCCGGTTCATAATTTAATTGACCTGTCTGTTTTTGCTTGAAAGCATAGTGGCTTTCCTTGATTCTCATTTCAATTCCCCAGCGTTCTAGTCCCATTCCATAGATGTATATACATCTATATACATTTTCCATAGGTGTGTCAAATGCCATTTCTATAGGCTTGCAACCAACAATAGAGTGCATTATAATCTTATGGTCTTTTACATCATGAGAAAATCCTAATAAGTTTAATTCTTCAGAAACTGGGAAAACCATTTCTGCAAATTCTATTTTATTTCTCATAGTTCGTATCCTATAATAATGGTTTTGCTTGCCTTTTTCATTACCAGTTTTTCTTTCTTAGCCCAACTAAAAACTTATTTACTTCCTCTAAATCTGTTTCTTTATGTGGGTTTTCTTCAAAGGCTTGGTTAACATTTTTCTCCCAGATTTCTGTCACTTCTAGAACTTCTCCTACAGTGTAGTTTCCGGCTTTCCAGTTTTTCAGTGTTTGGTAGACGCCCGAAGTCGACATATCTACTGAGAACGTTCCAGTCGTCAACAATTCCCATGCCGTGTATAGAACCCTTAGATGCGCAACAGCATATTTTGGTCCCCGAGTATCTGTTTTATTAAGAAACTTTTTTCTCTGGTTAAACGCATAGCCACAAAATGCATTTTTTACGCCGACACTGTTCCAAACAAATGGAAAGAGCTCTTGTAGTTGAGATCCCAAAGTATAGTCAAAAGAAGCCTGCGAAGGGCGGCTAGCCGGGGCCCTCATTACTTCAAGGACAGTCGGGTTGCATTTAATGGCCATCAATAAGAATTTTTCAACCTCCCACGCAACACTATCCGCATCTTCCAGTTCTTGGGAGGTTTGACTAAGGCTCCCTAATTTTAGGATTTCCCGAGTTGGGTAAATAAATACCGACCGATAATCAAAATCACTTCTTTCGGTGGCTAGGCCATGTGCCTGAGAACCCACCAGGGTTCTAAGTATTGTTTGTCGCATATCTGTTTTTAGGTCCATGATTAGGCCTCTTTCATTTTGTTTTTTTAAACATCTGGTCTACTCTAGCAGATATATAAAGCTTCGACCTCTCTTTTAACTTAATAGCATTTTTTGTCAATAAATTATCATCTTCTTCTAGATAATTATCCCAAAGCATATCAAGCTCTTCACCAACTAGTTTTAACAAATTATCTCCGTGGTCACATAATATATGCATCTTTAGGCCATCGTTTGAGTATAAACTAGCGTCATCTAACTTTTTAACCTTAAATTTCAAGGGTTTAGTTAGCATATATGTGTGCTCCTTACCATCTACCATAACTGTTTTATGCCATTTATCTACAACATCTTTTATTGTTGTGTCATTCTTCATCTTGTGTTTCCTCTTGTTCTAACTTTTTCATATATTGAACAATCTCTTGTTCCATTTCTTCTCTATGTATTGTTGCTATAACCATTCCTTGTGCTACACCTTTGATGTGTTGCAAAACACTTAATATAACAAGTATAACGAACATGAATATTGTTTGACTTGTTGATAAAGTTGGACTGACTATATAGAACAATAATCCGTACAATGTAAAGTTCAAAAAGAATACGTTAATGTCACTTGATAGAAAATCGCTTATTATGTCTATTATATTTCTATTCATTGTTATCACTCAAACGCGACTGTTCAAAGCTAACACACGACTGTTCAACATCAACACACGACTGTTCACCATCAAAGCCAAAGCCAACGCTCGTATTATATATATTTCTGCTCATAAAAAATTTCCTATTCACTTTTTATAGTTTCTTCTTTTAATTCAGTTACTACATCCATGAAATGTCTTATCTTTCTACCAAGTTCCATATCATTTGGAGTATGTTCTATGTATCTGTATATTTCATTTAGTATTTCTTCCGTTGTCATATCTTATAGTCCTCTCGGTGCCATTTCTCTGTATTCATCTTTTACATCATTATGGATATGTTCTGCTATCATCATCTTTACTTTAAGACTGAATATGTCAGCATCTTCCCAATACTTCAATACTTTCATAATTTTTAGTATGATTTTTTTATCCTTCTCTGTGTATCTACCAGACAGTTCTATGTCGTCTATAGCTGATAGATTTAACTCTAATTGTTCGTTATTCATCATCTCTCCATTTTAGTTTACCAAATAATTCTTCTAATAAGTCTAATGTTTCTTCACTTATTACGGAGTCATCTTCTGAAAAGTATTGGTGTATGTTTTCTAATGCACATAACACTCTATATTTACTTACAGTTTCTTCTAACTTTGGTGGTCTTTCACTATTACTCATTCTTATCTTAAACCCCGTCTTTTAAGTATTTCTTTGTTGAGAATATCAATCTGTTAAAATGTATTGTTTCAATTAGTTCTTCCCACATTGTATATAATTCTATATCCATATCTATCATTAATGTTGAATTTGATACTCTCTGTGATGTTGTTATCCCATAGATATAACTTCCTGCCCATTGAAATTCTAATCTGGATATTCTAAATCCTTGTGTATTGTTTCCGTATCTATGAAACCAATGTTCCATCATTGGTATATCGTTTCTTTCTATGTTACTTTGACTATGATTGTAACTATATATTATATCTTCATAATCATCATCACCGATTTTGTTTCTTAATGTTAATCCATCAAATCCATCATATCCATATTCTGGATTTATTATATCAGCTCTAACCACATCCACTACAATCATGTCTAATATATTATCTGAATAGGTTGATGCGTCAAGTCGTATATCTTCTATCTCTAACGCTTTGGATATTTCAACAAAAGCCCACCCCATTCCTAACATAACTACGCTGAATATTAACAGAGATACCATCATCTCCATCATTGAGAAGCCTTTATTCATTTATATACTTCTTAACTCCGAATCTGATATACAACGATTCTCTTAAATAGTTAATATATCTATAACCTAATATGAATGCCATTATTAATGCTATTAATATTACATCACCTATTCCCATCATTTCTTTCCTTCGTTAAGTTTCGTAATGAAAGTCCTGGTGCTTCTCCCCAATCAAATAAGTTTTCACACAAACTAACTTCAATCTGGTCACCGGGATTCCATCCCATTTGTTCCAACAATTCATCAGGTAAATCTACTACTTGTTCACCCAAATCATCTTTATTGATGAATGCCAAGTATGTACCTTCTTCTTGTTGTCCTTTATCTGGACCCGTTA
>JACKQG010008089.1_pt1 | contig 10359 bp, 5 predicted proteins | sample 8237621 | NCBI WGS metagenome assembly JACKQG01 (sample SAMN15677084, study PRJNA649215) | marine metagenome | biome: marine; feature: Black Sea; material: saline water; isolation source: suspended particulate matter (SPM) from the Black Sea western gyre | collected 2013-06-09/2013-06-10 | depth...
GTCTGGGCATTGCGGAGAAGGTCTTTCTGGACGAGGATATCATCGGGTTCCTGAAAACCACTTTTCGGATAAAGGCTCGCCATGTCTTGCAAGAGTTAATCAATCGTCCCGTTTCCGATCTATTCGGATCACCCGAAGCGACGGTCGAAATACGAGAAAGCGTCGAGCGTGAGATCGTTCCGAGACTAGCGGACACACTCATTGAGAAGGCGGGTGCAATCGCCTCTCATTTTCCCGTACGCGAAGAACTTGAAAAGGTTTGGAACAAACTTTCCAACGAGGACATTCGAGACAGTGTAAAAGGAACCCTTTCGCGGGAGTTCGCCACTCTCGTGAACCTTGGCGTGTCTCTCGGCGCAATGACGGGATTCCTTTTCGCTATGGCAAGCTTACTTGGCATTTTTATAATTTAAGCGACCAAAAAATGTACTCAAGAATCGAAAAATTTCCGCCGGATGGACTCCATATCGAGCTTTTCCCGAATGGCCTAAAAGCAGAGGAGGGACGATATCTAAATGGAGGGAAGGAAGGATTGTGGACGGTATGGCATCCATGGGGAGAGAAAAAGACTGAAACCCATTATAATAAGAATCTCGAAGAGGGAAGATTTAGGCATTGGTACGAAAACGGCCAATTGGCAAACGAATCGTGGCATCAAAAAGATTTGCAAAACGGGCACTACCGAAGGTGGTATCGTAGCGGACAAAAAATGTTCGAAGGGAAATTTCTTAAGGGCTCGATCTGGGAGGACAAAGGTTGGAGACCGGACGGCAAACAAAGCGAGACACTTATTACGGACGGTGACGGCATAATAATCGATTACTATGAGAATGGACAGGTCTGGCTCGAAAGTCACTATCATCAGGGTCAGTTAGTTTATGCGAAAGGTTGGGATCCCGACGGCGAACCAAACGAAACATGCGTGGAACAAGGAGAAGGGGTGGAAGCTTGGATTCTTGCAGATGGACGAAAGATGCTTGTTGCCTTTGAGGGAGGACAGGAGACAGACGCCCAACCTGCAGATATAGATTACCACTACCCATCCTGCCTAACGAGTCTGATTTTGTGATTATTCATTCTCTAATGTGATGAAGGGAACTCGCTGCGGGCATTCACTATTTGCTCGGTCTTTACTGTTTGTCCGGGAAATAGATGCGGCTCATTTCGCGGAGGATTTCTTCTAGGCGTTCGTAGTATTCCTCGTCCCTGAGGTTTGTTTTGCGGGAGCGGTGGCGGGCTAGTTCTAGCTCGAGGGCATCGCGCTCGGCCCTTTGCTCGGCAGTAAGCTTGCGTTCATTTTCACTCGGGATCAAATGAAACTGATGGGCCCGCAGCCCATCGGGCAAGAGGCCTTCCTCTGCGCTTTTCTCGGTCACCTGCAAGCCGCGGAACCAGTCTGCCTGGGTGCCTTTGCCGTCGCCATTGTCGTCGAGCAGGGAATGCTCGGTGGCGAGACGTCCATCTTCCTCGTAAAAAGACGCCGTCCGTTGGGCCGCAATGAGCCAGGCCTCGAGGAGGGAGGTCTGACCGTCCTTGTCGAGGTCGGCGGTGGAATCGCCGATGGCGGTGGCCAAGAAACCACCGAGGCGACAGTAGTTTCGCTCCACCCCGCTGCGGGTTGCAGTAATCACCACGCGCCCCTTGGCACGGAGAGCGTTGAGGAACGGTGCACTGGAGGAGGAGCAATTGACAATGACCAAAGGCCGTTCGAAATCCTTCAACCACTCGGCCAGTTCGCCGGCCTCGAGGTCCGGTCCGTTGAGGTTGAATTTCGCTTGCTTGCCGGCATAGGTGCCGTGCCCCAGCAGCACGATCCAAAGGGGTTGCGGGCTTTTTCTCGATTCCTTGGCGAGAATCTTGCGCAAGTCATCCCTGGGATCACCTTTCTTCGCCTTGCCCACATGGCGGAAGGTGGCCTTGGCTTTCTTGGAAGCCGCCTTCCATTGGTCCGCCCACTTGACGAAATCTTGGCCGTACTCCTCCGTGCCGGGGGCTCCCGTAACGACGATGACTGAGGGCTTCTCTGCAGCCCCGAGAAAACCGACGATGAAGGATAGCAAGATGAGCGAAACGCGCATCAGGGCAGGCCCTTTCTTCGGCGCAGGAACCACTCCGCCACAAAGCAGGAGAGAGCCAACATGAAAAACGGAGTTTGATGCCAAACGGGGGAGTGCAGCGTCTCGGTCACGGGTGCCCGAAGCGAAGGAAGCATCTCAACAAAGTCATCGAGTTCGGAAAGAGTGAGGGTGCGACCACCTGTTTTATCGGCCAGTTCTTCAAGGAGGGCGCGATTTGGGGCGAGGGAACGATATTCGGCGGCGGCAAAATCTGTTGACCAGCCCGCTTGGCGAATGCCCATGAGATTACCCTTTGGGTCGCGCACCTCCGTCTCGGCCAAATATCCCCCGGTGGCCCGTGGTACGAATTGGGTGGCATATACGCCCGCATTCTCCTCATCCGTCTCGGCAGTGAGCGGGATGACGTCGGAGGCCCCCATGCTTCGTACATTCAAGGTAACTTCGGCATTCTCGAGAAGTTGGAACTGCTTGTCGCGAGCAGTCACGACCAGCTCCCGGCCGACCGCATTCGGGGATTTCTCAACGGTTAACTGGATGGTCGCCGGCACGTCGGCCACGAGCCAGCGAATCATTTGTCGCCACGCTTGGTCCATATCCTCATGATTCTCAGGCTTCCCAAGACCCCACTTCCAAAAGTCCCCGAGGAGCATGGCGGCGACCCGACCACGGCCAAACTTGTGGGTCACGATGGCGGGATGAGACCCTCCCCCACCCTTTGCCTCGACGGTGGCCATGACGCTGGCGCCCGGCTTGTTGCCGCGCACTTGATTGAGAGAGGAAAAGGTTGTCATTTCGCCAAGACGCTTCTTCTCGGCTTCCTCCTTGTCCCGCAGACGCATCCAAGGTTGAAGCCATCCGTCGCGGGTAAGATCGATGCTGAGGTTGTCGAGCGCCCGAACCTTTCCTTGTAGATCGAGATAGACCGGGAGCATGCCACCGATGGGTGTGCGCTCGTACTTGCCCTGCCGAAAGGATTCCTGTCCGCCGAGCATGAGCAAGCCGCCACCGCGACGGTTGACGAACTCTTGAACCAGCGAATGCTGCCGAGAGGTGAAGAACCCGGCCTCGAGGTCGTCGATGATCACGGCATTGTAGGCAAAAAGTTCCTCGGGGGTGGCGGGAAACCCGGTTTTCAATTCGTCGGCATCACGCGTGTTCAGGCGGATCAAGACGGGCTTGTCGTACTCCTCGGCATCCTGGTTCTCGTTCTTGAAGCCGCGAAAGAGAGGATTGCTGCTTTCGCCGGTGCGGCCCTTGAAAGTGAACTTCGGTTCCTTCTTGGCGATACGTATAAGCCCCACGAGGGCGATCTCCTCATCCTCGTCCAGAGCCCGCTTGAGGAACTTGAATTCCCAGTTTGCCCGACCCGACACGTAGAGCACGCGATAAGGACCGGCGCCACGATCCACAACGATCACGCGCGAATTATTTGCCTGCGTCGCTTCGTCCGCCTTGCCCGAGGCACTTGCGGTAAAACGATAAAATAGGATTCCGGGAACTGCGGGACGGATTTGAAAACGGAAGGTCAGGCTGGCGTCGGACTCATTGGCGGTCAGGGTTTGGGACGCGGACGTGCCATTGGCTTCAAGCAACTCGAGCTTTGCAGTGATTTCCTCCCCCTCGTGGCCATGTGCTTCAACCTGCCCCACTATTGTCACGGGGGCATCCTCGAAAGCGGTTTGCGTGGCGGTCACCTTGCCCACGGCTAGGTCGCGTTCGGGAACTCCATTGCCTATGATTACGGGATACACCGGCGGCAGGCCGGAAAGGTCGGGAAGACCAGCCTCGAAGTCGGTAGCCACACCGTCGGTGAAGACCACGACACCGGCAAGTGGCTGTCCGCGAAAGCGCCGGCCCAATGTGCGGAGGGACTCGCCCAAGCGGGAGGCGGCACCCGCGAACTTCAGGTCTTCGAAATTCGCCAGATTGGCGAGACGAGTGTCGAACCGATACCGCTTGAGCTCGAAATCATTGGCCAGCTTGGCCTGCCAGTTCTCACTTTTTGGCTCAAGGGCGGCCTGCAAGATTGCGGCCCGGGACCGGGATGCTCCGGCATCGGTAAGGTTAAGCCCCTCGCTGGTGTCGGCAACCAAGGCGAGCAAATTGCCTCCGGGCTTGGCCCTTTCCTCGGTCACCATCGGATCGACCAAGCAGAGCAACAAGAGAACGATCCCGAGAATCTTCAGCCCAATGCAAATCCTCCGGGTTTTACGATCCGTCGGGGCCTTGTGATAGGCCCACAGGACGAAGCCAACGGCAACGACCAAAGCAAGGACCACGGGAAACAGCCATTCTTTTCCGGAAAGGTAGAAGGATTCGTTCATGGGGTGATTTCGAAGAACAGGGGGGCGACAACCACCTATTTCCCCTTGCCCAGTCGCTCGTAATAACGCCGCACAAGCTCATCGAACTTGTCGGGAACGGGATCGCGGTCGATCGGGACGAGGGCCTTGTCCGACTTGAGCTTGGCCAATTCCTCCGCCAATTGCCTACGAATCTCATTGAGAGGCTTGAGAATATCCGCATCCACCAGATCCCATTCCGGTTCCTTGCTGTGTCGGCGAAACTCTCTGGACATCTTGCGGATATCTTCGCGCACTTGGCTCACTCGCTCGCGAACCTCGGAAATGCCGACCGCCTCCTCCACGTCCCGCACACGATCCGTCCATTCTCGATTCTTTCCGCCGGTGATGGGGTTGCTACCCCCACCATTGGGGCCAAAGCCTTTCTCTAGAAATGACAACTGCCCGGGTTGCTGTCCAGGTTGATTACCTGCTTGTTGCCCAGGTTGCTCTCCCGGTTGCTGATCTCCCTCTCCCGGCTGTTGCCCTCCTTGCCCCGGTTGGTTGGTAGCCTTTTGCCCGGACTGGCCCTCCTGTCCGGGTTGTTCTCCGGGTTGGTTGCCTGGCTGCCGAGCCTGTTCCTGATCGCCTTCACCTTCACCCTCGGCTTGCTCGCTTGGGTTTCCTTGGGGACTGCCCTCCACCCCTTTCTTTTCCGGCTGGGACTCGGGATTCGGTTGGCCACCTTGGCCTGGGTTTCCCTTTCCGGCCACCTGTTCCTCCTTGCCGGGTTCCCGGCCTTCCTGACTTGAATCGCTCGGTTCGGCTTGACCGTCTTGTGGCCCGGTTGCCTCGGCCTTTTCGTTTTGCAGGGCCTCCTCCAATTCGCGCAATTCGCGCTCCGCGAACTTCAAGGCCTCGACCTCGTTGCCGAGTACGCTCTCGGCGGCTTTCTCGATACCGTTCCTGAGGTTGTCCAGCTTACGCTGGGAACGGTCACCGAGAGTCTTGCTCGCCTTGCGAAAATCACCCTCGCGAAGCCGATCGACCAGTTCTTGCTTCTCGGGCTCATTCTCCATCACTTCCTCAAGTGAGCGAAGAAAGGAGTAATCCCTCAAGGCATCTTCCTCCTCGCGAAGCAAGGTTGATGCGGCATCAAGCGATTTTTCCGTTTGGTCCTGATGAGCTTGTCGAAAGGATTGATGTAGTTTCCGGTTGAGGAGCGGTTCGGACAATTCGGATTTTTCGACCACCTCCTTGACCTCCTCGAGCAGGCCCTCGAGCTTTTCCTTTTGTTGGTCGAATTGTTCGGCGATTTCCTTTTTGTCGTCCGGCGCATCGTCGGTCAGGGAACGGCGCTTTTCCTTACCCTTGTCCACTTTGGCAAGTTGCTCCCCGATCTCCTGCTGACGCTGAGAAAGCTCCCGAGCCTCCCGACGCATGTCGCGCATTTGCTCGGCAAATTGGTTTGAAGTCTTCTCGCGCAACTCATCCCGCATCTCCTGTAGATCCTTCTGGGCTCGAGTGCCCGAGGCGATGGCTTGGGAAAGCTGACCTTTCTGCAATTGCTCGGAAGCCTTGTTCATTTCTTGGCGCGTTTGCTCGACCTGTCTTCGCTCCTGAGCCATCTCCGATCGATTTTCGGGCTTCTCCATACGCTGGTTGAGCTCATCGAGATCTGCAATGTTTCGGCGCTGCTCCTCGCGCAGGTGCTTGAGCTCGCGCCGGAGATCCTCTTCCGTGAGCGGATCCTCGGCAGCCCGCAAGGCGTTCTCCACTTCCTTGAGCTTCTTGTTCAGGTCATCCTGTCGTTGGGCCAGTTCCTTGAGACGACTCAACACCTGCAACTGTTCGCGTTCCTCGGCATTCTGCAGGCGTTGGGCTTGGCTCTCGGTTTCATAGCGATCCTCTTGCTCACGCAGGTCCAGTTCGTCCAACTGGCTCTGCGACCGTTCACTACGGGGTTGGGGTTTGGACTGGCTTTTACTCTGGCTGCGGTTGACCTCGAACTCGTGGGCAAGCAAACGCAACAAGGCTTGGTAGGCGCCCTGCTCAGAGGCCAAGGCCGGCATCAGTTTCTCAACGTCCTCGGTCGACTCGGTGAGGTGGGCGACCGCCTTCTCCATATGGTCGGCGGCATCCTGAAGAAAATCCTTGGCCTTTTCGCTTTCGGCCTCCTCAAGCAGTTCCGTCGTCTGCTGAAACGCCTGATACTGGCTCTCGACGAGAACGGGCGCATCCTGCTCCAAGCCACTGGGTCGGCGATGGAGTTTCCAGGTGGCGTTGATGATTTGCTTCTGCAGCTTGATCAGTTTCTCCACCTGCTGACTGAGCCCTTGCTGCTGTTCCTTTTCTTCCTCGGAGCTCTCCCCCCCTTGGCCCTGTCGAAAGATTTCCTCGAAGGGTCGCACCTCGGCGAAGAACATATCGCTGAAGGAGCGACGGGGTTTACCGTCTGGGCCCGTGTCCTCGGCCCAGAAGAACCAGCTGACCAGTTGTCCGGCTTCCACTTTCATCTCCTCGAGAGCGAGCAGATGCGAGGCAAGCGACTTGAGTTGACCGGAGGCGACCTCGCCCAATTCGAATTCCTCCACGGCGCCACCATCGAGGTTGTAGGACAAACCATGACGGAGCAGGCCGAAGTCATCCTCGATCTCCGCGGTGAAAGTAATTTCCTCCAAGGGCGACACCTGCTGGTCACCGCCCGGACTGACGATACGAATCTTCGGTCCCTTGTTGGGGTAGACCACGACCTCGATGCGGGGGGAAATCTTATTGGTTCGACCGGCGGCATCGACAAGCTCCAATTTCCACTTCATCGTCTTGGTGAGGATCAATGGGGGCAGTTCGGCAAGCGGTTGCTCGGGGTGGGCATCAAGCTCGACGCTCTCGTTGTTTTCTCCCACCAGACGAGCCGCCGCCACCGGTTTGTTGAGATGGAACCGATAGGTGAGTCGGGTGCCCTCCACGACGCTCAGGCGCCGGGTGTCCTCGACCGTTCGTTCGGGAATTCCGGTGTACGCGGGATAGCTCAGCGTGGCGTCTGCCCGCTCGAGCTCGGGATACTCGAATACGTTGACTGAGAAAACCTCCGACCTCTGTCCATCGTACTCGACCTGATAGGCAAATGGCCCATCCACGCTCGGGAGGGTGGCCCCGTAGATAGGATCCTCGAGGTTCTTGACCAACATCAGGCGGCGAACCTCGCCATCCCGAGGAGTGACCACAAGGGCGGCCTTGCCGGGGAAACCCTCGCTGAAATGGGCCAGCACCGCCAGCGGACTACCGCGCTCAACCTCGGCATCGCCCGGATCCACCTTGTCGAGCCGAGCAAGCTTATCGCCGACCGGTTTTGCCTCTTCCTTTGCCTGAGCTGCCGACAAACCTGAAAGAGTGGGCTGATCGACTTGGCTGAGGACGATGCAGAATATCATGAGGAAAACCCATGAACAGGACCGCAGTACACTAAGTTCCTTGGTTGGAACGGTCTTGGCGAAGCCTGTCTCGACAAAGGCGTCTGCCGCCTTGTCGATCACTCGTTCCTGCAGGAAGTGAAACTTGCCCGTCTTCGGGTCGGGTTTCTGCTCGACGGCCGTGAGGAGCGCGGCATGCAGTTCGGGATGCTTCTCCTCGATGTCACGGGCGACTTGCCGGTAGTCCACCTCGGATTGGCGGCGATTGACAAGTAGTGCTCCAATTGTCCCCGTGATCAGGATGAAGACGATCCAGCCCACCGTGTGGTCGGGCAAGAGGGCTCCGCTTGCGGAAAGCCCGACAACTAGGCAAGCGACCGCCGCCATCAGTCCCCACCAGACGGCCATCATGCGCCACTTCCGCCAAAGGTATTGCCGTTGAACCACGGGTTTTAGATAAGGTCTCAGTCTTGTCATGCCGCTTCCTCCGTTTGGGCCACAAGGGCCGGTCGACGCCAGGTACGTCCACCCAGCCAAGTTTCCAATATTGCCAGCAGAATCGCCCCGACGATGAACCAACGCCACATTTCTTGACGTTTCTCGAGTTCCTCGTCCAGCAAGGCTTGCCGTCGGTTTTGGGAAAGTGCCGCTGGCGCCACGTCTGTCGAGGCAAGGGGGAGCTCCAGCCCTTCGAGTCGCTCCTCGGGGATGGGATCGGTGTGGCTTTCCGCAGGTGGAAGATTTACCGCAAAGGTGGCGTTTCGAGTGCCCTTGATAGAGTAGAGGCCCGGCTGGTCAGCAAAAAACGCATCGTCCTCCCCGGGCAACCGGATGGTGCCTGCGGGACCCTCCACTTCACGGATCGCAGTATTTTCGGGAGGCAGGGTGATGGGACGCCCCACAAGGTTAGCAGCCTTGAACGGGGTGGAGATTCGCCCCATGTCCATCATGGAGTAAAGCAACGGCACGAACTTGCTGGCAAGGGCGAGCTGACTGTCGGAGGGATGCCACCCACTGGTCAGGACAAGAAGATGACCACGGCCAACGGGCAAGTCTATGAGAGCCGGCGAATCATCGTCAAAACGAACCGGGACACGGGAACCGGCTAGGCGTCCGGAATCGATTGTCCGATGCTTCCAAAAATGGATTTTCGTAAAATCGCTGAAGCGAGGCTCGCTGAAGGGCGCCAGCAAAGGGTGCTCGAAATCCAGACGCGTAAGTAAGGCGTACTCGTTTACCTTGGCCTCGGTCACCGGCACAGGATCTGATGCCGCAAGGGCGGCCAAGGTGGGAGCGAGACCGTCGTCCTTCAACACCAACAGCACGGGATGACCGGACTCGCAGAAGGAACGGGCTTCCTCGATCACGGGTTCCGGCAAAGCCTCGGTCACGATGAGCAGACGATCATCGGGATGAATCAATTTACCCGCCAAGGCATCGGGGGCATGGGCAAGCACCTCGACGTGCTGCAGGCGCGTATTGGAGAAAGCCCGCTCAAGGTAGAAACGCATGTGCTCGACGTCATCGGGCTTCTCGTTGCCGACATAGTGAATGCGGATGGGCTCGGGCGTTTCCGGGACGATAAAAAGTTGATTATCGAAGGATTCGCCGTCACCGAGCAGGGCAAGACGCCAGTCCTCGCCGAAGGGTCGGCGCGGAGCCTTCACCGAGCGACTTTGGCCGGCAGGTAGGTACAGGTGGGTGACTCCGGTCTCGTTGGAATCGTCCGGCTTGACCCAAGCCAAGCTAAATTTCTCCTGCGTGGCATCCTCGCTGTTCACGACACGAACGTGCAGGGGCGCATCACCGTCGTCCGATTCCCGGGCGGGAGCGAGGTGAAGACCCGCGTTGCCGGCAATGTCCGGTGACAACCGTTCCATGGTGAGCTCCATACCCTCTGACCATTCGTGACCTTGCAGGCCATCCAGTCGACTCCCTCCCTGCCGATCGCTCAGAACTACGATCCGCTTCCGAGCCGCGGAATCGGTTTCATCGAGTAACTCGGCCGCCGTGAGGATGGCGTTGCCCAAGTGCGTGCCACCCCATCCGGGCTGGAGTTTACCCAAGGTTTCCCGAGCGACGGCCGGTCGTTTTTCCTCGGGCAGATCGTTCCATTGATCGAAGCGTAGCAAGGCCTTTGTCTCATCGCCGAAAGCCAAGATGGCGAGACTGCCATCCGATTTCGTTTTCTCGATCACGATCTCGGCCTTGGCCATAGCCTTGTCCCAAAGCCCGGCTCGCTGCATGCTTGCACTGACGTCGACTAACAGGACAGTCCGCCGGCTGGCATTGGGATTTTGGTCGGGACTAACTAGTTCCTTGAAGAATGGTCTGGCGAAAGAGAAGGCCAATAAAGCCAGCAGAGCGCAGCGGGCCAACAGGAGGAGGATGTCATCGAGCCGACTCTTGCGGGTTAACCGGGGCGGTTCGGGACGGAGAAACATGAGCGAACTGAAGGTGAGGCGTTCGCGCGTAGTACGCCTTATGAGGTGAGAGAGGAGGGGGCCCGCGCGGGCGAGACCGCCCAGGGGGAACAATGGCGGGAGAAAGCGCATCGGTCCGCCTGGGCGCGGACGCCCGTGCCCC
>JACKQG010008090.1_pt1 | contig 10359 bp, 7 predicted proteins | sample 8237621 | NCBI WGS metagenome assembly JACKQG01 (sample SAMN15677084, study PRJNA649215) | marine metagenome | biome: marine; feature: Black Sea; material: saline water; isolation source: suspended particulate matter (SPM) from the Black Sea western gyre | collected 2013-06-09/2013-06-10 | depth...
GCTGCAGGTGGCTCGCGGACGTCTTCAACTAAACGGCACTGAACTCCACAAGGGCGACGGCTCCGCCGTCAGTGCTGAATCCAAACTTGATATTCGAGGACTCGATGAAGAATCCGAATTCCTCCTCTTCGACCTGGCCTAAGGAGACGAAATGAGCGACGCCAAGAAGCCCGACCTGGAAAACCCCGTACAAGATTTTGTGGCGAATCGCTGGAGCCCAGTATCCTTCGACGGTCGCAGCATCGAACGCGGTGAATTGCTTTCCATTTTCGAAGCCGCGCGCTGGGCGCCCTCGGCCTTCAACGAACAGCCCTGGCGTTACATCGTGGCCAGTCGCGAAGACGGCGAGCCATTCGAAGCTATACTATCCTGCCTGGTGGACGCCAATCAGACTTGGGCCCGACATGCAGGGGCCATAGCCCTGGGCGTGACGGCGCTGAGCTTTGAGCGTAACAGCAAACCCAACACTTACGCTCGCCACGACCTGGGACTGGCCTCCGGGCAGCTCTGCGCCGAAGCGGCAGCGCGCGGCGTGCAGGTACATCAGATGGCGGGCATCCTGCCGGACAGGGCCCGTGAGCTCTACGGCATCCCCGAGAATTTCGAAGCGGTGACGGCTTTGGCTCTTGGATATCCTGGTGAGAATCTTGAGCTGGATGAAGGTATCCGCGCCCGCGACGGCCAAGCTCGCAGCCGGCGTCCCATGGCCGCGATCCTTTTCGGCAAATCATGGGATGAGCCCTTCGGCCAGAATTAAGCGAGCCGCTTGCTTGAATCTCCCATTTGATTTAATTGTAGGCTCTTGCGATTTCATCCCCTAATGGAGGCGACCATGGCTTCGAAGAAGACCGCGAAGATTGACCCTAAGAAGACGCTCTGGGATCTGAGCGAACTTGCCAAGGGCAAGGACGATCCCAAGATCGACCGGAACTTCAAGGCTTTCGAAAAAGGCGCGAAGACCTTCTCGAAGAAATACCGCGGCAAGGTTTCCAAGTTGGGTCCCGCCGCCATGCTCACGGCTTTGAAGGAACTCGAGCGCATCGACCTGAAGGCCTGGGACATCATGGTCTTCGCCCAGTTGGAATTTTCCACCAAGGCCAACGACCCCGAGTGGGGCGCTTTCGTGCAGGGCGTGCAGGAGCGTTTGACCCAGGCGAGCAGCGATTTGGAATTCTTCAAGGTCGAATGGACGCGCGTTGCCGCCGCCAAGGCAAAGAAGCTCGCCGCTGATCCCAAGCTGGACCGCTATCGCCACTTCCTCGAGCATGCGCACAGTTACAAGAAGCACACGCTGAAGGAAGGCGAAGAAATCATCGCCAGCAAAATGGGACAGGTGGGTCAAGGCGCATGGTCGCGCTACTACGGTACGGTGCTGTCGGATGTGGAATACAAGTTCCGCGGCAAGACCGTCACCGAAAGCGACATCACCGGTTTCATCACCGATCCCGATCGCACGAAGCGTCGCGACGCCAGCAGCGCGCGCATCAAGGGACTCAAGGCCAACGCCAAGCCCCTCACCTTCGCCTTCAACATGGTGCTCGCCGGAAAAATGGTGGGCGACGACATTCGCAGCTACGACCACTGGGTTCAGAGCCGCAATAAGTCCAATGAGATTCCCGACAGCGTGGTGGACGCACTGGTCTCGGCCATGCAGGAGCGCAAAGACATCATGCAGCGCTACTATCGTATGAAGAAGAAGCTGCTGGGCGTGAGCAAACTCATGAGTTACGACACTTTCGCGCCGCTTCCCACGGATAAGGCCGGCAAGATGAAGTTCGAGACGGCCGTGAACATGGTCAGTGAAGTCTTCCACGAAACCCGCCCGAGCTTCGGCAAAATCGCCGACGACATGTTCGCCAAGAAGCATGTGGACGTGCCCCCCTACAAGGGCAAGCGCGGCGGCGCCTTCTGCATGCCCAACATGAGCGGCACTCCCTATGTGCTTCTAAACTGGACCGGCAAGATGCGCGACACCGCCACCCTGGCCCACGAATTCGGCCACGCGGTGCACATGGAACTCAGTCGCAAGCGCGGCCCCATGGGCGGCACCGAAAGCCTGGTCATGGCCGAGGTCGCCAGCGTGTTCATGGAAACCTTGCTCTATAATAAGCTTCTCAACGCGGCAAAGAATCCCAAGGAGCGGCTGACCCTGCTCAGGCAGATCATCGAAGACGGCATCGCCACAACCTTCCGCCAGCTCCAGTTCAACCGCTTCGAGGATCGCGTGCACAATGCGCGTCGTGAAACGGGCGAGCTGAGCACGGCGCAGATCTGTAATCACTTCCGCGGTGCCGAGAAGGATTTCTTCGGAAATTCCATGACACCTCACGCGGGCGCCGAGAATTTCTGGATGTACGTGCAGCACTTCGTCAATGTGCCGGGCTACGTCTATGCCTACTGCGCCAGCTACCTTGTGGTGCTCGCGCTTTACAAGCGTTACCTGGACGAGGGCAAGGGCTTCCTGATGAAGTACGAGAAGATGCTCGCCGCCGGTGGCAGTCAGACTCCCGAAGAATTGCTCGGCGAGTTGGGCGTCGACTGGACCGACCCCGCCTTCTGGCTGGGTGGCCTGGAAGTCTTCGAGGATTACATCAATCAGTTCGAGGCCACGGCCAAGGAATTGAAGCTGGTGTAAGCCGATTCATTCGTATCAAGAAGGGGAGCGCAAATGCGCTCCCCGTTATTCTATCCTGATAGAATCGCTCATGAAAGAACCCTCTGAAAATCAAGCTCATTAGCCTGATTCCCAGAGGGTTTCGAATTGTACACGTGTACAGTCGATGGCCGATCGCTCGACCGTTACTGCATCGTCCGCGCCACGCGGAATCCCCAACTATAGACCGTGCCGTAGATCTGTGCTGCGCTGCGACTCGCGGAACGATGTGCTGCCGCCCCGTTCTGAATTCCCCCACTCCGAAGCACAAAGGACGTATAGGGCCCCACTTCCTCGGTAGGTCCGACCGGGTTGTAATTCGCATCGGGACCGTTGACGTAGTAGTTGTCCGCCCACTGGTCGTTGACCCACTCCCAGACATTTCCATGCATGTCGTAGATGCCCCAAGCGTTGGGATTCAAACCTCCAACGGTATTGGGATACAGCCCCGAGTTGCCGCAGTACCAGCCGATTTGATCCAGCACGGGATCTCCATCGCAACCGAGTACGGTAATCGGGCCATTGGAGAAGGCCGTGGTCGACCCGGACCTGCAGGCGTATTCCCACTCAGCCTCGGTAGGCAAGCGATAACCTTGAGCAGTGTAAGGACTGTGGTTGTTGCAAACCCAGGTCGAATGATCATAGGCCGGAGTCATACTGGCCTGGATGCTGAGCCAGTCGCAGTAGGACACCGAACCATACCAGGACACCATGCGAACAGGATGCGCCGGCCACCTGCAGGTGAAAACTCCGTCGGCGAAATCGATATCGCAAGCCGACGAGTTCATTCTCAGAAGCACCTGATTCGACCTGTAGTTGTCGAACACGCTATCCGGATTCGCCGTGATGTATCCATTGTCGTAGGCCCATTGCAATGCGTCCCGGTACTGACCGTTGGTGACCTCCGTCTTCTGGATCTGGAAATTGTGGGTGAGTTCCACCTGGTGTTCCCACTCGTGAAGTATCCGACCCGGTTCGTCATCGGGCGAGCCCATGGTGAAGATGCCCACATCGATGTCGACAAAGCCCGTGGGATAGGCGTTCTCCGAATAGCTTCCCGTGAAGGTGATCGAAGATCCCTCCGCCAGCGTCTGGGTTTCCGGATAAGCGGGCGCCTGGTAGTCTACCGCCGGCCCCCAGGTCGTCGTGTATTCACCTTCGGGAACGTCGGTCACCACGCTGTCTCCCTGGCCCCACAGGTCGAGACGATCGGGGCCGGTCAAATGCCAGCTTCCCTCGATGCCGTCAGGATTGAGATCGATATGAATAACACCGAGTTCGGTATAGGTGCCCGTGATGGTCAGCGTGGCACCACCCTCAAGCGTTTCGATAACCTCTTCAGGAGTGTCCCAGCCCGCGACTTCGCCCCAGGTAATCCGGTAGGGTCCCGTTGGATGATCCACAATGGTTGAATCCCCATTGCCGTGGTAGATGAATCTACCCGGAAAGGTCAGCGTCCAAGGGGCATCCAGACTATCGGGCTCTGGATCGACGACCACCGTGCCCAGGTTGCCTCCGATTTCGATGTAGGTGCCGAGGAAGGTGTGTGTATCGCCGGCGGCGATGGTTTCTGTATCCTCGACGGGCGCGCTCCAACCCGAGACCGCCCCCCAGGTGACCGTGTATTCACCTGCGGGCAGATCATTCAGGGTTGTGTCTCCATTGCCCGTGTGAACGGTTCTACCCATATAGGTAACGGTCCATGGTGCATTGAGACTGTTGGGATTGGGATCCACAATGACCCGAACAAGCGTGGGATCCGACGGGCCGGATGGACCGTCATCTCCTCCACCACAACTCATGAGGGTCCCGAATCCGAGGCTGAGTAGAACTGCCATGACTATCCGCAAAACCGAACTCTGACTCACTTTCCACCTCCCATAGAAGCCTGGCTGATACCAATCCAGCATAGCCAAAGTCGGCGGAAGAGGAAGGAAAATGTGCCGGAATCGATCCGCGTTGATTGGCGGCTTTAACGAGATCCATCTGGAAATCAAGTCTATTGACCTGATTTCTAGACAGGTTCCGACGATGCTCGCGAACTAGCCTCAGGCTGTGATCCCCATCAATAGTGCGAATACGATGGCCTGGCCAAGCAATGTGAATCCCAGCGATTTGATGGAGTTGTGAATCAGGGGATTCTTAATTCCCGCGCGCATCATGAGCCACATGGGAAGCAGCGAAAGCGCGCCCGTCCAGCTGACTTTCCCCCCGGCGATCTGCACGCCCAAAATCACGAAGCTCGCGAGCATGAAGCTGGCGAGTTGCCGTACCTTCGTCGGCAAGCCCTCCGACTCAATGCCCACAACCACCGCTTCGCGGCACATGCGCGCGTAGAGAATTCCCGAGGCGTTGAAGAGGAAGGCGAGGGTCCAAAGGCCGGTGAAGCCGACCTGCCATCCTCCGAAGGTGAGAATGAGCGCGGCTGGCATGGCAAGACTCAAGGTCAAAGCTCCGAAGAGTTCGCCGATGAGGCTGCGCTCAGCGCGGCCGCGAACAATGGCGAGATTGAGCAACATGGACACGGCTCCCACCGTGGCCAACCAGCAGAGGGATCGGTGTTCGGGCGCGATGAATAATCGATAGCCCATGAGCAGGGCGATGAATCCGTAAGCCAACCCCCAGCGGAAGCCATCATTGCCGGTGAAAGCTGCGAACCAACCGTCCCCGCGCGCGCGGGCTTGCCGCATGGCGCGGCGAAAAGAATCGAATGCCGAATAGGCGAGGGCAGCGGCTAGGACAAGTTGCAACCAGTCGAGCCAGTGGGTATCGGCGGGCATCCAAGGCTGGCGGATGCTGAGCAACATGGCCGAAAGGAAGGGCCAGCCCAGCATGACCCAGGCCCCGTGCTCCTTGGGGATGGGCGGCCTACTCATGCCTTAGCGCATCGATAGGATCCAAACGTGAAGCACGCGCTGCGGGATAAGCCCCGAAGAACAAACCCACCGCCGCGCTGAAGAGGAAGGCCAGGGCCACGGCCTGCACATTGACCAAGGTATTCCAACCCGCAAGTCGACTGAGCAAAGCCGCTCCGGCAATCCCGAGAATAATACCAGCCACACCTCCCGCAAGACAGAGGGCCATGCTCTCCACCAGGAACTGAATCATCACGTTCCAGCGCGTGGCGCCCACGGCCTTGCGGACGCCGATTTCGCGAGTGCGCTCGGTAACCGACACCAACATGATGTTCATGATGCCGATGCCTCCGACCAACAAACTGATGGCCGCGATGCCCGCCAGCAGGAAGTTGAAGGTCTTCTGGGTTTCCTCGAAGGTGCTGAGCATCTCCGACCAATTGCGAATGAGGAAGTCGTTGTTCTGGTCCGGCCTGAGCCGGTGCTCGCGGCGCATGACTTTTTCGATGTCCATCATGGCGATGGTCTGCGAAGCCCCGGGTGCCACCTGGCAGGATATTGTGCGCAGGTTCTCCGAACCGAAAACTCGGAACTGCCCGGTGCTCAATGGAATGATCACCTGGTCATCAGGATTACGCCACCCTTGCTGACCCTTGCTCTCCAGAACGCCCACCACTTCAAAACGAATGTCCCGAATGGTCACGTCGCGCCCGAGCAAGTTTTCGGGCGAGCTTCCCAGATTCTCGATCACCACCGTGCCCAGTACGGCAACACGGGCGCGCGAAGCGTTGTCGCGGGCATCCAGGAAGCGACCGTGGGACACCTTGTAGCGCTCCACCTGCGCGGCCTCAGCCGTTGTCGCCAGAATGTTCGTAGATGTGTTACGCCCCGCAAATTCCACCTGGGCGTTGCCGCTCATCTGCGGTGCCACGGCGATGACCGTACTGCATCTTTCGGCGATGGCATGGGCGTCATCAACGACAAGAGGTTTGCCACCCTGGGAAGATCCGCGGCTGTGACGTCCACCTTGGCTAACCGTAAGCACATCGGTTCCCATGGACTGAATGCGTTCCTCTATCGTGTGCTTCGCGCCCTCACCCAGAGCCAGCATAGCGATGACCGCCGCCACACCGATAATGATCCCCAACGCCGTCAGGAATCCCCGAATCTTATTGGACAAAACGGCCTTCAGCGCCATGCGAATCAGTTCGCGTAAAATCATTTTGATTTCTCCAGCACTTCAACACGCTCGGTGAATTCCATGCCGCGTTCGCGCAAGCTCTCGAGAATGGGCTCATAGATGGACGGATGGGTGGGCAACTGGGCGCCTTTGAGATGCAGCTTGTCGGTGAGTAGAAGCTCAGCTGCCAGAGCCGCGGGAAGACCCACGGTTTTCGACATGGCCGTGAAACCGCCCGGTTCTCCCTGCACCACGAAGGTCGAGGTGATCTTTTCATCCGGTCGATCTTTGCCAGGATATTCAACATCCATCTCATGGACGAGCACCACCATGTCGCGCTCGTCCTTGCCCAGGGGAAGCTTTCGCTGCAAAAGCTCAATGAGCATGGCCGCCGAGCTTTCGCCCTTGCAGTTGGTTTTTTCCTCGCTGAACAAACCGAGCCAACGCAGCTTGTCCATAATGCCGCCCGTGGGACTGATGCCGAGAAAGCGCGCCACGCGGGTTTCAATTTTCGGACCCGACACATTCATGGGCAGGAACATCTCAACCACTTCGCGATAGCTGCGATTGGCCAGGTCGGGAATGCTCAACCCTTCGTTGGGAAGCCCCAGCTGCACGATGCGCGCCCAGGTTTCGCTCCATCCAGGGTAGCGAAGAGTGCCACGAATCATGGTGTGCACGTCGTCCAGGCCGAAGGTCTTCATGTAGCGTAGTGAGTCGCGGTTGGGATAGGCCTCGAGCGGGCCCACACCCTCAACATTCACCGTCCAGGTGTGATGGAAGACATGGTGATAGGGCACGATCTTGATCTGCCCACCTTCCATATACTGGGCGCCGGCCTCGGCACTCATGACCACGTTGCGCGGATTCCAGGTGACCACATAGCGAAGTGGGTTGTGCTCCTGCTCGTGCGAGGGAATGCCGCTACCGTAGGAGGCGAAGCCGGTGATGCGTCCGCCCTTGTTCTTGATGCGGCGAATAATCTGCATGGCGCTCATATGATCGATGCCGGGGTCGAGGCCGAGCTCGGATAACAACAGCACGCCTTCGCGCTGGGCGTCCATTTCGAGATCGCGAAGACCTTGGCTGCGATAAGACACCGATAACATGTGCTTGCCATGCTGCACGCAGTCCCAGGCGATGAGATCCTGGAATCGCGGGGAGAGCATGTTCACGACAAGATTGGCTTGGCTGATAAGCCTGTCGCGCAGATGCGAATCGTTCACGTCGAAACGCACGGCGTTGCCGCGAGAGTGTCCGTTCACACGCTGGCTGGCAAGATCCTGGTCCAGATCGCCAACCGTGACGAACCAATCGTGGGTATCGGCCATCTCAAGCAGAGTGGCAATGAGATAGGGTGCGCTTTGCCCCGCGCCGAGAACGAGAACCTGCTTCATCTAGTGTCCACCTTCAGTTTTCGCGGGTCGTTTTCCCTGTTCGCCTTCCGGCTTCGCGCCTTCAGGTTTCTTGCTTCCACCCTCGGGTTTCTTGCCTCCCGCTTCCGGCTTCCCGTTGCTGGGCTTGGTACCCGTAGTCGTCTTTTTCTCGTCGGTCTTCTTGAAGCCGCCCATGTTGCTCCAACTCTGCATGCGGCTCTGCCAGCGTTCCTGCTGCATGAGCAGACCGCTGGACAGGGTCAAGGCCACCGAGTCGCCTTCGGCCAAACCCCAAAGTACCTCGGCGTAGTCCCAATTGGATATCCCGACACCCACCGGAATGGGCGAGGGGCCGTCGCCTTCAACGCGAAATGCGATACTGGCGCGTGCCTGTTCGCGAGGATCATCGGTGTCCACAGGTGCCATTTCAAACTTCTGAACCGCGTCCTCCGCTTCCAGACCCATGGCCCCGGCGGCAACGAGATAATCACGCTGGGTGCGCAGGGCTTCCAGCGGCACGGCAAGAACATCCTGTTTGTAATTGGTCTGGATTTCCACTTCCACGTTCATGCCGGGAAGCAGCAATCCGCGCTCATTGACGATGCGCACCAGCACGGGGAAGGTGGTCACGTTCTGAACCGTGATTGCCTGGGGTTCGACCTTGAGAACCTCGCCCTGGAAGAGTTCGCGTGGATAGGCATCCACCGTAATCTCGGCGGAAAGACCCGACTTGATTTTGCCAATGTCGGTCTCGTCCACCATGGCACGCACCTGAAGGGTGTCGAGTTTGGCCATGGTAAGCAAGGTCGTGCCGCCGGTCACCTGACTGGTGGCACTGGAAATGATCTGACCCTTTTCCACGTCTTTCACGATGACCGTTCCGTGCATGGGCGCGAGAATTTCGGTGTCTTCCAAGCGCTCTTCGGCATTGTCCAGGGTTGTCCGCGCGGAAACCTCGGCGCTGATAGCATTGGCGTGCTCCAGCAGACTCGACTCCAGCGCTTCCTCGGAAAGATAGCCCTCGTCGTAAAGAGTCTGACTGCGCGCCCTCTGTTTCTCGGCGATACTCAGGCGAGTTTTCGCCACCACCAGGCCGGCCTCAGCTTGGGCGTGATCATTGCGCACATTGCGTGGCTCCACGCGAACGAGCAGTTGGCCCTCGCGAATCTTGTCACCCAGTTCAATGGGCATGTCGAGAATCTCGCCGGAGGCCTTGCTCTTGATTTCCACCGAACGCAGCGGCTCAAGCATACCCGTAGCACTTACGGTCACCACGATGTCCTGGCGACTCACGGCGAAGGCCTGCCATGTGATCTCATTATCGGTTTCGGCATTGTCACCCGCGCAACCGGCGAGCAGAAGAAGGGCCGGTGCAAGCAGGAGTAATTTCTTGTTCATGAATTCCTCTCAGGATTGATCCCCGGCAGTGTAACCACATGTAGGGACAGTCTCAAGGCAGAGAATGTGGCAAGGGGCTACCAGTCGTCAGCCGCCAGTCCCCAGCAAGAGCCCAAGCGCGAAATCTAGGTCGGCATCTGGCCGGAGACTGGGGACTCGTGACTGGCGACTCTAGTCCCAAACCCCCTAGACTCCCGGCCCTAGCTCGGATACCCTGGCTCATCATTCTGACATTCCAGCGAGGAGGCCCCATGCCCCGAGCGAGGATCATTTTTGTGGCGCTGCTCATGGCGGTCGGCGCCATCGCCGAACCCCAGTTGCTCGATCCCGACGAAGCACGCGTATTAATCACGAGCGCCGACGACGCAGCCTACGAGGGTGCAGATCAGCTGATCCTCTTCGATCGAAGCGTGGTCGAGGTGGAGGACAGCGGCCTCTCCCATCGCTACGAGCATCGTCTGATCAAGGTGCTCGAGCCGGGCGGAGCCAGAGCCCTGCGAGCCTTGCGCTTCGACTACGATCCCACATCCAACGACGTGCAGGTGCTGGGGGTTCGCATCCATCGGGCCGATTCCACCTTTGTGGACGTGGATCCCGCCGCCCTGGTCGACACCACTGCCCCCGCTAGCATGATCTACTGGGGCGCTCGAATGAAGGTGCTGGGCATTCCCGCCCTGGCACCGGGCGACGCGCTGGAGTCTTTGGCCTACACTAAGGGCTTTCTCATCGCCTATCTCTATGCGGAGGACGAGGAGCGTTTCATTCCGCCCATGCGCGGGCATTTCTACGATGTGGTCACCTTTCAGGGTAATCAGCCCTTCGTGGCGAAGAGCTACGAGCCGCGTCTTCCCAAGGACAAGCCGCTGCAGTACACCGTCCATAATGGAGAGGTGGCCC
>JACKQG010008091.1_pt1 | contig 10358 bp, 8 predicted proteins | sample 8237621 | NCBI WGS metagenome assembly JACKQG01 (sample SAMN15677084, study PRJNA649215) | marine metagenome | biome: marine; feature: Black Sea; material: saline water; isolation source: suspended particulate matter (SPM) from the Black Sea western gyre | collected 2013-06-09/2013-06-10 | depth...
CGACTCGAGCTGATCAGCTTCGAGAGCGAGAAAACCATTTGGTGTAGCCTCTGGAAAAAGAGAACTACGCGGTACGACCCAGACGAACTCCATGCCGACGATTATTAACGATTTTCAGCATATAGCAAGAGAGAAATACAAGATATTGTGCATTTGTTGATAAGTACATCTATATAGACAACACTACATATTGTGGTGGTGAGTGAGCACTGCCTTGTAAGCCGGATTTTGTACCCCGAAAGGCGACAACCATTTATCTAGGACCTGCGTTGCCACAAGCCTCAAACGTTCTACCCGAAGGTTCAACAGCGCGGGCCGCGCCTACCCTTCCTATGCGAACTTTCTCCTGATGGGGTTTACACTGCCACGACTGTCACCAGCCGCGCGGTGAGCTCTTACCTCACCATTTCAACCTTACCGGTCTTGCGACTTAGGCGGTTTATTTTCTGTTGCACTTTCCCTGAAGTTTCCTTCGGTGGCCGTTAGCCACCATCGCACCCTATGGAGCCCGGACTTTCCTCATGCAATTTGAAAACAAATCGCCCGCGGTCATCCCAGCAGTACTCGCCAATATATTACACGAGCTAGCAATTCGTCGCCAAAAATTCTCGCAAGATTACAACAGCAGCAGTCGAATCGAGGACGGCCTTTTTCTTTTTACCCTTTAATCCAGTTTCTCTCAAAAGCATGAGCGCTTCTTTAGTGGTGTGTCGCTCGTCTTGATGTTGAATGTCAAAATTTTCAGGTAGAGCTTTTTTGCAAGCGTTAATAAATACATGAACAGATTGCGCTTGTTCGCCTTCGCCACCGTCAGGCAGATAAGGCATGCCTACTAGTAACCTAACAATTTTGCGTTCTCTAACATGCTCGAGAATAACGGCAATAGTTTCTGTTAAGTCGGAGCTAACAATTGCTGGTAATGGCTGTGCCGTAATTCCCATTGGATCACACGTAGCTAAGCCGGTGCGCTTTAGCCCATAGTCGATAGCAAGGGTGCGGCCAATCACTGTGATTTACAATAAGTCGCTACGATCTTCGTTTTTAAGTTGTTCAACAAACTTTTTAACTTCTTCACTGCGATCGCGAGGTGCAACCAAAATAGCATCTTTGGTGTGCACGACAACAACGTCGTCAAGTCCGAGAACTGCGATGCATTGTTTAGACGAAGAGTACGCTAATACCCCCTTTGCGTCGTGTGTGAGCAGTTTGCCGCCATCAGCAAAAACCAAGGCATTGCCGTTGTCATCGTGCTCAACTTCGTCATACAGAGCTTTCCATGAGCCAACGTCGCTCCAGTTGTAAAGCGCAGATAGAACCTGCACGCTATCGACTTTTTCCATTATGCCAATGTCTACAGGTTCTGCAGGTAGGCTTGGATATAGTTCATCTACAGTAGCTTGATAGTTGTCTAAGCCAACCACCTTGGCAATTTGTTGCAACCCAGAATCGAGGTCAGGCATGTGCTGAGCAATTGCATCAAGAATAGTTGATGACGTCCAGACGAAGATGCCTGAATTCCAGAGATAGTTACCACTTGATAAAAACTTTTCGGCAGTGGCGCGGTCAGGTTTTTCTTTAAAGGAATCTACGTTGTAGCATTCTACACCCTGTGGCTCAGAATGTTTATCGGCGCGTTGGATGTATCCGTAACCCGTTGCCGGGTAATCAGGCATGATGCCATAAGTTACAAAGTTAGCGCCAGCTTCTGCGACCTCGGCGCCAGCTTGCAAACTGCGCTGAAACTCATCGCGCGGGCCAATCACATGGTCGGCGGGCAAGACTACCATCGTTGCGTTTTCATCGCCAACGTGGATGACAGTAGCTGCTAAGCCTACACATGCAGAGGTGTTACGAGCGCATGGTTCAATCAAAATATTGGCATCTGGTAGCTCGGGGCAGCAAGCGCGGATTCCGTCAACTTGCGCGGCATTGGTTACTACCCAAATGCGCTCGACAGGGATCAAAGGATCAAGCCGCTCGACAGTTTCAGCGAGCATGGCTTTGCCACCCATGATGGGAAGCAGTTGTTTTGGTCGTGCAGTGCGGCTTTCTGGCCAAAAACGAGTGCCAGAGCCACCTGCCATGATTACGGCGTGAAGCATTTTACTATTGTACAGGTATCACTGGAGAAATGTTCCAGTCTGGTGTGGCAGGCGCAGGAACCCAAAGTGGAAATGGCGGCCGCAAAAAGTCTTTGTTGCCAAACCACTTTGCCCAAGTGCGGTGAACCAACACCGGAGAATCGATAGGGCCATAGATTTGCTGCTCGATAAATAGGTCGAGCAGATCTTTGAGCAGAGGAATTCGAGTGATTGGACCAAGAGTACGCATCGTTACTTTGAGGTTTATTGTTGAATCCATGTATGCCGTTCCGTCGCCAGTGAAATCGAAGGCTGTGCCGTAGAGATTAAACTTGTTGACATTTATTTTTCCGCTTCCGTCGAGCATTAAATTGAGGTTTCCCTCGTCAATAATCGGTGAAGGCAAGCCGGCGACATCCCATATGCTTTTTAGAACGGGCACTGACCCTAGGACTCCATCCTTAATGGTTAAGTCGACAATGCCCTTCGAGAAAGTGGGGCTAGGGGATGGACTAGCCAGGCGTAAATTGCCGTTAACCGTCCCTGAAAGAGCACCAGTAATACCTAATTCGTTGCGCATTTCGCCGAGGTCAATGCTCGAAAGCTTGACGTCGATGTTTATTGGTGTCGTTCCGGTAAAGCCAATACTTGCACTGCCGCGGACATCACCCTCTAGCAAATTTGCTTGCAATTGCTGGCAAGACAATTCGCGAGCGTTAATCTGCACCGCGGCGGAGGCATCTGTGATTTTGATATCACTTAAGTATCCGCTGCCGTTACTAAAGGTCATGGCAGCACCGAAGTCGTCAGCAGAATTCCACCATGCATTCTTTACGTCGATACTGGCGAAACCTTTGCTGAGCGGTATGCCGTTTTTCATATCAAGCTTTTCTATAGTCATCCCCCCTTCAAAGTCGGCAGTGATAGAGCCATCTCGGCTTAGTCGCGAAGATATTTTCAAACTATCAGCAAACAATTCGCCCTCAAGTTGCAATTGCTCTAGGGCTAGTGCAAATTCAGACCCGGCCAATGCTGGCAGGCTAGAGTTGAGTTGGACACCATCGTTAGATTCAACAACGGCAGTCGCGAGCAAGGCATCGTCGATGAAATCTCCAGCAAGTTGGTGCACAATAAGCGCAGAATGAGGCGATTTAAGGATAAGTTTTTCAGCACTTATTTGGGCTGGCGACAAATTCAATTTTCCGCTAAGCTCAAATGCTTCATTTGGTAGTGACTTTGAATTAATCACCAACGGATTCATTTCAATTACACTATCAAATTGTTGGGGGCGCAGCGGGTCAAATGTTGCAAAACCGCTGACAGCACCGTTCCAGTCGAGGTGATCACCCCAAACAGATTGCTCAGCAAATTTTTGACTACTAATAACAAGAGTATTAGTTATTGGTAATTGTTGGATATCGACTGTGGCAGTGCTGAGTTGAGCAATAGGAGATAAGTTGCATTTGGCGACTAAACTTCCCTGATTTGCATCAGCAGTGGCAGCCCCTAACTGAAAATTATAAAAATCGTCTGTGGCAAAAAGCTGCGCATGATGAGTGCTAAGATTGCTGAAATCAATACTGAGTTCAGGCCAAGTTGCTTTAGCATTGTTCGCAAAGAGCTGCGCACTTAGGTGAGGTGATAAATTAATGTTTGGCCAAACTAAATTTAGGCGATAAGAAAATTCGCCACCAAATGGAAAGCTTGCTAAGCCAGCAGGTATTGGCAAATAGCTTGACATCACGTTTGATTCACGCTCACTAGGATGCCATCCAGTTCCGTCGACGTGGACACGTAATTGAGCCGCATCGCTTGCCAGTCCGTTTACGCTGCCGTTGATATTTAGGAGCGATTGCGCAGCAGCACCTTTAACGGTGAATTTTGCATAATCCGGCATTAAAGTTACCTGCGCATCATTGATATCGACCTGCAACGGCAGCATAGCTGGCTGCGCTTGGCAATCGCGCACATCAATATTTATTAGATACTCAATATCAGATTCAGCACTGTAAATGCGAACAAGCGCATCTGCATGACCGCCGCTTGGCGACCCAAGATCGCGCCATAATTTCGCTATTGCTGGGCTACCGGAAAGTGCATTTGGCACTCGCTGATCTATTTTTATGTCATCAACAGCAATTTCTAAATTCACGGTAGATTCGATTGGTAAAAAGTCGACGTCGCCAATTAGGCTAAAGCTTCCTTGGCCGACCCTACCGGCGGTATTAAATAGCAAACTATCGCGCGCAATAGCAATAAACCCTGAGTTTAGTTCGGCAGGATAGGGGAATGAAAAGTGTTCATCAATTTCTCCGGGAATGCCTTGATAAGAAACACTTATGTCTTGTGGTTCAATATTAATTGCCCACTGTAATTCATTATCGTCATAGTTAGTAATTATCTGCGCATCAACCACGCCTCGAGCTTGAGTAGCATCAACATAAGTAGCTATATCAGGCTCAATTTTTCCGAGCCATTGCTGCAGCTGCTCGTCAACCAATAAGTCTTTGGCAATATGCTCGAGATAAAGAGAAAAAGGTCGTGCCGCAGAGAAATCGACTCGTCCGTGGCTAAGAATGCGTTTGCCAAATAGTAGCGTTTCAGCATCAACAACTAATCCTTGGGCCGACGAGCCGCTAAAGGTGATTTGTGATTGCTCGAAGCTTAAATTTGGCTCTGTTAGTCGCGGGCTATCGCTAAGAACATTGCCTTCAATTGAGTATTGCGTAATGCCATGCTCGTCGCCTGAGATCGCAAATTTTGTATTCAACGCCGCCCGTGAAAAGGATGCAACGGATTCATTTAGTAGCGGCCATGTTTTGTTTATTTCACCCCCGACACTTACCCATGAGTCCCATTTGTTATTGTTGTCGTGACTTTGCAGCTCAAGAAGAACTTCACCAGTTACGGGGGTTGTGCAACTAGCATTTAGACTTAAGACACCGCGGCTATCATTTAATGTTCCGTCAGCATTAATGTTGTCCAATGTAATTATTTCTTCGCCATGGTCGCGATAGCTGAAACTACACTTGTTGATGTCAATTTGTAAGCCAGATAACAAGCCACCATTATGCTCTGTATTTTCAAGAAGAATTTGCAGTCTTTGATTCATAAGCACTTTTGCAGAATCAAGCCGCAGCAACACCGGTTGCAAAAAAGAATCGTCGAGAGGATTTACGCCGATGTTAATCTGTCCTTGCGAAACTCGTGATATATTTTTATCTTCGTACGAGAGGACTACCGATTTGAACAGAAGTTTTCCCTCGCTTATCTTTAGCGAGATGTTTCCGGCATTAGCAGCTAGCTCGGGGGATATTTGGCGCAGCACTGAATTAATCACAAAGTGGGGCACTCGAATGTTAGAGGTAGCCACTACTGCGATCAAAGCACTCGACAAAAGCGAAATGCGTGCAGCTAGGCTAATGCGTTTAAACATGGGCAGGGGAGTCAGAATTGATTTCAGTGCCAATGTAGCGCCTTGAAACCCGCGAACCAATGCTGCAGCAAACCTCATAGGCAATAGTGCCAGCTTGTTCAGCTATGTCTGCCGCAGTAATGAATTCGTCGCCATCGCTTCCAATAATTGTTACGATATCGCCGACGTTAGCATTAACAACATGCGTTACATCAATAGTGCAATAATCCATTGATACACGACCAACAATCGGACAGCGTTGACCGCGTACTAGTACTTGAGAGTTGCCGTTAAGGCCGAGGCGATAAGGCACCCCATCGTTATAGCCGATTGGGATAGTGGCAATGCGGCTCGCAGCGTGCGCAACCCATGTCGAATCGTATCCAACCGGAGTGTTGGCTGGAACATCTTTGAAAAATGCAATCTGGGTGCGCAGAGATAAGACCGGCTGCAATTTTTGTTGCGACAATTTAGCGGGCAATATGCCGAACATGGCAATTCCGGGGCGAACAGCATCGCCTAATGGATTAACCCCAGTAAATAATGCAGCCGAATTTGCAATATGAGTTGTGAAATTTGTGTTCGGCAGTAGATGGCGCAATTCATCGACAGCAGCTAAAAACAGCATATTTTGTTGTTCTGTGACCTCATCAAAATTGCCGGTGCCGCTCGAGAAATGGCTCATTACTCCTTTTAGCTCAAGGAAAGGATTGTCACTTAAGGCAAGAGATATTCTGCCGATAGCTTCTGGGCGAATTCCGAGCCGACCCATGCCCGTATCTATTTTTAAATGCACGGGCAGTCTCTTGCCGTGCTGCTTAGCAATCGCACCTAGCTCTTGTATGCGCAACTCAGAGTGAATGCCAACTTCAATATTGTGGTCAAGTACCGCCTCGATTTCAGAATCGATGGCAGTCCCTAAAATCAACAAGCGAGTATGGATGCCAGCTTGTCGTAACTGCAGCGCTTCTTTGCTGTCGCCAACTCCGATTAATGCTACATTTAATTCTTGGCAAACTCGAGCGCACTCAATTGCGCCATGCCCATAGGCATTAGCCTTGAGTACAGGCCACAAATTAGCATCTCTGGCAATATTTTTACAAATCAGCAGATTTTGGCGAAGGGCATTTAAGTCGATTTCAGCCCAGGCACGGTCGGTAGGCGACATGCCTATAAAGTAATATTTTTAGTCGCTAAATCCAAGTAGCTCGTGGCGCTTAAGTACTTTTTCAGTAATACTTTTCAGTAATTTTGGCGCTTCAGCACGATCTGAGAAATTTTTGGCAAAGTGTGCCGGCGCCTCTTTGCAGTTAGGGTCGCTATAAATTGGTTTTAATCGTGCTGCCAGCTGACTAAAAAAGACATCGCGATTGCCAGCTTCATCTAGCCACTCTGCCATAAGCTTGGGATCATGCTGCATAAGCATCCAGGCGTAATTGAGGTTGTTGCGCAGAGATTCGAAGGCTGGGTCGATACTAGCATCTGGGTTTAGGTGTAAACGAGACAATACATCGCGGACAACGCGGTAACTACGATACAGGTAGAAGTTCTGGCTGATGCGTTGGTAAATATCTACAAATGAAGAGCTTTGTTTCTTCTTGCCCTCAACATCGTTAATAAACGAAATTGCAACACCATCTGCGATAAAAAGCGGGGTCTCTGCACCCCAAATATCATAAAGCCTAATGCCAGCATACCAGGTACCGTCTTCGCCGCAATAAGTATGATCGAAGTAGTCGGCACTTTTAGCCATTTCTGCATTAGTGTTTAGCTTGACTTCGCAGGTAGCCTTTAAGTAGTCACTGTTGCCAAACTTGCCTGCCTGAAAATTTTGCAATTGAGCAGCGACGTTTTTTTCTTTTGCATTCACTACAACCTGTTGGGCATAATCGTAACTGCACTCTGTTGCCTGCAAAGGCACGCCATTAGGAAAAACAATTCCACTTATCTTCTGCCACTTCTTTGAAAGCTTGCCCTTTTTGTCTCTGGCAGCAGTAAGTTTGCTCTTTTTGATTTTCTTCCCATAAAATGAGTAAATTCTAGGAGCGCTTTGCCATTCTAGAGTAGATTGCTTGTTGGTATATAATTTGGCAGCCTGCTGCAGCAAAACATTGTCGCAATCGCCCAATTCTTGAAAAATTTCATCGATTGCTTGCTGCTCTGCCGTTTGATCGCTTTGCATTGCAACGCATAGTAATGCAATAGAGTATAGGCTTGTAAACATATGGTTAGGTGATTTGAGGGTTGAGATTAGCGTCGTAAACGCAGTAGGCCGAAGCGGCGTAGCACCTTATTAGTCAATAATGATAACTCAGTAACGGCATTTGTACGAGCTAATTTATTGTCAGCGTAATTTAGTGGTAAGGCCACACCGAGTTGTGGGTGGATAACAGTTGCCAGGTCTTTGGCGATGGCAGCTGAAAATTCGTCGCGCGTAGGGTGTTTAAGTAAGTATTTGGCCATGCGCTGTGGGTCGTATCCAAGCAAACACCATGCTTTGTTGAAAGTGCCACGTAAGCCTTCGTAGATCAACTCAATTTTTGCATTAGGGTCGAAATGAAGTGCAGCTAGTGTATGGCGCAGTTGAAAATACTCGCGCCAACTAACAAAGTGTTTGCTGATTCTTGAGTAAATACCAGAATGTAGACTAGCGTCAATCGGTGATTTGACTTTATGCTCATCGACAACATTTCGCAAAAAAGCAATGCTCTCGACGTCGGAAATGCTGAAGGTGGTTTGAGAATTCCAGGCGTCGAATAGCCGAATAGATTTATATACTCGACCATCAAGATCACGGAAAGTATGTGAGAAATAGTCGGCCAATTTAGCCATTGCAGGATCGTGGTCGAGCACACCTTCGCAGCGCGCTGACAAATTGCCCCAGCTACCCAAAGTACTGTTTGAGAAAGAGCTTAAGGTGCTGCCCCAATGCTCGCCAACTGGTTCAAAAAGGCCCTTATTCACGTAATCATAGCGATATCCAGCCACCTCGTTAGGGACGCCTTTTCTTAAGGCAAACTTGCCAATTTTGATCCAGTCGGGGTGATCGACATCAATTTCTTGGTACTTTAACTTTAACTTTGGAGCATAGGTTTTAGAGCTGTAAGCATTAAGTCGATGAACCGGAAGCCATGCTGCTTTGGCATAATCAATTTGTAGCAACTTTCCGACTTGGCGCAGCAAGCTATTATCAGAAGAAGCAAGTTCGCTTTGTAAATCAGCGACTAGTTCTTGCTGCTCGATGTCACTCAATTGGTTGAAACGCCGCTCAATTGCATCAGTGCCCTGGGCAGGGATAAACGAAAAGCATGAAAGAAGTAGGCAGGTAAGCATTGTCTTCGAATATAATAATAAAATTATTTGATTAAAAAGTACAAAAAACATTGAATTGTATGTCTGTGTTATGCACAATCTAATTTCCCGAAAGGTCGTAAAGCCCTTTCAATCACCCCGTTCCTACTCATTTGAGTAACAACCCACATTACTATCATGGCTGCTAAAAAGAAAGCAACTAAGAAAAAGGCCGCTCCTAAAAAGAAGGCTGCTCCTAAAAAGAAGGCTGCGAAGAAGCCTGCAAAAAAGAAGGCCGCTAAAAAGCCTGCAAAGAAGTCTGCAAAGAAAAAGCTATCTAAGAAAGCTGCTCTTGACATGATTATTTCAAAGTCACGTACTAAGAACGCTGTTGCTCAGTGCAACGTTTCTGGCGATTTCTACACAGCATTAAACGAATTCGTTTACGGTGTAATCGCAGACGCAGAAAAGCGTGCTCAGTCAAACGGACGCAAGACTGTGCGCCCACAAGATCTGTAAGCATCGTTGCTAAACTAGGGCGTGCCTATTTATTTAGGCGCGCCTTTTTTTCTTGTCTAAAAGCAGGCGGTCTTAAATACAGTGGTTCAGCCTGAAACAGGTGTTTAGATGCATATTGTTGGTCTTTACAGATAAATTCAAGTACGAAATTTAGTATATCTTTTGCTGTAGTATCAGGATGATGTGCTTGCTTTTCATGATTCCATGAATCTTGCTCGATGATTTGCGGAGCTTGCAGGCATATTAAAGTTTGTTTTTCTTTTATGTATTCTGCGTGATAATATTGTTGACGATATGCGTCAAGCAAAATAGAAAAAGGTTGTTGCTGTGCAGATCGCCAAGCCAATGCTTCAAAAGAACTAACACCATGACAGTCAATGTTTAGAGAATAAGCAAGCATCGTTGCAGCACTGCAGGCTATTCGAAGGCCGGTATATGAGCCAGGGCCAATGCCAACGTAAATAGCGTCTAAGCTAGTTGGCTCTATCGATAATTCTGCAAGAATTTTTTCAACTGCACAGATTACACCGCGTCCACGTTCGTCACTAAAATCGTGTTGCGTGAGTTGCCCGGCATGAGAGACGGCCACCGTGCAGCATGATGATGCAAGTTCGAGGGCTAAAAAAGTTGCCATCAATCGGCAAGTATTTTGTCGCGGCGAGCAGCCTCTTCGAGACGCTGCAAAGAAAGTTCAACTAACTCGATGCTGTCAGCTTCAACCATTAGGCGCAGCAGCATTTCGGTGCCGGAAAACCGTACTACAGTTCGTCCTTTGCTGCCGAGCTCTTTATCGACGTTTTGGCATTCATTGTGCAGCTCTGGCAACTCTTCAAGGGCGCAGCGTTTGGTGGATACAAAGTTGCGCAGTATTTGCGGGAAATCGCTGTAATCAGCCGCAAAGCCGCATAGATCTGCATTTTGTAACTGTAGGGATTGCAGTACGCGCAGCAAGGTGTAAATGCCGTCACCGCGGAATCCATGCTCGTCGCCAAACAAAATGTGACCAGATTTTTCTCCGCCCAAGTTTAATTTTGACTCGCGCATCGCTTGGG